>JABLTQ010060612.1_pt1 | contig 12215 bp, 10 predicted proteins | sample 7160101 | NCBI WGS metagenome assembly JABLTQ01 (sample SAMN14651228, study PRJNA627086) | human gut metagenome | isolation source: feces | host: Homo sapiens
CGCACAATAGAAAAACATACATCTTTTGCACCTGAATATGCATTCGCTGCAATAAATAATTTGTCCGATACTAACTTAGTTCCACCATATAAATTAATAGGATTTACCGCTTTATCTGTAGAAAGAGCAACTACACGTTTTACACCACAATCCAGTGCTGCGTCCACGATATTCATTGCCCCGTCAATATTGGTCTTCACTGCCTCCATTGGATTGTATTCACATGCAGGAACCTGTTTTAATGCAGCTGCATGAACTACATAATCCACACCATCAAATGCCCGGTATAGTCTATCTTTATCACGTACATCTCCAATAAAAAAGCGCAATTTATCCTTATATTTTTTAAATTTATTTGCCATATTGAATTGTTTAAATTCATCTCTGGAATAGATAATGATTTTTTTCGGTTCGCAATGCTCCAACACATACTGTGTGAACGCATTTCCAAAAGATCCGGTTCCACCGGTTACTAGAATTGTTTTTTCGTTTAACATTTTCTCCACCTAAATCTCATCAATCAGCGTAATAATATCTTTGATCGGCATAAGTCTGTCATCCACCTCTTTCGCCCGGTGGTATGTCAATATATCCGTTGCTGTTTTCTGCATAGCCGGGAATGCACTGCGGGTAAGCTGGTTTGCATAAATCACAATGTTAATTCCATGCGCCTGCAATTCGCTTTCATAAGTTGCATTATAAGAAGTTGGAACAACAACAATCGGTGTAGCTGTATCTTTTGCACGGAATTTGTCACAAAACTCAAAGATTTCATCTGGGTCTTTTTTCCTACTGTGAATCATAATACCGTCTGCCCCTGCCTGTACATAAGCAAATGCCCTCATCAATGCATCTTCCATGCCTTTTTCTAAAATCAGGCTTTCGATACGTGCGATAATCATGAAATCTTTTGTGCGCTGTGCATGTTTTCCCGCGCGGATTTTCTCCGAAAAATTCTCGATAGAATCCTGTGTCTGCTCCACTTCTGTTCCAAACAGTGAATTTTTCTTTAATCCGGTTTTATCCTCAATAATGACCGCCGAAACACCAATACGTTCCAGTGTGCGTACATTATATACAAAATGTTCCACCATTCCGCCTGTATCACCATCTAAGATAATTGGCTTTGTCGTTACCTCCAGCACATCATCTACCGTTCGAAGTCTGGATGACATGTCCACCAGTTCAATGTCCGGTTTTCCCTTTGCAGTCGAATCACAGAGGCTTGACAGCCACATCGCATCAAACTGGTCAATTTCGCCATTGTTCGCCACAACTGTTTTTTCCGCTATGAGTCCTGTCAATCCACTATGAACCTCTAACGTCTTTACAATCGGACACAACTGCAATAACTGACGCAAGCGTTTTCTGCGATATTCCGGCATTGCTGCCCGCTCCCGCACCACAACTTCTATATTTCTTACCTGCTCATTGTAGGTATAAGGAACTTCAATTAACTTTCCGCCCCATTTTGCCAGATTTTCGATTACATTATCACGGATTACTTCCATCGGATCATTTAACCAGTTATCACCATGAATGACATAATCCGGTTTTATCTGCTCCAAAATCTTTCCATACATGACTTCGTCCTGAACTACAACTTCATCCACTTCCGGAATCTGCTCAAGCATTTGTTTTCGTTCTTCAAAAGAAACCGTTGGGAAACGATTATAACGTATCATTGCCGCATCACTTAACACACCCGCAATGACTCTTCCATATTTTTTTGCCTCATGAATAATATTCAGATGACCTTCATGAATGACATCTGTGCAAAAACATGCATATACTTTTTTCATCCTTTTACTCCATGGTATCTCATAAAATTATCTTTATTCTCTGCAGCAGTCTCTTTTGGTCTGCCCAAATCTGCTCTTGATTCCATTGCGACTTTTATTTCAATAAATGTCAGTTTTCTTTTTCCCTTTATCTCATTTAAAACCTGTTTTAACTCTTCTATCGTGTCAACACAATAAACAAACTCATAACCAACCGTTTCTGCGACTTTCGCATAACTTAGTCCCACACATCCTGTCGGCATTCCTCCAACGGATTCATGCGCCTCGTTATTCAGACAAATATGAACCAGATTATTTGGATTCTGCTTTGCGATAAATGCCAGACTGCCCATGTGCATCAGTTCTGCGCCATCTCCATCCAGACAGTATACCCTTTTTTCTTCTGCCTCTTTGGCAATTCCAAACGCAATCATAGACGCATGTCCCATTCCGCCTACCGTCAGAAAATCCTGTGCATGACTTCCTTTTATCTTATCGCTCTGCTCATATACTTCCCTTGAAATTTTTCCTGTTGTGGAAATAACCACATCACTTGTATCAAGAGCTTTTATAATTTCCGCAATTGCATCTTCCCGAACCAGGGAATTATGATTCGTATAGACACTTTTTTGTTCATTCACAAGAAAATCTCTCTTCAATACAAACGCAAATTGCTTTCCCTCTCTCAGTTTTTGCGCTGCCCTGTCAAATCCAGCATCTACTTCCTGCTCTGATAATTCTTTACCTAATACCACATGTTCGATTCCAAGCACATCTAAAAGAGGTTCTGTAATTTTACCCATATATTTATGCTGCGGTTCATCTTTCGTTCCAGGTTCACCACGGTATCCGATTAATAACAACATCGGAATTCCATAGACTTCCTCATTTGCCAGAGAAGTAATCGGATTAACAATATTACCAAGTCCGCTGTTCTGCATGTATACGCAAACCGGGATACCAGTTGCAAGATATTCACCTATCGCAATGCCAACTGCCGCTCCTTCATTTGCCGGTACATAATGCGTAAATTGCTCTTTTCCCACTCCATTGATGTAATCACAGAAAGGTTTCAATGCCGAATCTGGTACTCCGCTCAAAGTTTTTATTCCCAGTTTCTTAATCTGACTGATAAAATCTGTTACAACCATTTTTTATCTCCTTCGCTGTCAACGTTTCTCCAAAAAAATACCGTCCTTATTTTTTGTACATATAGCAATTAAAAATAAATTCATTATTCCAATATCCCTTCATATGTGAATCTGTAAAGCAAATATCCATCTGATGATCCTTTGCAAATTTCTCGAAAAATTCTTTTCGATAAAAGAATTTCGGCAAATTTTTATACCTTTCTTCATAATCTGGAATGATTGTCTTTCGATAAGTTATAAATGCCTCTTCCTTCTTCGCATCATGAATATCGATCAGTCCAATCGAATATGCTGTTTTCTGATACATTTTCTCTAAAACACCATACGCATATTCCTCATCTTTAAAATAGGAAAACACACTGTTAGACAATACCGCATCATATTGCGGACTGACTGGTGTATCAATAGCTTCTCTGCAAAACAAATCGTTGGATTGTAAAACCTTTTTAGCGCTCTCAATCAATGCTTCGGAGTAATCTAAGCCTCCACAAATTATTCCGTCCTGTTCAAACAAAAACAGACTTGCACCGCTTCCACACCCTACTTCATAAATACTTTTAATCTGTGTTTTCCTGCTATCCCCCCCCAAAAAACAGTTACCAGAAAGCCATTTTTCCATCTCATTTTTCTGTTCTTCTAATGCTTCATAGGTTAATCCATCTTCTAAAACATCAAACCCATTGCTGCGTTTTAATTCCAGAAAAATCTGTTTTTTGTCTTCTGTTTTTAAAATCTTTTCATCTGCGGTTCTTTTTCCCCAGATAGTTTTCCATTCATTCTGCAATTCCATAACTTCCGTCTATCTCTCGCAATTCTTCTAATGTGTCAATTTCAATAATACTTTCTACTGGAATTTCTTCCACTGTAACATTCAAATTTGGTAATTCCTGATCTACAATCTCGTCCCAAAAAAGCTTTTCATGCCCTGTTGTCTTGTAAGCTTTTTCAATTGCTTCTCTAATGTGAGTGGCATCTTTTTTCTTCCAGTAGGAAATTCCAGCCATATTAAATGTATCCGTGCCGCCCTTTCCCACTCTAGTAATTCTTCCATCCTGCATATCAAATACCCAGTCGGCAGAATATCCCGGTATGAGTTTTCCAAAATAGCAGGATTGTTTATAATCTCTTAGGAAAACGCTGTCATCTGCCACATATAGGTCAGCCTCACAGATAAAACAATCGGTTTTTCCCAAAATATCTCCGACTGTATGCAAAGAAGAAATATTATTTTTTTTCATATATTCTTTGTTCTCAATCAACTGTACATTGCCGTACTTTTTTGTCAGATAAACAAACTGCTCCTTTAAATATCCGACTACAACATAAATTTCTTTCACGCCACGTTTCTGTAACGCATCAATCACTGTTTCAATTAATGGTCTGTTCAAAACAGAAACCAGTGGTTTCGCAATCTGCTCTGTCAAAGGACGCATTCTTGTTCCAAGTCCTGCCGCCATTAAAATAGCAATCTCATCTTTTGCCATACAATCTGCCACCTTTTTTATTCACAATACAAAACTGGAATTGCCACTTTCCAGCTTTCCAGTCCCTCTCGGAAAACTTTAAAAAATTCTACAATATCCGCCTCATCAATCGCGCCTAACGCACAAAGCCGGAAAGTTTCCGTACTATTAATCTTTCCGGGATATATAGTAAATCCTCTTTCATGGCAGTAATCATGTATTGCAGAAAAACTCCAGTTCGGATCATCCGGATATTTTACTGTAATCACAAGCCCGGTCTGCCATTCTCTTTTGATGATATCTTTAAATCCGAGCTCCGCAAGCCCTTTGTGCAGTGCTTCAAACACTCTTGTATGACGTTTCCATTTCTCCTGTTCGCCCTCTGCAAAATATTCTGCAATTGCCTGTTTCATCGCATAAACTGTCTGAACCGGTGGTGTAAAATGCATTTCTCCATGTTGTTCAAAATAATCATATTGCAGATATAAATTACAATAATAGGAACGTTTTGGATAGTCTTTGGACTGCTCAATTATACTTCTTTTTCCGATAACAAAGGAAACACCTGTCATTGCCATAAGGCCTTTCTGCGCAGATGCCATGCAGAAATCAATATTGTCTTTTTTGACATTGATTGGAACCATCGCATAAGTTGAAGTTGTATCTACTACAAATGCTGCATGATACTTATGTACCAGTGCACCGATTTCACGTACCGGATTTAAAATTCCTGTTCCCGTCTCATTATGTGTCGTATAAACAAGCGCAATGTCTGTATTTTCCTTTAAAGTACGTTCAATTTCTTCTAAGGAAGGTCTTTCATCAATCGGGAACTGTAGATTGATAAACGGCAGATTATAGTATTCACAAATTTCAACCGCTCTGGAACTGTATGCCCCGTTATTTACCACTAATATTTTCTTTCCTTCTGGTAATAGTGAATTTAAGCATACATCCATAGAAAGTGTTCCAGATCCACAAAATAAAACGGATGTATATTCTTCCAAATCCCCATGTACAATTTTCACCAAATCTGTGCGAATCTGTTTCATGATCTCAACAAATTCCTGTTCTCTCGGACAAATATCCGGCACTATCTGTGCCTGCTTTACCGTGTCTGTCGTTGTTGCCGGACCCGGGTTTAATAATATGTTTCTTTTCACTTTAATGCCTCTCTACTTTATATAACAATTTATATTTTATTGTACAACACTTCTTTTTTCAAATACATTCTTTTGTAATTCTTTTAATGTTTCCAAATAAGTCTTTGTTATAAAATTTCCATATACTTTTCTAACGCTTCTTGCGTCATGCCTTCTCCTACTTGCCGATATAACTCCATCTGTATAGGAATCAATGCTGCATAACACGATTCTGCATAATCAGGGACTTCATTACATACAACGTTTATCAACACTCTAAATTGTTCCAACGAAACTGTAAAACTTCTCTTCTTTGCAAAATATAATGTTTCAAATAAATAGGTATGTAAAAAATACATTTTAATTTCTTCATATATTACATGTTCAGCATATTGCACTTTAGTATTATCTATTAACTCTCGACGATATAATTTATTCCAACATCTATATGTAATCTTTTCACTGAGCAAAAATTTCTTTCGTTCCTTCATATTATGAATATAAATTATTTCTTCATTCTGATCTTCTCCGACAGAAACTGCACCCAATCCCTCTGTATAATAATAGAAACCAAACTGTAATATATCAGCATTTTCTTTTTTCGCTCTATTATATGCCTCTTCTAAAAAAACATCTGCAGCAAAGTCATCCGCATCTACAAACGCAATATATTCTCCCGAAGCATACTTTAACGCCACATTCCTTGCTCCACCCTGCCTCAAATTCTCATCCAAATGAATTACCATTATACTATCTAGATAGGCTCTCTCAAACTCCTGCAGCATTGTCCATGTCATTCCATCATCCTTTGACGCATTGTCAACAAAAATGAGTTCCAAGCTTTCCATTCCAATCGCTTGTTTCACTAATGACAAAAAACATTTCGAAAGCCATTTCTGTGCATTGTAACATGGAATTATCACACTTACTTTTTTCATACCATCTGTCCACCATCATCCAATGCTAACTGTAACATTTTTTTTAATTGTATATCATATGAAAATTCTTTTTTCACCTTTTCAAAACCATTTTGGGCAATTTGTTGCCGTTCCTCATCATGCTGCAAATAATAATTTACCTTCCAACGCATATCTTCCGGACTGTCAAACAAAACTATATCTTGACCATCTATAAAGTATTCTGCCAATTCAGGCTGATAATTTGACATAAGAAAACCACCTGCCCCCATAATATCTAACGCTCTGAGTGGTATCCCACTTGTAATAGATCTTAACGTGATATTAAGATTTATTTTCGAACTGCGAAACACTTTAGGCATTCCATTTTCATAATCAACAATACCTTGCTGCATAATTCTTGTTCCAGCATATTGTGAACCCGAATAAAGTGTAACCTGTCCTTCGTCCGCAGCAATTTCTAATAATGTCTCACGATCTCTTGCTGTAACTTCTGCATTCAGCATGTTAGCATATAACTTTGAAACAGGAACCTGATAGCTATCATCTAAATTCATTTTAACATATTTTTCTAATTCCAGACTTATTTTTTCATCCATTATTTCCTGCACAAAATTATATCCATATACCTTTTGCTGCGCTAAAATAATCCCCTCCATATATCCTCTTAAATAATCCGGCAAATATTGAATTTGACGATACGGATTGTTTTCATATAAACTTCCTACAAAACTTATTTCATTATTATACTGAATTTTTTCTTCTAAATTTCCAAGCTGTCCGACTAAGCGTTCTATATTGACCGCTAACGGCATATGGTATAAACCTGTTTGTTTTCTATTTAACATTTCTTTATACTGATTTTTGTCAAAGATAAACAGTTTCACATATTGACTTTGTACGGAAGGAGAAAACAATGTCAAATGGGGTGTATCATATACCCATGATATATACACTTTCTGTAACTGTTCTGCACATTTTGCAATTAAAGGAAAAAAATCAAAGGATATAAAACCGTCACATTCCTGCTCTTCAAATAACTTTTCAAGAACAAAACAGAATTCTCTATCTTCTTCATAATTTGAAAAAGGCATATTACAACATATCACATTATATCCCAATCTGACTAATGACTCTGCCATATCTCTCTGTGAATTTTCATTCCAGGTGTAATATAATAGTTTCATTGCACTATCCTCCAATATTAGGTTCTTTAACTTTTATCTTTCCATCACGTAACACTTTATAATCAAAAACAGGAGATATACATTTTGCATATCTCCTATACTTTTTATGCTATTACCTCTGCTACCGCATTTTCAAGCTTTTCAAATTCTGTAATTAATCCCTTAATCGCTTCTGCCATCTTATAGTCATTCTTCGCATTAACGGCTTCTCCAAACATTATAATTTTCCTATTAAATTCCTCTTTTTCAATTCGTACTTCATTTTCATTTAAAACAGACATAGTCCCATTCATTACTTCAATTTCCCAATTCATTGCATCAATGATACCTTTTACAAAATTGTCCGTATCATCTAAGCGTTCGCCAGACAACTCTTTGATTACAATTCTCATATTTTTTAATAATCGTTGATTAAATTCATATAATGTTTTTAATGCTTCTATTTGTTCTTCTCTACTATCTTCCATAAAATAAGTCCTATATTATAGATATTCTACATTGTATATCGGTTAATTATATATTTTTTTTATTATATTTAGATAAAAATTTTTAAATTTTTGTTTATTTGAGGATTTATATGTTATCATCTTAATATATATTTTTTAATAAACCAATTACAAGCAGGAAGGAGATCTGAATTTCTAATTCAGTATAAATTTATGAAATCTAATTTTGCCAAAGATGAAATGCAATCTTTAATTCAACAAACACTTGATTTTCAAAATTATCAAGTTACTTACGAGTCATTAAAAATTTATCAAAAAACATTTGGAACAGATGAGTTTTTTGACAAATACTTTAATATAATATGTTCTTACGGACCACTCGTTTCTTTAATTTGCCTCAATTGCCCCAATGAAATGATTGATAATTTTTTACTTAATCAAAATTATACAAATTTAGAAGTAGTTCGTACTAATTCTGAAGATACATGCTCTGACATTATTGATTATATTTCCACTACTAAAAGCAAATATATCTGTTTTATAGAGCCAAATCACACATATTCAAATAACAAAATTGCTAATATGGTATGGCATTTAGAAAATCTTCCAGATACCCAGGTTGCTATCTGTCCACGAAATTATATTAATAATAATAATATTATTATTGCACATCCTGATTCAGCATATTCAGATGCCCTAAATAATACTATTTTTTGTGGAAAAACCTTTATTGAATATAATCTATCTGAAAATAGGAATTTATATGGGACACTATCTACTCTATTAATATCCACATCATATGCTCAACAAATCCCATGGCTTATTCCTTCATATTCTTTTAATGTTATAAATTCTTTAAGCTTACTTTATCAATTTCTTTTATATGGAAACATTGCATATATGAAATCTCCTCTTGTCTCTACTATTTTAACAGAATATGTAGACGAGAATGATATTGCATTAGAATATAAAAAATTAGTCAATGAACTTGTTGATAGTGGTTTAATTAAACCTATACATTTTAAACAATCATTCAAATCTGTTAGCAATGAGATTCTCAAAGACATTACATTTTTTTATACTGATAAAGGTGAATATTATAATCTGAAACCCATCGCTGATGCTGCTGTTAAACGAGGCTATAATGTTACCTTTACAAAAAATATCACCCAAAAAGCTGAAATAGGTGTTTATTGTCAACATGTATGTTATCCGGAAAATTCTAAATTCTCTTTAATTTTACTACATGATTTAGCCCAAGGGCACAACCGATGGCCAAATTTGTGGGAACTTGAGCGTTGGGATAAATTTGATTTAGGAATTGTTCCGGGTAAATTCTGGTCAGATTTATGGGAACAATGTGGTTGTCAATATTACGCAAATCCAAGATATGGTGTATATGAATTTGGATATCCCAAAAGTGACTTATTAGATGCACCAGAATTAAAAAATCGTGCACAAGAATTAAAAGAAAAATTTCATTTAAAATACAATTATTCTGTTTTATATGCTCCTTCATGGGAAAACAATGAAAAAGAAGATGATTTTGTTCGTGCTTTAGCATCTTTAAATGTAAATCTTTTAATTAAGCAAGCACATTGGCCAGATGCATACGATCAAATTATAAATAATATTTGCCAAATGCGGAAATTACATGAAAATAAATATGATAATTTATATTATATTGAACCCGAAGAAAGCATTATGACAGCATTAGAGTTATGTGACATGGTTGTATCTGATGAATCCAGTGTTATGTCTGAGGCTGTCATGTTCGGCAAACCCAGTGTAGCTGTAACAGATTGGCTTATTCCAGACACTGTTCCAAGTCGCTTCGCCAGCGTTCCAATGAATTATGTACTCAAATGTAAAAAAGTCGAATTACGTGAATATGTTACTAATTTAGCAGCGCACTCAACAAATTACAATTCCATTCTAGAAAAGGGAAAACTTGTTTTTAGCAATCAAGGAAATTGTTGCAACGACATTCTTGATGCAATTGATTATTTTACTCAAGGTAGTGGTAAAAATTCTTTTCAGCAAAAAATGCTACATTCTAAATATACCATTTGTTCTATGTGGAATTAATATTATCAAACATGCTGGAAGTTCTTAAAGCTCCCAGCATGTTTTTGCTTTACATATTTATCAATTTCTTTATATTCTCCATTATCGGTTTTGTACTTTCTGTTCTAAATACCTGGCTTGTTACAGAATGATATTCGTCTACTACGGTTTCAAAAAACATTTGCCGCATCTGTCCAAATTCGTCCCATAAACTTTCTATTTCATATTTTTGGGCTATTTCTTTTATACTCAGTACTTGTTCACATTGTGGAAATGACTGATAAAATTCTACAATCGCAGTGTATAATATATATTTTGCTGGAATACTTTCTAAAATCCATTCTTGATCAAACCAATATAAATCTCCCTGTTTATAAAATGCATTTCTAAAAATCATATCCAAAAATCCTATACTCAATATTGGACCATACGATTTTGTATTTTTTTCATCCTCTATTCCTAATTCAAACATTATATTTTTATTCTCCTCTATGTGCGATGAAGAATGTAATATATCATAATATGCCTTATCAAGAATCTCACATATCTCTGCTATATTCTTCTTTTTAAAGCTATCAAGTAATTTATTTTCTAATAGCTGTTCCTTCGAATAATCAGAAATCAATACTTTATCTTTTAATTGTAAATTCCATACTTTCATTCCTATTTTTTTCAATGCTTCTTGGTTTTTCCATGTCTGTACTAAATGTTCTCTTCCTATATTATCCTCAAGAGCATATTTCTCCACTTTTTCATTATTGCAAAACCTTGTCACTATTCTATATTGAGCTAAACGTTCACTACTAATATTGGCAAACGTTATTTTCCCCACATCTCCATCCGAGCACTCTACTAAAAATGAATTTGCAAAAAATTCAAATACCTGATTTTCTATTAAATCTTTATAAATGTTTTTTTCATTTGCTACTAATGTGCTATTATCCAGGTAATATGGCTGCAAATTCTGCATGTTTTCATTATCAGGAAGTTTCTTTTCCGAATATATTACTGTTGGAAGTTTATAATCTGGCATTGGATAATAGAAAAACAAATTCTGAAAACCACTGTTTTTTATTAATTGGCTCAATTCCTGTTTTGAAAATGTTTTTGCATTTTTATTTCCAATGCCATATTGATTAATACTATCAAATGGTATTCCTGTATGATCTTCCCTTGCTCCGCACCAATATTTCAAGCCATACTTATTTTCTATCGCAATCAATAATTTTCCATTTGGCTTCAATAATTTTTTTACAGTATTAAGAAAATCTACATAAGAATTTTCCGTATTTGTATATTGTCCTTGATATTCCAAAACTCCGATTAATGTAATATAATCGAATTTTTCTTTAAATTTTATGTCATTTAGATTTCCGACAATTATTTCCAAATTTTCTCGTTCTCTGCAACGCAATAGCGTTGCCGTTGCTCGCTTTTTCGATAATTCAACTGCTGTTACCGACTTGCACCTTTCACAAAGCATATTTGTTATAGCTCCGAGTCCACAGCCAATTTCCAATATACTAGCTTGGGAATCGAACGAATACCAATTTAAAATATTTTTTCGCATATGTGTTAAATGATAATATGTAGACCAGCTAAAATTGTCATAAATTACTTTCGAATAATCCTCTGGATTATTTTGAGCAATTAGCTGAATCATTTTATCCTCAACATCTCCTTCCGAATATAAATCCTCATCTTTATAATAATCTAAATTAAATTTTGGTTTTGGCTTCAACTCGTCTATTAAATTTGTGTACATTACTTCACTCCTCAATTATTTATTCTTTATTAATATCGGCTGTTTTCAGTCAATTATAATATTACTTTTATATTCTCTCTGAAATATTTTTCTATTCTCATAATAATTCTTTAAATTAAAAAAACCATCATCATGAATGCACCATGGATTCTTTTGATTAGGAACCACTACTTTATAACCTGCTTTTATAAATTCCTGGCTCTGAGAAATATCATAAAAGTCCCAATTTTTAAATAAATCCTCTCTCCATTTAATATCATACTGCGTTATCATCATAAAGCCATCTATTGCTTCTA
>JABLTQ010032823.1_pt1 | contig 12206 bp, 10 predicted proteins | sample 7160101 | NCBI WGS metagenome assembly JABLTQ01 (sample SAMN14651228, study PRJNA627086) | human gut metagenome | isolation source: feces | host: Homo sapiens
TCCAGTCAACCCCTGACAGGTATAACAACGCAAAGTCAACTTATATAAGTGATATTCTATAAACACGAGTCAACCTAAATCAGGACAATACATCTCGTGAGCGGAAAGCGGCATATTGCTCACGAGAGTGTTGATTAGGGGACTCTCGTGAGCAATCTAGGCCTATCTGCGCACGAGAGCCTTCTGTTGGTGCCCCAGACCTCCAGGTGTGAAAAAACACTCGCACCTGGAACTTTAGCGGCTTGATAACCAGAGAATTGCTCTTTTAGGTGCGAATATGCTCGCGCATCTGGAAGTTGGTGTGATACGGAGGAAGATAGTCAACAGGTATATGACATCCTAAAATTTACTCGGTAATTTTGCAAAAATTACCGATACTTTCTTTGTTTACAATGGCCAATGGAGCCCCGCTTACTCCTGATTGCGATGTCCATACATAAGCATTGAGACTCAACCCTTGAATTGGCCGATCATTTCTTTTGCGAAAAATCCGGCAAAAATGTAAGTTTGCAGGACCAAATCTATGAACGAGATGAAACAATTGTATATAGCCTTGTTTTTATTGATGTCCGCATTGGTGATGTCCTGCGGAGATCGGGAGACGGAACCTCTGCTTGATGATGTGGACTCGTACATCCGTGAGTTCCCTGACAGTGCGCTGAAAGTCCTGCGCGATGTGGATCCCCGGAACCTGAACACCAACCGGCTTCGTGCGCAATATTCCCTGCTGCACGCTATGGCGTTGGATAAGAATTACATTGACACCACTGATATATCGGTCGTGATGCCCGCTGTGGATTACTACAAACGACACGGTAACGCTGATGAAAAGCTTCGGGCATATTTCTATCTTGGCCGCATCTATCAGAACGACGGCAAGTTGGATAAGGCGGCGGTGGCGTATTCATTGGCGGAGGAAGCGGCGGAAGACGCAAATGATGAAGTCCAAAAAGGGCTTCTTTATATGAATTTCAGCTTCATATATAATAAGGTACACAATACGAACAAGGAACTTGAATATGCGCGGAAAGGTCTGGCCAGCTATCAGGAAGTCAATGATACAAGTCATATTAACTTGGCGTATGGTGATCTGGCACTCGCTTACCACAGTAAATTAGATTGGCGAAAGGCTGATTCTTTGTATAGTCTTGGAATCGAGAAGGCTAAATATGACACATTGGTGGAAATTAATCTCCTTTCCAATTATGCCAAAATGAAGATGATTCAATCGGAACCAGATCCGCAAGGTGCGATTGATTTGTTGGATCGGATGTATAGGGACTATCACCAACCTTTATCCATAATGGACTATGGCGTTTATGCTTATGCATTGGAACTTATAGGAAGTAAAGATGCTTGCGATCAAATTCTTTGTCAGTTGGAAAATTTGGATAGTCGGCATAAGGAGGGTGCTTTGAATTGGTTGTATCGTATATATATGAATAGGAGTGATTATAAGAATGCTTTGGATTATGTGTTGGCGACAATAAAGCAAAATAATAATGACATTGATTCACTCTTAGCCGTTCCAGTTTCCGAAGGCCTTAAGAACCATTTTATGTCGGTTGCTTATGAGAACCGTGCAAGAAGTCAGCGAATAGCGATGATTTCGGTATCTTTTATTACCGTTACGATTCTGTTGTTCATATTATTATATCTGCGCCAAAGACTTTTGCGGATGAAAGAACGAGAGAGTGAGAACCGTATGTCGCTTTTGTTGAAGAAATCCAACGATGTCTTGGAACGTGAAAACCAGGAATTGAAATCCAAAAATTCGGAATATGAGGAAGAACGTGTCAAACTTCGCAAATCTTTCGCCACTATCTATAAAGACCGTTTTGCCACGATAGGGGAACTTTGCAAGGCGTTTTTTGATTCAAAAGGAAGAAAAGATCAGAAAGATATAATCTACTATCGTGTGGAAAGGTTGATTGCTGGTGTTTCGGATGATAGTAAGCTCCACGCAAAGTTTGAGGCTCAGATCAATCGTGAGCTGGATGGCATAATCACTCATCTGAAAAACGACATTGGTGAACTTGACAAGTTGGATGAGCGTTTCATCTGCTACATCATCGCCGGGTTTGACACGCAGACCATCTCGTCCATCCTTGACTTGTCCGTGCCAAACATCTACACCAAAAAATCCCGTCTCCGTGAGCGCATCAAGAAGATGGATTCCCCCTACAAGGATGATTATCTTCAGATGATATAGTCACTTTTTCTTACAAGCCATTTAAGAATATAGCAACAGATCGCGCATACATCGCTGCCTAAGGGCGATTTTCATCAGACCGTCTTAATGTGTAAGATTTTTGTCTTACATATTAATTTGCGGTGTAATAAAATGCATTGATTATTAACGACTTGTGCGAGGGTTTCCCAAAGGCTGATGTAAGGGGATAATAGAGGCTGAAATAGCGATTTCTGGCGAAAAACAGCATATATTTGCACAAACTAACATACACATTTAAAATCATTTGTTTGTGATGAGGACAATATCTAAGATAATATCATTGATGATGCTGATGATATTATTTAGCTGCCACGAGGTGGAAGAACAACATCTGAATTTTAATCAGACTATATGGAACGCTACCAAAACTTGGTTTGATGATAATGACCGTGTCGTCGGCTCCTCTACATCTGTTCTGGAGTTTTTAACGGAGAGTAAAGGTCAGGAAATATATCAAGATGATAATGGTGAGAGTCATTCTCTTGATTTTAAATACAGGATTGATGGCTCTATAATCCATTTTGTCGATGGATTGGTCGGAGGTGATTGGTTTATCTTGGAGCAAACAGATAAACAATTGGTTTTGCAATCTTATAAGCCCCATAGATATATAATGACAATGGTTAGGGTTTATTGATGGGTCTAAGGTGTTGATGGCCAGTTGTTTAGTTTGGATGGAATGAGGGGGTGAATTTCTTCGGATATGTAACTTGCTTAGAATTAGGGAACTATATCTATCAAAAGTGAGACTTTTTTTGTATAACCAACATCTCTACCGAACTTTGCGGTTGGAAAAAAATGTATTGTTATGAACCATATGACCGTATTAAAGTTTATCTTGACAGTGTCTGTTATTGGAATCAGTCTGGTGTCCTGCTCGAATGAGCGTGATGCCCTGACTGATTTTGAAAGACTTGAGGATAAGCTGTGTGGAGAATATTCTTTGACAGACATTTATTGGACTGGGCCTATTGTTGATTTGGATCAGGATGGCATAGGCCGAAGGGATTTGAAGGAGGAGTTCAAGAATATTCCAGGCTATGTTGAATCTTTTGGGAAGGCGGAGGTGGTGTCAATGCCCGATGATGAAAAGTTGCTCTTCAAGATTGTGGTTCCTGATTATGTCACACTTGAAATAGATGGCAAATATATCTTGTCATCTGTCCGTTATCAAGGAATTGACATAGAAGGACAGTGGCGGGGTGGCGGGGAGAATACTAAGCTTTCGGCAGAAACCTTTGAGCTTGCGCCGGAGACCTCTATGGATGTGGCATATATTGTCCACTCTATGAAACAGGCTGACATTTATGATTTTGGTGATGGATCTTTTGTGTGCAGGTCTGAATGTTCTTTATTAGATAAGGCTAATGGGACTCTGGTCGAGGGCACTATCCTCTATTCATTCAGAAGGGATTAGAACTTTTAAGGAAGGGGTGACTTAAGATATAGCCTGAGGAGCGGAAACAGGCAATATCGCTCCAGTCGAGGGTAAAATGGCATACGACGGCGGCATTATACCATTATAATGCCGCCGTCGTTGTCGGTGAAGGTTGCCGAGGATCCTGCGATCAGCAGATATGAGTGCCTCGGAGGAGAACCTTGGCGATGAACGGGGTCTGGTGGCAGTACGGGATGTAGGCGAGGGACGGGACTGGTTTCGTGACGATTAGGTTGGCTAGTTTGCCGACGGTCACAGAGCCGAGTTCCTCAGCGACACCCATCGCGTAGGCGGAGTTGAGGGTGCAGGCGTTGAAGGACTGGGCAGGGGGAAGGCGCATCCTGATGCAGCCGAGGGCCATCACGAAACGCATGTCGCCGGAAGGTGAGGATCCCGGATTGTAGTCCGAGGCCAGGGCTATGCCCAGACCTGCGCTGACATATTCCTTGGCCCTGCCGTAGGGGATTCCGAGGAAGAATGACGAGCCTGGGAGCATCGTCGGCATTGTCCGTGAGTTTCTAAGCGCTTCAATCTCAGCGTCGGTCGTGCGCTCAAGGTGATCGACCGAAAGAGCGTTATGCTTCACGGCCACCTGCACGCCACCGGAGCAGGCAAGCTCGTTGGCGTGGATTTTCGGTATCAGACCGTAAGCCTCTCCGGCAGAAAGAATTCGATCCGTTTCAGCGACCGTGAAGAACCCCTCGTCGCAGAACACATCGACATATTCAGCAAGCCCTTCGGCGGCGACGGCAGGAATCATCTCCTCGCAGACGAGGTTGACATATTCATTCTGCCGGCCTTTGAAGGCTCTGCCGACGGCGTGCGCCCCGAGGAAGGTCGCCTTGATGGTGGCGGGGGACTCGCTCTTGACGCGGCGGATCACCCGAAGCATCTTCAGCTCGTCCTCCAAGGTGAGGCCGTAGCCGCTCTTGATCTCGATGGCGCCGGTTCCTTTGGCGATCATCTCCCGCACGCGCGCCATTGTCTGTGAATATAATTCCTCTTCGCTCGTGCGGTGGAGCAGGTCGGCGGAGTTGAGGATTCCGCCTCCACGGGCGGCTATCTCCTCGTAGCTCAGGCCGTTGATCTTGTCGATGAACTCCTGCTCACGGGTTCCGGCGTAGCAGATGTGGGTGTGGGAGTCGCAGAAGGCCGGTATCACCATACCTCCCTCTGCGTCAATTACTTCATCTTGTGGGCCGGGCACCGGGCACTCGGACATATTCCCGAAACCAGAGATTCGTTCGCCCTCGATCGTGAGGTAAGCGTCCCGCAAGGAGCCGACCTCGTCCATCTCGGCGCCTTGCTTGCGCAGAACGCCTTCAGGAACGATTCCGACCAGTTCGCAGATGTGGGTGATTATGGTCATCTTATGAACTCGATAGATTTCTGGATGAGCGGGTGCATATAGACATCATCGCTAATGAACGGCACGACCTTGCGGTAGTCACTGAATATGCCTTCGATGGCCTCCGAGGACTTGTTGCCGGCGATCTGGTGCCTGAAGTCGAGCGCCTGTGCGGCGTTGAACAGTTCTATGGCAAGCACTTCCTCGCAGTTGTCGATGACGCGGACGAGCTTTGTCGCGGCGTTGGAACCCATGCTGACGTGATCCTCCTGACCCTGTGAGGATGGGATGGAGTCCACTGACGCCGGCCAGCAGAGTCCCTTGTTCTGGCTCACGATCGAGGCCGCCGTGTACTGCGGGATCATGAAGCCGCTGTTGAGGCCAGGGGTGGCGACAAGGAATTTCGGCAGACCTCGCTGGCCGGAAATCAATCTGTATATTCGTCTTTCAGAGATGTTTGCGAGTTCGGACATGGCGATCGCCAGGGCGTCCATCGGGATGGCGATAGGCTCTCCGTGGAAGTTGCCGGCGGAGATGATCATGTCCTCGTCAGGGAAGACGTTCGGATTGTCCGTCGCGCTGTTGATCTCGTTCTCGATCACCGACTCCACGTAGCGGATGCTGTCCTTGACCGCGCCGTGAACCTGAGGGATGCACCGGAATGAATATGGATCCTGAACATGTTCCTTGTGGTTCCTTATCAGTTCGCTGCCATCCAGCAGGGTCATGAATCTGGCCGCGGTGTCGATCTGTCCCTTGTGCGGACGAAGCTGGTGGGTCAGAGGCAGGAACGGTTCGACGCGGCCGTCATATGCCTCAAGGGACATCGCTCCGATCCTGTCGGCCCATTCGGAAAGCCTGTGGCACTGGATGAGCGACCAGATGGCGTGGGCGCTCATGAACTGGGTTCCGTTCAGAAGAGCTAGACCCTCCTTGGACTGAAGGCTGATAGGTTCCCAGCCCATCTCGTCCCAGACCTCCTTGCTTGGTCTGACCTTACCCTTGTAGAGAACCTCTCCGAGACCGATCAGCGGTAGGCTGAGGTGGGCGAGGGGAGCGAGGTCACCGGAAGCGCCGAGGGATCCCTGCTGGTAGACTACCGGGAGAATGTCGTTGTTGAACATGTCCAGAAGCCTCTGGACAGTAATCAGCTGCGCTCCGGAATGGCCGTAGGAAAGGGACTGGGCCTTAAGCAGGAGCATCAGCCTCACGATCTGCGGGCGTACAGTCTCACCGGTTCCGCAGGCGTGGGACATCACCAGGTTGTGCTGGAGCTGCGAGAGCTGGTCGGCAGGGATGGTCACGTTGCACAGGGAACCGAATCCGGTGGTGACTCCATAGACCGGGCGACCGATGTCCTCCATCTTGCTGTCCAGGTACTTACGGCATTTCTCAATGGCCGCCACGGCCTCCGGGCCGAGTTCGACCCTCTCGTGGTTCTCAATTATCTCCTTAAGCCTTCCAAGGCTCAGATGTTCGTGTGAGATGATGTGTGTCATAGTTCCTCAATCGCTTTTCTGACAATGTTTTCGTCTGTGTGGTTCGCGACTGTCACCGTAAGTTCCGGTGTGCGTTCCATTTCCCTCATTATGGCGTGTTCCGCGCCTTCGTTGCGCGCCCAGCTGCGGCGGGCTATTCCGTTGTTCACGTCCCAGAACAGCATCTGGGTGATGTGCCTGTCCGAATCAGCCGATCCGTCGATCACCATGCCGAAGCCTCCGTTGATGACCTCGCCCCAGCCGACTCCGCCTCCGTTGTGGATGGAAACCCAGGTGGCTCCCCGGAAACCGTCACCGATGACGTTCTGGATGGCCATGTCGGCGGTGAACCGGGATCCGTCGTAGATGTTGGATGTCTCGCGGAACGGGGAGTCTGTGCCGGAAACGTCGTGATGGTCGCGGCCAAGCACGATCGGCGCTGAAATCTCACCCTTGCGGATGGCCTCGTTGAAGGCCAGGGCGATCTTGGTCCTGCCCTCGCAGTCGGCGTAGAGGATGCGGGCCTGCGACCCTACCACCAGATGGTTCCTGCCGGCTTCCTCTATCCAATGAATATTGTCGTTCAGCTGTCCCTGAATCTCTTCCGGAGCCGTTTCCAATTCCTTTTTAAGAATATTCACGGCGATCTCGTCGGACTTGGCGAGGTCTTCCGGCCTCTCGCTCATGCAGACCCAGCGGAACGGGCCGAAACCGTAGTCGAAGTAGAGCGGTCCCATGATGTCCTGCACGTAGGACGGGTAGCGGAACGAGCCGTCGGCCTTGAGTATGTCCGCTCCCGCCCTTGAGGATTCCAGCAGGAAGGCGTTGCCGTAGTCAAAGAAGTACATGCCGCCGGCTGACAGCCTGTTGATCGCGGCGACATGCCTTCTCAGCGACGCGCACACCGCCTCACGGAACTTCTCCGGCTCCTCGGCCATCATCTTGACGGACTCCTCAAACGACTGGCCGACAGGATAGTAGCCTCCCGCCCACGGGTTGTGGAGCGAGGTCTGGTCCGAGCCGAGGTCCACAGGAATATTCTCGGCCGCGAGTCTCTCCCAGAGATCCACGACGTTGCCCACATAGGCCAGCGAGACGGTCTCCTTGTTCTCCATCGCCTTTCGGATGCGCGGGATGAGTTCGTCCAGATTCTCGTGCAGCTCATCGACCCAGCCTTGGTCGTAACGCTTGCGGGCGGCGAGCGGATTGATCTCGGCTGTGACGCTCACGACCCCGGCGATGTTTCCGGCCTTAGGCTGCGCCCCCGACATTCCGCCCAGGCCGGCTGTCACGAATAGCATTCCCTTCATATTCTCCCTCGTCCCTGCGATGCCTCTGGCTTTCAGTTGCTTGCGTGCCGCGTTCATCACCGTGATTGTCGTTCCGTGCACGATCCCCTGGGGACCGATGTACATATACGATCCGGCTGTCATCTGGCCGTACTGTGACACTCCCAATGCGTTGAATCTCTCCCAGTCATCCTGCTTCGAATAGTTCGGGATGACCATTCCGTTGGTCACAACGACTCTCGGCGCGTCCTTGTGGCTCGGGAAGAGTCCCATCGGATGGCCGGAGTACATCGAGAGTGTCTGCTCGTCGGTCATCTCGGCCAAGTACTTCATCGTCAGCCGGTACTGCGCCCAGTTCTGGAATATTGCTCCGTTGCCTCCGTAGATGATCAGCTCGTGCGGATGCTGCGCCACCCTCGGATCCAGATTGTTCTGGATCATCGCCATGATGGCAGCGGCCTGGCGGCTCCGGCAAGGATATTCATCGATCGGTCTGGCGTACATGTCGTAGGACGGGCGGAAGCGGTACATGTAGATGCGTCCGTAGTCCTTGAGTTCCTTGGCGAACTCCGGCGCCAGTTCGGCGTGGAACTTGGCCGGGAAATATCTCAGCGCGTTCTTCAGCGCCAGCACTTTCTCCTCGGCAGTGAGGATGTCCTTGCGCTTCGGGGCGTGGTTGATCGTCTTGTCATAAGGTTTCGGCTCCGGGAGCCTGTCCTGCGGGATGCCCGCAAGTATCTCTTCCTGAAACTTATCCATTGATCTTCGAGTTTACGATGTCCAGAATCTCTTTCTCTTCCACAACTGCCTTCGCCGCGATCTCATCGGCCTCCGCAACGAGTTCGGCGGCCTTTGCCTTGTCGCTCAGGGAGGCGGCGTTGATCTTCACGTTGAGCTGCGCTCCGAGAACCGCGCTTCGTGCCGCCAAAGCTCCCACTCCGGCGTCTGAAACGGAGTTCGGATTTCCAATCTCGGCCATCGCCCTTGTGATCTCGAAGGCCTTGAACGAGGCTTTCATCGTGCGCAGAGGCACCTGTGTGGCGTATAGAGTGGCCTTTTCGATTGCCTCAGAACGTGCAGCTTTCTCCTCATCCGTTCCCTTAGGAAGCCCGAACGCGGCCATAATCTTGTCGAACGCCGCGGTGTCCTCATCGACGAGGCTTACCAGCTCCCGCATTACGGCGTGTCCCTTCTCGGCCCAGTCGGAGAACTCCTTCCAGCGGTCATCCCAGCCTCTCTTGTGGGCTGAAAGGTTGGCTACCATCGTGCCGAGAGCCGCTCCGAGAGCGCCCATGTAGGCGGAGATCGATCCGCCGCCCGGGGCAGGAGACTCGGATGCCGTCTCCTCGGCGAATCCCTTTAGCGTCATTCTGATGAGCCTCTCCTTGACGGCGAGTTGCTCAGGATCCTCCATAAGATATTCAATGACCTTCTCGTGCGGGTTGAACGGCTTGAGGTCGTCAAGGCTCATCGACTTGACTGCTATCTTCATTATTTCTTCGTCCGAGATTCCGAGCGAGCGCTCCTGCTTCTCAAGGTAGAACTTTCCGGCCTCCATCAGCACACGCTTCGGTACCAGTCCGACGATCTCGGCTCCGGTGACCCTGAGTCCTCTGGCGGCGGCGGCTCTGGAGACTTCCTCGTAGGCCACGTGCAGAGGTGTCGTCTTGATGTCGGTGATGTTCATCGAGACCTGAGCGATGCCATATTCATCAATGTACCAACCAATTGCCTTGCACCCCTTGAGGGTTCCCGGCTGCCAGCGGTCCTTGCCGTTCTCGTCCTTGAGGACCTTTCCGGTCAGGCTTCCGCCCTCGCGCATCTTGCGTCCTTTCTCACGCACATCGAACGCGATCGCCATCGCGCGGCGGGTTGAGGTCGTGTTGAGATTATAGTTGACGGCCACAAGGAAGTCTCTGGCTCCCACATTGATAGCCCCGCTCTTCGCCACTGTCTCGTTATATTCCTTAGGCCCGAAGTCCGGTGCCTTGGCAGGATCGGCGATCTTCTCCGGCAGGGCTTCATATTCCCCGGCCCTGCAGACCGCGAGGTTCTTCCTTTCCGGCTTGAACGCCGCCGCCTCGTAGCAGTAGCAAGGGATGCCGAGCTCGTCGTAGATCCTTTTCGCCAGCCCGCGCGCCAGTTCCGCGCACTCTTCCAAAGTCGTCTCCGCGACCGGTACGAGCGGCAGCACATCGCACGCCCCCGACCGAGGGTGCGCCCCGTGGTGATGCCTCATGTCGATCACCTCGCCGGAACACTTGACTCCTTGGAAAGCCGCCTCCAGCACAGCTTCGGGGCTGCCCACGAAGGTCACGACAGTCCTGTTGGTCGCCTCGCCCGGATCCACGTCGAGCACCTTGACGCCCTCCTCGTTGCCGTTGACCGTCACCTTGGCCGAAGCGATGGCCTTAACGATCTGATCAATAACATTTTTGTCTCGCCCTTCACTGAAATTGGGCACGCATTCTATAATCTTTGCCATAGTGGTTATGTGTTTTTAATATGTGGCTATAAATTTATGAATAATTTACCAATATTCATTGCAAAACCGAAGGGAATCTTCCGATTCTCTTTTAAATATGAACAGAAAATGCGTTTTTCATGGTCGCTGAGCCTGTCGAAACGACCGATGTCCCCGCCCGGTTCATTTGAACGGCTGCCTTTGGGCTATAATTGCCGGGTTATTCCGCCTTCCGCCAGCGGATGTAGGACTCGTTCCGGTAGGAACGGCGGTGCACGTTGATGCCGAATTCCACAATTTCCTCTTCCTTAGGAATATACCAGCCGTAGGACGAGGCGCTTCCGACGAGGTAGATCGCGTTGTCCACTTCGAATGCGGCGAGAGCGGCGGCGAAATCCTGCATCGTCATCTCCTCGCGGGAGACAGCTATGAATATCTCGCCGGCCTTCGAGCAAAGCGCCTTGCGGACAGTGGAACTCTTCAGATTGTTATCAACTGGCGAGCCGTTGTCCACGAGAGGATATTGCCTGAAAAAGTAGCCTTCCGTCTCGACGGCCTTGTCGAAAAGGTCCGTGTTTTCGGCGACTCCGATTGTGATCCGGCCGTCGATGATGGCGCAATAGCCCTTCTTGGATATTCCTTGAGCCAGCACTTCTCCTTTGAGCACAAAGGATCCGAGAATCTCGCGGTTGTCCGCGCGGATGTCCGCAGCCTGGGCCGCGAGGACATATTCACTCTTGTCCGCTTCGGGCGCGCCGACTGAGAGTTCCGGAACGGCGCAGTGCGGGATGTACAAAGTCAGCGGGACGCCGCCCGCGACCGTGGTGTCTATTTTCTCTGAATATGCCACCCCGCAGGAGTCCGGGTCTTCCGTGGCGACGGTCATCAAAGAATCGCTTTTCGACTCCACGCTTTCCTCGAACAGTCCCGTCTGCTCGTCGCTCACGGCTTTTTCGCCTCTCCCGCAAAGCGCGATCAGAGCCGCGGCGGCCAGCGCAAGCAGCGCGATGGCAGGGATCAGCCACTTCGGCCGCCTGGGAGGCTTGTTTCCGCTGGTGTTCCGACCTTTGTCACCTCCTATGAAGATGACTTCGTCGTCTCGTACATTATCGTAGTCCTGTCTGTTCATTTGAGTCTTCGTTTAGTCGTTGTTGTCATTGCCAAGAGCGGACTTCAAGGCTTTCAGCACTTCTCTTGACAGCCCGTCGGAAAGCACCACATTGAACCTGTCGCAGTCTGACAAGGCCAACGTCTGTTGTGAGATGTTGATCTCAGAGACAAAATCCAGATTGATGATGTGGCTTTTTCCCGCCCTGACGATAGTCTTGCTCTCGACATCGCCGATCACATCGGACAAACTGTTGTGGATCCACCCCAGCTTGTACGTCACCAACGTGCCCTTGCTGCCTTTCACCACGTCAAGGACAGTGAATATCCGACTGTAGTTTCCCTCCGCCTTGACATACACAAGGCTCTCCAAAGGAATCCGCAGAAGGCTGGCCGTAGTCTCTATGACAAGATATTTCCCCATCAATTCCAGATCTTTCGCCCACGAATGTACAGATTATTTCCAAATAATCACCAACTCCCTCCCGACAAATGTACGAAATCAAAGAATACCGTACGAAACGCTCGCCGCAATTTCTAATGAATATGCTTGCTTGAATATGTCCGCTAACCCTCAGGTTACTCGTAATGATGCGTTTGATGAATGCATTCCCACATACAGTCCGTATACAGACCGCCCTTCCTGTGTGCCAACTGTCATCGCAAGATAATTTCGTACCGGACCTCTTGGTGTACCAAACTGTACTTTCCTGATTTAGGTTGACTCGGGTTTATAGATTATTACTGGTATAAGTGGTTCTTCCGCAATTTAGTTGAAAGACGGAGTTTGTACTGTTAGCAAAGGAACCTGGTATAGACGCGAAAAATCAATTAGCTAAATATCAAAAA
>JABLTQ010051041.1_pt1 | contig 12206 bp, 8 predicted proteins | sample 7160101 | NCBI WGS metagenome assembly JABLTQ01 (sample SAMN14651228, study PRJNA627086) | human gut metagenome | isolation source: feces | host: Homo sapiens
CGGGAGGCGCTGCCCTTGATGCCGAGCCAGAGGGGGCGGCGCTGGTGCCCCAAAGAAAGGAATTCGGCCACGGTCAGGGGCAGGGCGCTGTCCATATGCAGGTTTTGCGGCACATAGGCCAGGCGGGGGCTCCGGGCGCTGGCCCCCTGCATGCGGATCTCGCCGGTATAGGCGATCTCGTTGATGATGCAGTGCAGCAGGGTACTCTTGCCCGCGCCATTGGGGCCGACCAGGACAGTGCTGCTCCCCTGGGGGACGGCAGCCGAGATGTCCTGCAGGATATGGAGATCCCCGCGGCGGACATCCACATGGCTGATGTCGATGGCCGCAGGCTGATTAGCGAGAGAGGGCATTTTCAAGAAGCTGGCAGTTGTTGCGCATCTGCTGTTCAAAGTGGTTCACAGGAGTATTTTCCGGCCCCGACGCCAGGGAATCCAGCTGGATGACGGGAACGCCCGTTTCGGCGGCCAGGGTCTCCAGCGGCCGAGGCGAGAACTGGGGTTCACCTATGAGCAGGACGGGCCGTTCTTTCCTGATATGCTCGATGCATTCCAGTAGCCGGGCGGCAGAGGGGGCCTGCTCCTCGTCCTCCTGCAGGACGTCCATGACGTCCAGGCCCGCGGAACGCATCATATATGCCAGAGAGTCATGTTGCAGCAGCACGCAGGCGCCGGGGTGGGCAGCCCCCAGGGCAGCAAGCCGCTTTTCCAGATCCAGCAGATCCTTTTGCAGGGCCGTGGCATTGTTCCGGATGGCTTCCGCCTGTTCCGGGCAGGCAAGGCCCAGGGCTTCGGCCATGATCCCGGCCATCTGGGCCGCAGCAGCAGGAGAAGTGAAGACATGCGGGTTGCCACCATGATGATGGTCACCGTGCCCTTCTTCGTGGTCGGAGCAGTCAGCGAGCAGGGCGATGCCCTGGCTGCAGTCGACTTTGTGGGCTTCAGCCTGGGCCAGTGCCGAGGCAAAAGCTGCCTCCAGTCCCAGGCCGTTCATCAGGATCATGTCCGCGGTAGCCACCTTGGTCAGGTCGGCCGGGGTCGGTGCATAATCATGGGGGCAGCCGGTGGCGGCGGGGATCAGCAGGTCGAGACGGACATTTTCCAGACCAGCCACCAGGGGACGGGCCAGCTGCCAGACAGGGTACGTCGTGGCGAGGACGTGCACGGGCCGGGAGGCCGCCTGTACGGGCAGGGCCAGCAGCGAGAGGAAGGCCAGGATCAGGAAACTTGCAGCCGTTCGAGAACAGTACCGGGGTGTGATTGCGTGCATAGGACAGATCCGAAAATGATTTTCAAAAAGCCTAGTAAAAAACTTGGCTGTCTGTCAACCACAGACTTGCCAGCCTCTCCGGCGGGCATTATGCTGGCAGGAAGACGTCTTGGCAAGGCATTTTATGGCTCCAGCGACAGGAGGGAACGTGATACGGATCGCCGGTGTCGTTTTGGCGGGGGGGCGTTCCCGGCGTATGGGCCGGGACAAGAGCCTGTTGCGCCTGGGAGGGGACGCGGCCCCGAGCCTGCTGGAGCGGAGCGTCGCTCTGCTGCGGCCGCTGTGCGAGCAGGTCTGGGTATCGTGCCGGGCAGGGCAGGAGTATGCCGGACAATGCTGTGTACCGGACATCTTGCCGGCTTCCGGCCCCATTTGCGGCGTCCATGCGGCACTGGTCCGTGCTCGTGTGGCAGGCATCCCTGCGGTGCTGGCACTTTCATGCGACATGCCGTTCATGCATGCGGGCATGCTGCGACGTCTGGTCGTGGCCTTTGCCGCCTCTCCCCGCCAGGCCCTGATGACGGCCTTCATGGCGCCCAATGGCTGGACGGAATCCCTGGCCGCCATCTACCGGGTGGAGGCCCTCCCTTTTCTGGAAGCCGCGGTGGCTCAAGGGCACCTCAAGATGCGGGAGGCCGTGCCGCTGGAGCGGCAATGTTTCGAACCTTACGGTACGGAGGACGCCCGCGCATTCTTCAACGTCAATACGCCGCAGGATCTGCAAGAGGCAACATCTGCCTTGGATGACATCATGGGCCAGGAGACGGATGGGAAATTTGCCGAAATCCCTGACCGGGCTTGAATCTGCACCCTGCTTGGGATATTATGCACAATATCCTGCCGATCGTTTTCGCGGCCTCCTGTAAAGCGGTGGCTTTTTGCCGTCCCTTGTTTTTTCGGACGAGGAAGAAAATGTTTTTAAGCAAATTTTTCAAACGGGTTACCAGAGACAAAAAAGGCAGTTCCGCCACGGACGGCAGTCCAGAACACACGTTTGCTGTTCGCCATCATCGCTTCAAATTGTTTTTGACGGCCTGGAACAAATTCCAGGAGAACATGACCTCTCTGGAATATACCCTGTGTTGTGACCATCCCTTTGGCCTGCACCGGGTCCGGGCCCTGTGCACCAGCGTGGCCACGCAAGTGTACCAGTGCATCCAGCATCTCGAACGCCTCAATCCTTCCCAGTGCAAGGCACTGTATGAACGCTTCGACCATTTGCAGACAGCGGTAGCCAGTGAGGTCTACCCGCATGTGCCGTTGCTGGCAGGACCGTACGTCATCCCGCTGGAAGAGGCGGGCCGGGCAGCGGAAGCCCATCTGGCCGACAAATCCACAGCCCGCCTGGGCGAGCTGCGCCGCCAGAGGCCCGGCGTTGTCCCTGACGGTTTCGTGGTGACGGCCGCGGGCTGCATGAGCCTGTTCGCCGGCACGGGGATGCTGGAAGAGATGAACCGGCGCATCCAGGCCGCGGGGGGCTATCTTCCCGAGACCCTGCAGGAGCTTTCGGAAAGCCTGAGCGAACTGACGGAAAGCACGCCGTTGCCGGACAGACTGGTGGAAGAATTCTGCGCCGCGCTGGCGGAACTGCGCAAAAAATGCCCGGGCGGGATGCGCCTGCTGTTCAAGGGGCGCTTGTGGCCCTGCATGGATGACGGCGAGGACTCGCCGGGCACGGACCCCGGGCTTCTGGTCTGGGGCCCCACCGTCTCCTTGCACGCGCCCGACATGGACATCCTGGCCTCCCTGCATACGACGCTGGCCCGCAAGCAGCAGGCTCAGGCCCTGATCTACCGGCGTGCCCGTGGCCTGATGGAAGCCAATGCCCGCATCTGCATCACCTGCCTTGCCGTGGAGGAGGGCAGTTTCGGCGGTATGGTCCATACGGCCAACCCCATCGACCTGAAGGGCGGCAACGTCCATATCTACTTCTGCAACGGGCTGCCGCAGGACATGGAATATTCTCTGGTGCCCGTCAACGTGATGCACGTTTCCCGGATCCCGCCGTACAGGGTCAGTGCCCGATGTATGCATAATGCCGAAGACGGCAGCTCTTTTTCCGATCAGGCGGCCGCGGACGTGGCTGCCCTGGCCATGGAGCTGGAAACTGTGTCCGGCTGCCCCCAGTCCATGGTTTGGCTGCGTACGCCCTCCGGCCGGACGCAGGTCCTCATGGCCCGGCCCATGGTCATCAAGGCCCGGACCCAGGAAGAGCGCGAAGAAGAAGCCGAGTCCTGGGCGGACGACAATTTGCCCGCTCCCCTGCTGACCGGCGGTGTCACTACCAGCCGCGGCCGGGCCTGCGGCCCGGTGGTCATCGCCCGTTCCTGGTCCGATGTCCTGGACTTCCCGGACGGCGGCATCCTGGTGGTGCAGCGAGACCTGTACCAGTGGGCCTCGCTGGTGGACCGTGCCGGGGCCATCATCGCCGAAGATGGCCTGTTGGGCTCACGTTTGTTCTCCCTGGCCCGCGAGTTCGGCATCCCCGCCATGTTCGGCCTGCCCGGAGCCATGGAAAAACTGACGCCGGGCGGCAAGGTGACGGTCTGCACGGAGATGGGCTGTGTCTTTACCGGCCAGCTTGACGAACTGCTGTCACAGGCCAGCCCGCCCCGCGACTATCTGCCCGGCAGCCCTGTATACCGGGTGTTGCAGCACGCGGCAGAACACATCCTGCCCCTGACCATCGACGTGGACAGCGTGGACTTCAAGGCGGCCAACTGCCAGACGTATCACGACATCGCCCGCTATTGCCATGAGAAGGCCGTCAGTGCCATGTTCACCCTGGGGTCTGACAAGCAGTACGCGGCCCAGCGCATCAAGCAGCTGCGGGACAAGGTGCTCAAGCAATTCTGGGTCGTGAACCTCAATGACGGCTTCGGCAAGGTCCAGCCCGGGCCGGTCATCGACGTGGAGGACATCACCTCCATCCCCATGCAGGCTGTCTGGCGCGGCATGAACGCCTATCCCTGGCAGGGGCCCCCGCCGGTGGACGGCAAAGGCTTCCTTTCCGTGCTGTTCGAGGCCACGGCCAATCCCAATCTGGATCCGGCGGCGCAGACGGCCTATTTTACGGAAAAGAACTATTTCATGGTGTCGCGCGACTATTGCAGCCTGCATTCGCGCTTCGGCTTCCATTTCGTGTCTGTGGAAGCCCGGCTGGGGGACCGTACGCCGGAAAATTATGTGGCCTTCCAGCTGCGCGGCGGGGCGGCCAATATCGAGCGCCGTATCCTGCGGGTACGCTTCGTGGCCGATCTGCTGTGGGAATTCGGCCTGACGCCGGTGGTCCGCAACGACGCCGTGACCGCGCGTCTTGAGGGCATGGATATGGAGGAAGGCCAGTGCCTGCTGGCTGTGGCAGGCTATCTGACCATCCATACCCGCCAGCTGGACATGATCATGCAGGACAGCGCCAAGGTGGCGGCGACCCGCAAGACAATGCTGAACCATTGCCGTATCCTGCTGACTGGTGGAGACCTTTCCCAGATTTCAGCCAAGGAGGAGTAGATGCCTTCCACACGGGAATACAGACGCATCTTTCGCCGTCTGTTCGTCACGCATCTGGGGCTTGCCCTTTTGCCGCTGGTGGCATTGGGGATCTTCAGCATAGACCGCATCAATTCCATCTATGATGAAAAGATCTCTGCCGGTATCGAAGCCGTATGCAGCAGCAAACACCGGGCGCTGGATACTTTCCTGCACGAGCGTGTTTCCCAGATAAAAACGCTGGCCTTCACGCATGACCTGGCCGAATTGCGGGATCCTGACCGCCTGAGCCGCATCTTCACGGTCATGCAGCAGAGCGGGCGTTCCTTCGTGGACCTTGGCATCATCGGCATGGACGGCCGCCACATCTCCTATGTGGGGCCGTTCGACCTGCGTGATGCCAACTATGTCAATGCTCCCTGGTTCACGGAGGTATTGCGCAAAGGCGTTTTCGTCAGCGATGTGTTCATGGGCTTCCGCAATGTGCCGCATTTCATCATCGCCGTCCTGCGTCATGAAGGGGGCGAAAGCTTCATCATGCGCGCCACCATCGACATGGAAGCCATCAACGGCCTGTTGCAGCGCGTGTACTCAGGGGAGCGCAGTGATGCCTTCCTGATCAACGAGCAGGGCGTGCTGCAAACGGATTCCCGCGACTACGGCCGCATCCTGGATCGCTTCGATGTCACGTTGCCCAATGTGCTGCGGCAGGGCATCGCGCTGGTGCCCCTGCCGTCCCAGCCGGGAGACAGCGGCAGCAAGGAGCCCCTGGCGGCCATGATGCATCTGGACTCCATGCCGTGGCTGCTGGTGGTGGTGGACGATGTGCGGGAAAGCCTTGCCCCGCTGCACCGTCTGCGCATCTATATCCTGCTTTTCGTGGGGCTGGGTGCCGTGCTGGTCACGGTGGGGGCCTTCCTGGGGACGCGCTACATCGTCTCGTGTCTGACCGCCGCCGACCGCAAGCAGGCCCATATCGACGCCCGCATGCTGCAATCCAGCAAGATGGCGGCTCTCGGCAAGATGGCCGCAGGCGTGGCCCATGAGGTCAACAACCCCCTCATGCTGATCCAGGAGAACGCCGGCTGGATCCGCGACCTGCTGCAGGACGAGAACCCCAAGAACATGGTCAATTACGACGAGATCATGGAGAGCACGGACAAGATCGAAAAGCATGTGCAGCGGGCCAAGGGGATCACGCAGCGCATGCTGGGCTTTGGCCGGCGCATGAACCCCGGCCGCTCGGAGATCATGGTCAACGTGCTGGTGGATCAGGCGACAGAGTTCCTCAAGACCGAGGCCCGCGGCCGCAGCATCACCATCGAGAAGGATTTTTCCGCCGATGTGCCGGTCATCCTTTCCGATCCGGCCCAGCTGGAGCAGGTGTTCATCAACATCATCGACAATGCCATCGACGCCATCGGCAAGAATGGCTCCATCACCGTGCGCACCGAACCCTGGGAAGATGGCGCACGCATCTACTTCAAGGATACGGGGCCGGGCATGGACGAAGAGACCATGCAGCGCATCTTCGATCCTTTCTTCACCACAAAGGCAGTGGGCGAGGGTACAGGGCTTGGCCTGGCCATCTGCTTTACGATTCTGGAAAAGCTTGGTGGCCGTATAGAGGTCAGCAGCGTTGTGGGGCAGGGGACGACATTCTGCATCAGCCTGCCCGCGGAACCGCCGAGCCAACCCCTTGAAACCAGTGAAGACGCTTAGGAGAATGCCATGCACGCACTCTTTGTTGATGATGAAGTGGAATTCCTGCAGCTGATGGAAAAACGTCTGTCCCGCCGCGGCATGACCATCGTGACAGCTCCTGACGGGCAGAGCGCGCTGGATATCGTCACGGAGGCCATGAAACAGCCCGAGACCATGTTCCAGGTGGTGGTCATGGACGTGCGCATGCCCGGCATGGACGGGCTGGAGACGCTGCGCCACATGAAGAAGATCGCGCCCAAACTGCCTGTACTGCTGCTGACGGGGCACGCCTCCCTCGGCGTGGCCGTGCAGGGCATGGATCTGGGGGCCTATGACTATATGCTGAAGCCCGTGGCCATCAACGAGCTGATCATCAAGATGGAGGAGGCGGTTCGCGCCGCTGCGTGATATGTCCATATTCACACGATTGCGACACTTGCTGGGCGGGCAGAAAGAGCTGAGCCCCGAGGATCTGGCACGCGAGGAGGAGCTGAAAAAGCAGCTCCGCGAGCGTTGTGCCCGGTTCCGTCGCCTGCTGTCCTCCAACAAGAACGCGCTCGAGATCATGAGCGAAGTGGAAGAGGCCCTGGCCGGTTCGCATCCCTTCGGCATGAGCTATGTTCGCGGTGCCGGTACGCGGGCGGCAACGGCCGTATACCAGATGGTACGCGAGCTGAACGCGCTTTCCGACAACCAGTACGAAAGCTTGCAGACCGCTTTCAATGACGTGAGCGGCCGCATCACCGACGTGCTGGAGCGGAAGAGCCTGGTCACCGACGGCCCCCTGCTGCTGCCCCTGACGGACATCCGTCTGGGAGACATGCCGCAGGTCGGCGGCAAGATGGCCAATCTTGGCGAAGTTTCCGCCAATGTGGGGCTGGCCGTGCCGGACGGCTTTGCCGTGACGGTCAATGCCTATCATGCCTTCATGGAATACAACGGGCTGCGTGACGAGATCTCCCGCCGTATCCAGAGCGCGGACATGGACAGCATGGACGATCTGTTCAGCCTGTCTTCCGCATTGCAGCAGTGTATCCTCAACGCGCCCTTGCCCCCACAGCTGGAACAGGCCATCGAAGAGGCCGTGGCGGGCATGGTGGAACGCTGCGGCAGCGAGCTGCGCCTTGCCCTGCGCAGCAGCGCCGTGGGCGAAGATGCCCTGGGCGTGACCTTTGCGGGGCAGTACCGGTCGGAACTCAATGTCCTGCCCGAAGAAGCCTGCGAGGTATGGAAGGAGATCGTGGCCAGCAAATACGCGGTCACGGCCATGAGCTACCGTTTCCAGCGCGGCATACCGGATGAGGCAGCGCCCATGAGCGTGGGCGTGCTCAGCATGGTGCAGGCGCTGGCCGGCGGTGTGGCCTACAGCCGTGACCCCGTGGCCAGCCGGCAGGGACGGGGACAGGTGACGCTCAATGCCGTCCCCGGGCTGCCCCAGGCTGTAGTGGACGGGGCCGTCACACCGGACGTGTTCGCCTTCAGTCGCCAGAATCCGCCGGAACTGCTTGAAAAGCACATCGCCCACAAGGCGTTTCGCCTGGATTGTGCGCCTGAGGCGGTGCAGGGCGTCAGCCGTTCCGATCTGGATGGCGAGGCTGCTGTCCGTCCCAGCCTGACGGATGCCCAGGCTCGCGAGCTGGCCCAGGTGGCCCTGGCGCTGGAAGAATTCTACAATGAACCGCAGGACGTGGAATGGGCGCTGGAACCCTATGAGGGCAATACGCGCATCGTGGTCCTGCAAAGCCGTCCGCTGTTCGAGAGCGTGTCCGAGCAGACGGCGGAAGCCCCGGCGGCAGTGGCCGGGGAAGAGGTCCCGGGCGATCTGCCCGTCCTGGCGCAGGGCGGCATGGCCGTCAGCTCCGGGGTGGCCGTGGGGCCGGTTTTCGTGGCCCGCAAGGATGCGGACATGCTTTCTTTCCCGCGTGGCGGCATCCTGGTCATCGAGCGGGCGCAGCCCCGCTGGGCCACGCTGCTGTCCCGGGCCGCGGGCCTGATCAGCGAGACGGGCGGCATGGCCGGGCATCTGGCCTCTGTGGCGCGGGAATACAAGCTCCCGGCCCTGTTCAGTCTGAAGGATGCCGGCCGTCTGCTGGAAAATGCCGGTGAGGTCACGCTGCTGGCCGACCGGGGCACGGTGCTGGCCGGGAGCCATCCCCAATTGATCCCGGCAGGGGCGACGCCCCCCAACCTCATGGCCGGGAGCCCCGTGTATCAGCGCCTCAAGGAACTGGCGGCCCTGATGACGCCCTTGCACCTGCTGGATCCGGATTCGCCGGATTTCTCGCCGGCCAACTGCACGAGCCTGCACGACATCACCCGCTTCTGCCATGAAAAGGCCGTGGGCCTGATGTTCGACAGCGAGGCGGCCCTCAACCGCAACATGGGCAAACAGCTCAAGGTGGGCGTCAAGCTGCAATACTGGGTCATCGACATGGATGACGGCTTCAAGCGCAGCGTCAGCGGGCCGCTGGTGGAGCTGGGGGACATCGCCTGCAAGCCCATGCTGGCCCTGTGGAACGGCATGGTGGCCGTACCCTGGGCCGGGCCGCCGGCGACCAGCGCCTCGGGCTTCATGAGCGTCGTGTTCGAGAGCACCATGAACCGGGAGCTGGAAAGTACGGCACCTACGGCCATGGCTGACAAGAACTTCTTCATCATCGCCTCGCGCTACATGATCCTGCAGGCCCGCTACGGGTACCATTTCTGCACGGTGGAATGTCTTGCGGGCGAGGATGCACACGAGAACTTCGTCAGCTTCCAGTTCAAGGGCGGGGCAGCGGACGTCAGCCGCCGGATCCTTCGCGCCAGGATGCTGGCCGACCTGCTGGAGACCCACGGTTTCCGCGTGGACATCAAGAACGACTCCATGTTCGCCGTGGCGGAAGCGTATGACGCCGAAGAGACCCTGCGCCGGACGCGCCTGATCGGCTATCTGCTGATTCACAGCCGTCAGGTGGACATGATCATGAAGGATACCGTACGCGCGGCGGCCCTCAAGGAAAAGCTGGCCGGCGATATGGCAGCGCTGATGGCAAAGCCCTTGCAGTTCAGCTGATCAGCGGGTGCGGTTGACACGCGTACGGCCTTATATTAGAAGACGGCATGCCTTTTCCGCTCTGGAAAAGGCAGCCCGGGCAGTTAGCTCAGCTGGTTGAGCACCGCCCTTACAAGGCGGGGGCCACAGGTTCAAGTCCTGTACTGCCCACCAAGGAAATCAAGGGGTTACGGATTTATCCGTAATCCCTTTTTCTTTTGTCCCAACACCATTCCCAACACGCACTGTAACGCGTCAGATAATTTTGTGTACAGCGTCATGTAGTTTTGGTATGAGAAAATGGGAGACCCTGCCAATAAGTTTGCGGCGCTATTGGCAGCAATTTGCGCGCGTATTGGCAGCAGAAAGGCAAAAAGCAAGGCGGGATTTCTCCCGCCTTTTTTCGTTAGCCTGGTTGCCGTTTGGGGTATGGCAGAATCGGCATACGCAGGCGCTTGATCCAGTCCGTTTTCAAGAAGCGGATGTAACGATATTGGCGCAGCATGATCTTTCGTGCCCTGTCCAGATTGGCCCGCAGGTATGCTCCACGCTTGCCGCTCTTGAGGTGGGCCGTTACCAGCAATTTATGGTAGACCTCGCCGTCCAACTCAAAAAACGGGCTCTCGTGGAATCCCAGGTAGAGGAATGAACATGCCTGATAGACCACGCCCAGACCCTGGCAGCGCTCATCAGCAAAGGACTGTACCCAGGCCACGGACGGGCAGGCGCGACGGATGGACTTCAGGGCGTAGCTGATGGCCCGGCTCTCGCTGTTGCGCGGGGCATCGTCCGACAGCCACATACGGTTCAGCTCCAGGTATTGTCCTTGTGTAGTGTTTGCCACCACTTTGTCAGCTCTGGCCGGATTGAGGGCATAGCCCCATTGCAGGACACCCTCGAACGCGCCCTCACGGAAGACGCCCAGGTGCAGGTAGCTGTTGTTGACTACGCGGTGGCTGTAGTGGTGTTCGATGATGACGGCGCGGGCCGTGGCACAAGGGATCTGGGCCACATAGAAGTCGGCCGTGCCGAAACCTTGCACCCCTGTTGCTCCCATGATGTAGCCGGGCGGCCCGGCCAGGGGCGGCAGCCAGTCGCTCAGGACCGGCGGATGATATGGTCGTCTGCGTTTTGCGGCCACGGTGCCTCCACAGGAGAGGCTCCACGGCCTGCATGATCGGGGCGCGTGGCCCGCAGAATGGTGTACGCCCCACAGCGGGGGCACTTGAACTCGATATGGGCATCGTCTGCCCGGCCTCTGGCCAGCAGTTTGCCGCAATGGCGGCAGCGGATCTCGGTAAAGGTCTCCATCTCTAAGGTTATGGGTTGCGCCCCGGTGTCCGCCCTGATAGGCTGTTGCGCGCTCATCCCGAGCACTACAGTCGGCGGATACTCCGCACGGGATTCCCCTTCCCGTGTGGGGCCGTGGCGGGCTTGTCAGGCCCGTCGGTGGGGGCGTTGCCGCGCCCCCGCCACTGTATCACTATTCCAGCCCCAGAGTAGGGGCTGCCTCTACCGCCTTGCGGCGCTGTTTTGCGCTGGTGTGGCGATAAAATCTTACGATCATTTTTTCATTGGCATGGCCCATGATCTCTGCCACGCATTTCAGGTCGGCAGCATTGTCCAGCGCCCGGCTGGCGAATCCGTGTCGCAGGTCATAGGGCCGCATCCTGCGCGCTATCCCAGCTCTGCGCAGGGCGTTATGCCATGCCCGGCTGATACTGCGCAGGGGCTTTCCCCTATAATGGATGACCCACGGACATCCTGCTATGCCGTCTTGCTTCTCCCAGCGGCGCAGCAGGGATAGTATGTCCCGGCGCAGAGGGACCTCTCGTGCCTCTGAGCGCGCGCCTTTGGCCGCTTGGGGCATACGCAGGATGGCCTCCTTTGTATCAACATCCGTCCAGCGGAGCCGAAAAAGTTCGGATGGCCCTATGCGTGCGCCTGTAGCCATGCCCAGCGCGATCACCCGCCGTACATGTGGCGCGGCCGCAGCGTAGATCAACTTGAGTTCTCTGGCCGTTGGCGGATCCGGTGTCTGCGGCATTGTGGAAGGTATGCAAAGTCCGGCCAGGGGGTTCACTGCCAGCAGGCCCCACCGTGTAGCCCAATTGTAGGCGGTCCTGACTATGCTCATACGACGACAGGCGGTACTTTGGCTGACGCCGCGTTGTAGCTGGACTTGTAGGAAGGCGGCCATCTCCTCAACACCAAGGCAATGGGCACGGCGCTGGCCGTAAATGGCGATTAACGGTCGCACATGGTACACGCACGTCATACGCGTACCGGGATTGCCCAGGCTGTCCAGATAGCGCCCCAGCACGTCAGCCACAGAAAGGGGGGCCGGTTGTTTTTGGCGTTTACGGCGTCGCACGGTGCGGATGATTTCTTTCTCGCGGGCAAAAACGATGAGCTGAGCCATCTCGAAGTCCTGGGCATCCTGCTCTGTCGCAAAGGCCTTTTGCCGTGGTTTGCCGCTCCACGGCTCCCTGTAGCGGACGATCCACGGTTTACGCTTGTACGATAGACACACGATCATATGACCTCCTTTATCATGTGCCTATCGGGCGGGAACTGTTATATACTTGTCAAATCCTCAAGCCGTTGTGTAAGCATGCGGGCCTGTGATGCGGACATCGGTGCATGATGATTTTCCAGCCGTATCCACCAGCGTGTGGAGTGGCAGTGTTCGGCCCGGACCTGCCCGCCC
>JABLTQ010068764.1_pt1 | contig 12201 bp, 9 predicted proteins | sample 7160101 | NCBI WGS metagenome assembly JABLTQ01 (sample SAMN14651228, study PRJNA627086) | human gut metagenome | isolation source: feces | host: Homo sapiens
AAAGTCCAGTGCCTCGTCGCTCAGCACGGGCAGCAGGGCTTCCAGTGCCTCTTTGGCGGTCTCCGGGGTGGTCTTCTGCTTCTTGTTGGCGTACAGGCTCACATCGTAGTCGGGCATGGCGTCAAAGAAATCCAGCTGCTCCGGGATCTCGCCCAGCACCTCGCACCGGGGCTGGAGGTTTGCGCACAGCAGCTGCTTGTTGATGGGGCTGTGCACGGCGCTGTCGATCCAGGGCTCGGCCTTCTTCTGGAACTCCTCGGGGCTCAGGCGGCGGATGTACTCCGCGTTGATGGCCCGCAGCTTGAGGGGGTCAAAGATGGCGGGGGACTTGGAGATGCCCTCCGGCGACCAGATCTTGACCAGCTCCGGCAGGGAGAAGATCTCCTGCTCGGCGTACTCGCCCCTGGGGCTCCAGCCCAGCAGGCAGATATAGTTCAGCACAGCCTCGGTCAGGTAGCCCTTGGCCACCAGGTCCTGATAGCTGGCATCGCCATTGCGCTTGGACAGCTTGTTCTGGGCATCCTTCATCACCGGGGGACAGTGGATGTAGGTGGGGATCTCCCAGCCAAAGGCCTGATACAGCAGGTTGTACTTGGGGGTGGAGGACAGATACTCACTGCCGCGGATGACGTGGGTGATGCCCATCAGATGGTCATCCACCACGTTGGCAAAGTTGTAGGTGGGCATGCCGTCGGTCTTGATGAGGATCTGGTCGTCCATCTCGCTGTTGTTTACCTCGATGTGGCCGTACACCACATCGTCAAAGCCGGTCACGCCCTCGCGGGGGATCTTCTGCCGGATGACATAGGGCTCTCCGGCGGCCAGACGCTTTTCCACTTCCTCCTTGGGCAGGTCGCGGCAGCAGCCGTCGTAGTGGGTCATCTCGCCGTTGGCGCGCTGCTCGGCGTGCAGGGCTTCCAGACGCTCCTCGGTGCAGAAGCAGTAGTAAGCCTTGCCCTCGGCCACCAGCTGCTCGGCATACTGCTTGAACATGCCCATGCGCTCGCTCTGCACATAGGGGCCCACAGGGCCGCCAACGTCCGGGCCCTCGTCCCACAGCAGGCCGGTCTCGCGCAGAGTGTTGTAGATCACGTCCACAGCACCTTCCACATAGCGGCCCTGGTCGGTGTCCTCAATGCGCAGGATGAAGGTGCCACCCTCGTGCTTTGCCATTAAATAGGTATACAGCGCAGTGCGCAGGTTGCCCACATGCATATAGCCAGTGGGCGAGGGGGCAAAACGGGTGCGGACTTTGTTGCTCGGCATAGAAAAACGCTCCTTTTATACTCATGCAAAAAATGCGGATAGCTACGTCTTAGTTTACCTGTTCTGCTGCGATTTGTCAACGGAGGGGCGTGTTTTGTGCGAAGGCCGGGTGTTTTGGACACAAGGCGGGACATTTTGTCGAAACCGCCCGCAATCATTGACGAAGGCTGTATTTTTTTGTATACTAGTTTCAAACGGTGCTGGCACAATTTTCCTGTTGTGCCAGCTGCCTGCCTGTATGGAGAAAACGTTGAAGGAGAATGATACCTATGAAAAGCACCGGGATCGTCCGCGGCATCGACTCGCTGGGCCGCATCGTCCTGCCCAAGGAGCTGCGCACCACCCTGCATCTGGACGGGGACACCAAGCTGGAGATCTTTGTGGATGGCGACGCCATCGTGCTCAAGAAGCACCGCCCCGCCGGCAGCTGCGACTTCTGCGGCGACGTGGACGCCAACGCCATCCAGTTTGCCGGGTACTGCATCTGCCCCGCCTGCCGCCGCAAGATCGGCGCGCTGTAAACCAGAACCAAAAGGAGGCCTGCGCCCATGAGCCGCATGACCGATTTTACTGTCCCTTCCACCGTGCCCGGGCGCACCCTGCATGCGTTCTGCTGTGAGCCGGAGGGCGAAGTGCGGGCGGTGCTGCAGCTGTCCCACGGCATGGTGGAGTTCATCGACCGGTACAAGCCGCTGGCGGAGTATCTGGCCGGGCAGGGCATCGTGGTGGTCGGCCACGACCACCTGGGCCACGGCGGGTCCATCCGCACCAAGGCCGACTACGGCTACTTTGCCGAGCCGGACGGCAACCGTGCCGTGCTGGACGATCTGCACGCCATGACCCTGCGCACCAAGGAGCGCTACCCCGGTGTGCCGTACTTTCTGCTGGGGCACAGCATGGGCTCGTTCTATGCCCGGCAGTACCTGTGCGAATACGGGCAGGAACTGAGCGGTGCCATCATCATGGGCACCGGCCATCAGCCCAAAGCGCTGGTGCAGTTTGCCCGCAGCACCTGCCGGGCGCTGGCGGCCGTGCACGGCTGGCAGTACCGCAGCAAGCTGGTGGCCAACCTGTCCTTCATGGGCTACAACAAGGGGCTGGAGGGCCGCACCACCCACGACTGGCTGAACCGGGACCAGGCCGAGGTAGACAAGTACCTGGCCGACGAGCGCTGCACCTTTACCTTTACGCTCAACGCCTACTACAGCATGTTCAGCGGCATCCTGCGCCTGCACGACCCGGCTTTTCTGGCCCGGATGCCCAAGGACCTGCCCCTGCTGTTCCTGGCCGGCACCGCCGACCCGGTGGGCGACCGGGGCAAGGGCGTGCTGCGCGCCATCCAGAGCTTGAAGGCCGCAGGCGTGCAGAACATCCGCTGCAAGCTGTACCCCGGCGCCCGGCACGAACTGTTGGTGGAGACCAACCGGCAGGAAGTGTTTGCCGACATTGCCGCATGGCTGAACGATCAGCTGGGCTGACCACACTGCACCGCACCTTCTTTGCATTTTTCAAAGCCGCTGCCCGGCACACCGGGCAGCGGCTTTTCTGCGTTCTGCAACAAGAAATTTCAATGCGTATCAAGACTATTTCAGCAGTGCAACAATAGCGCACATTTCTCTCTGCATTCTGCGTAAAATCTTGCTGCATTTTTCTGCATTTTGCCAGTTATCCGCGTGTTTTCGTGAAGTTATTGACACAAAAGCCAAAAAATGGTATATCTTAGGCAGAGCATTACGGCTCAGCTTCTCTCTAAAAAGATACAGTTTATGGTATCTTTCGTGTGCGAAACGGAGCCATTCAGAGATCGGGTTCCACAATTTGAGGAGGTATTACTCATGAGATTGCGTAAACAAAAAAAGGTCGTTGCTGTCACACTGGCCACTGCCATTGCCGTCAGCACCATCAGCGCCAGCGCTTCCGCTGTGCAGTACGATCTGGCCAATGGTGATGTCACCATCGACCAGGACGAGCATAAGGGTGCTTACAGCTATCAGGGTGAGGACAAAGAGAACAACCGCACCTACGTCAACGAGGACGAAAAGGACGACGGCAAGATCATCATCAATGGTGACAAGGATACCCCCACCAGTAACACCGTCACCGTGCAAGAGGACGTCAAAAAGACCAATAAGGATGATGGCTCCGAGGGCCGCGATGTGGATATCGTGATCGACGGCGTGAAGGCCGACACCAGCGAGACTGGCAAGTCCACTGTGACCGTTGGCGAGGGCGCAGACGTTGACCTGACCGTCAAGGATTCCACCCTGACCACCGGCGGCAACGGCATCGACATCGGCAAGGATCTGGACGGCACCGACGAAAATAAGGACACCAAGGTGGACCTGACCCTGGAAGATACCACCATCAACCAGACCAATAAGAACAGCGCCGGTCTGGACGTGCGGCAGGGTTCGGACGTTGACCTGACCCTCAAGGGCGATAACACCATCGACGGCTCGCAGGCCACCGGCGACAAAAACGTTTCCGACAACACCAACGTGGAGGGCATCCGCGTGGGCGGCGAAGTGGCTTCCGACAGCTCGGACGCCGAGAAGGACGCTCACCTGACCATCAAGGGCGACACTTCCAGCAAGGAAGAAGCCGCTGCCGAGGACACCACCGAGGGCAGCGAGACTTCCGGTGATACCACCGAGAACGACAAGACCTCCGGCGGCAGCCTGACCATCAAGGACACCACCACCGGCATGGTGATCGCAGGCGGCTCCAAGGAGAAGGACTCCAGCGTCACCATCACGGACGGCGCGGACGTCACCATCCAGGACACCCATGTTTCCGGCTCCACCCAGAGCGGCAGTGGCGTCATCCAGCACGGCGACCTGACTATTGAGGATGGCTCCTCTCTGACCATCGACAAGGTGGACAACGGCGGCTCCAACTCCAAGGGCAATGGCATTGCCAGCTGGAACGACATCATCGTCAAGGCCAAGAGCAAGCTGAACATCAAGAACACCCAGACCGGCATCTACGGCCATCAGGGTGCCAGCACCAGCCTGACCACCGAGGACAGCACCCTCAACATCACCGACAGCGATGCCGGCATCCGCTACGAAGGCAGCGGTACGGCCAAGGATGGCTCCAAGCTGGAAGCCGCCGGTGACATTACCTTCAAGGATTCGGACGTTACCATCGAGGGCAAGAGCTATGGTATCACGACCGGCAACAACAGCAATACGACCGTCACGTTTGACAATACCACTGCCAATGTCTCGGCAGAACTGACCAAGAAGGAGAACGATGGTAAATATGCCATTTACTGTGAGGATTCGGGTGAAAAAGGCAGCCTGATCGTCACAAATGGCAGCAAGCTCAAGCTGCAGGCGAACTATGGCATCGTTGCCGGTTACCGGAATGTACTCATTTCGGGCAACAGCACCGTCGATTCGATCACACGAGACATGGCCATCCAGCTCTGCAACCGCAAGGGAACCACGCTGCATATCACGGACAACAGCTCCTATAATATGACCGATGGTTCTCACGATAACTATAACGTCTATACCTCTGACGCTGCACATAAAATTCTGGTGGATGATGGCGGCGTGCTGTCCATGGATCTGCACAACTCGTATTCTGGCATCCGGCTGGGCAATAATTGCACCCTGACTGTGGATGACGGCACCGTCCTTGTAAAGGGCGATTACAACCACAGCGGCATCTATGCGTCCGGTAATAATGCCAGCATCTATATCAAGGGCAAGGCCCACGTTGAAGTACCTTCCATCGTGAAGCGTCCGACCAGAACCGGCCAGCAGCTCATCGTCACCGGCGGCACCCTGACCTACGATTACAGCAAGGCCAACACCCTCTGGCCGGAAAACAAGCAGGGCAACAAGCTGACCAACTTCCTGCTGACCAAGGACGCACAGCACGCAGACTTTGGTGCCTTTGCCTACAACGGCGCCAAGTACGAGTACGTCTCCGACCTGAACAAGGAAGAGGGCAAGCAGTACCTGTCCGTGTGGGTGCCCGCCGCCGCACTGAACTATATGCTGGATGTGGACGGCAGCCACGACCCGGAGATCGTCGGCAAGCTGCTGGCTGACCTGCGGGCCGACGGTTACAACTTCAACACCCCGTATAAGACCAGCGACGGCGTGTTCGTCCTGCGGGATATGGTGGTGAACGGCCACAGCCTGAACTTCACCAAGACCACTGACGAAAACGGCAACACCAAGCTGATCTGGGGCAACTACGAGAACCGTGCCGACGGCACCCCCAACGCCTACGATATGGTGTACGGCACCGAGTACGAGTATGAAGGCAAGACCTACACCATCGTGTGGGGCTACGAGCACAAGAACAACGCCAACGGCGCTGCCGGGCGCGACCAGAACATTCTGGATGCTTTCGATGCCGATTCCAACGTGAAGGTGACCGGCGACAACATCACCGGCGAAAGCTCTGACGCCTACACCGTGACCATCTACGGTGCCCTGCGCGAAGTCGTGGAGCCTACCCCGGATCCGGAACCCACCCCGGATCCTGACACCCCGGACACCCCCGTCAGCCCGGAGGACCCCACCACGCCTTCCGTGCAGGACGCCACCCCGGACGATGCCGAGACGCCCGTGAACCCGGAGAACCCCAGCAATCCTCCCGTGCAGGATGCCACCCCCGACAGCACCGTGGCCGCCCTGCCCAAGACCGGCGTGAACTGGTTCACCGCTCTGGCCATGGCCCTGAGCGGCATGGCCCTCACCGTAGCCGGTGCGTTCACCAGCCTGTTCGCCAAGAGCAAGCACTGATGCGCTGACAAGACCAACCCCCAGTGAGCCGTAAAAAGCTCGCTGTTCCTCGCACACAACAACAATGCCCCCGGAGAGTTCTCCGGGGGCATTGTTGTTTCTATCGGTTTTTATTTTCTCAGCCAGCCGTCCACAGCGGCCACCAGCGCCTTGCCGCGGCGGCCCAGCAGACGGGGCAGCAGAACGCGGGCCATGGCCCACACGCCTGCAAAGTTGATCAGGATGACCACTGCGGTGATCAGGCCGGTCCACAGGCCGTACAGCGGGGTCTCGGCCAGCAGCACAAAGGCCTCGAACACCAGCAGACCCACGTTCAGCAGCACCCGGCCCGGATGCACATGCATATGGATCATGCGGTTTGCGTCGATGGAGCGCAGGGTGAACACCAGCGCCAGCCCCAGGAAGGAAGCGTATGTGGCACCGATGGGGCCCCACCACTTGATGAAGAAGTAGTTCATGATGCAGTTGCTGATGGCACCGGCCATCATAGTGACCATGCTGCGGCTGGACTTTTTGGTCACCACATACACGCTGTTCATGAACTGGTTGAAGCAGCTGCAGGTGGAGGCCAGCACCAGGAAAGGCACAAAGTGCCAGGCGTAGTAGTAGTTGGACTTCATGATGTGCATCACCGGGCGGCACAGCCAGATGATGCCCGCCGCACAGCAGAACAGCACACTGGAATAGGTGCGGAAGATCTTGGTGAAGAACCGCGCCCGGCCCTCCTCCTCGGTGACAGCGGAAAGCTGCCAGGCGTCGTAAAAGATCAGGCCCAGCGTGGTGAGGATGGTGGGCAGGAAGTAGCCCGTGGACAGCAGGCCGCTCCAGGCGTTGCCGTCGCGGCCGTCCAGACCGTTGCACATCTCACGCACAAAGAACAGGTCGGAGGCGTTGATGATCCAGAAGCTGATCTGCGCGGGGATCATGGGCAGCGAGAAGTGGAGCATCTGCTTCCACAGGTCCTTGTTGATGCCCTTGAGCTCCACATAATTCCACAGCTTGCCGGTGATCATGAGGAACAGCACGCTGACAAAGTCGCCGCTGATGATGGCCAGCAGGTAGCCGTTGGCACCCCACTTGAAGCCCACCAGGTACAGCACATAGAACGCCATAGTGGCCACGGTGCACAGCACGCCGTCCACGGCCACCAGCTTGTTCCACTGGCGGCTGCGCACGAACTGGGTGCACAGGGTGCGCAGGCAGCTCATGAGCACATAGAGGTAAATGAGCAGGCCGTACTGGGCCATATCGGGCAGGAACCGTGCAATGGGCCAGCACAGGACCAGGATGCCAAAGCCGCCCAGAATGGTGAGCAGGCCGTTGGTGAACACCTGCTTTTCGCTGTTGCCCTTGTCCAGACCAAAGCGGATGATAGCATTGGACATGCCCATGGACACAAAGGGGATGAGCAGGTTCGCGTACTGGCTCAGGATCTTGGACAGGCCCAGATCCGAGATCTCGGCCATGGCGTAGGTCAGGAACGGCTGCACGATCAGCGTGAGCAGTTTGGACGAAAAGCTGGAAATGGCAAAGATGAGGGTGTTGCCGGCCAGTTTGGAGTATTTATCGCCGCCGGACTTTTTTTCGTTTTCCAAGGGAAGTCTGCCTCCTGTTTTTACTTCTTCAATAGCTCCCGCCGGGCTTTCCAGTCCGGCAGCAGCTTTGCCACCTCGGCCCAGAACGCCGGGCTGTGGTTGGCCTGCAAAAAGTGGCAGTATTCGTGCACCACCACATAGATCTGCGCCGCAGGCGGCATGTTGTACAGCTGCAGCGCAAAGGTGATCTGCTTTTTGCCGGGGCAGCACACGCCCCAGCGGGTGGTCATGCTGCGCACCTTGAGGGTGGGTTTCTGGCCGCCCAGCACCCCGGCAAAGGCCGGGTAGACCTGATCGCTCATGGCGGTAAAACAGGCCAGTGCGGTCGCCTTGTCCGGCAGGTCGGCATTGTCGCGGGCCGCTTTTGCCATCACTTTCTGCCGGGTGTCGTGGATCCACTGTGCGTTCTTGCACACAAAGGCGTCCGCCTGTTCCAGGCTGGTGCGTAGCGGGATGCTGACCATCACGGTGCCGTTGTCCCGTACCCGCAGATGCAGCTGTTTGATCTTTTTGCGGTACAGCTCGTACTGGATGCCGCCCGCGCTGCGCAGCTGGACTTCCGGTTTTTGTGCGGCCACGTCAGGACGCACGCTCTGCCCGCTGCGGGGCCGGCAGCTGGGCCAGCACCACGGCGGCAAAGATCAGCACACAGCCCACGCCTTCGCGCGGGGAAAGGCTCTGATGCAGCAGCACCCAGCCGCCCAGTGCGCTGAACACGCTTTCCAGGCACATGATCAGGCCGCCCACGGCAGGGTTCATATCCCGCTGGCCCAAAATCTGCAGCGTGTAGGCCACGCCGCTGGACATCACGCCGCAGTACAGCAGAGGCACCGCGTTCACGGCAAATTCCGCCGGGGCCGGGTGCTCCAGCAGCAGCGCTGCCACCGAGCTTTCCACCGCCACCACAAAGAACTGCCGCAGGCTCAGGCGCACGCCATCCATCTGCGGACCATAATGGTTCACCGCCATGATCTGGAAACTGAACAGCACGGCGCACAGCAGCAGCACCATGTCGCTGCGTTCCACGCCGCCAAAGCCGTTCTGCATGCACAGCAGATACAGCCCGCACACCGCGATGGCCACGCTGAGCCACAGCTGGGGGCTGCCGCGGCGGCCCAGTGCCAGCCCGAAGATGGGCACCAGCACCACATACATCGCCGTGAGGAAGCCTGCTTTGGCCGTGGAGGGGTTCAATGTCAGGCCGAACTGCTGGGCAGCCGACGCCACAAACAGCAGCGTGCCGCACACCAGGCTGGCCCGGCGCAGGCAGCGGCGCTCCTCCGGCGTTTTCGGTGCCCCAGTGGTGCCGGTGCTGCGCTGACGCACCAGGTCAAACACCTTGACCGTGGGCAGCAGCACCAGCACCGCCAGCCAGCTGCGCCCGGCCAGAAAGCTGCAGGCTCCCATGCCGGAACCGGCGCTCTGGGCCACGAAGGCCGTGCCCCAGATAAACGCGCACAGCAGCAGCAAAAGCGAATTCTTGCGTTGTGTATTCATCAGCCGACGCCCTCCACCTTGAGCAGACCGTAGAGGTAGTAACGGCTGGAATCATAGGAAATGGTCATGCGGTAGATGGCCGCCGGGTCCAGCCCGGAGATGGTGCAGGTGTAGTCGGTGCCGTCGGTCTTGATGTAGTAGGTGCTGTCCGGCACATACTCCACGCCGCCGTCTACCTTTTTCCACAGCGCCACCTTGAATTTCTGGGTACCCTCGGCGGTGCCGCAGGCCATGACGGTCAGCGTGCCGGTGGGTGCCGCAAAATAGTTGGTCTGGCGGCTCCAGATGCCGTTGAACACAGCGTACAGGGTGCCGTCCACCATGGCAGTGTCAAACTTTGCCGAAGCGTCCGCAATGCCCTGAATGATCAGCGGGTCTGCGGTAGCGTCCGCCCAGCGGGTGGTGTCCTCTTCCTGCACCTCGCCGGAGCTGCCGGAGATCTTCTGCGCCACACCGCGCAGTGCGTCCTTGCAGCCGGTCAGACCGGCCACCAGCAGAGCGGCGGCCAGCACAACGGCCAAAAAGCGTTTTTTCGTTTTCATAAACGTTTCCTCAACCTGTCAAAGGGTTTGATGTTCCTGTTTTTTCGGGTTCCGGCAGGGCCGGGTCCATCTGTATAGTATACCGCATTTTGCAGCACCGCACAAGAGAGCCGCCCGGCTTTTGCGCGCGCTGCCGCCCGATTTCATGCAGTTTCTTTGCCATCGGCGGCCGCCAGTGCCCCACACTCGGCAGCAGCGAGGGAAGTCTGCTCCGGCCCGAACAACGAACCGTACCGGTACAGGGCCCAGCCCCCGGCTCCCTGCTCCCGCAGAAAGGCCACCTGGTCGGCCAGCGCACGGCCGGTGCTCCAGCCCGACAGGCTGTTTTCGTTGCTGCCGCCGTCGCCCACTCCCACACGGTAGGCTCCCAGCCCGAAATACAGGGCCACGTCCGCCGCGCGGGGATAGGCGAGCCATGCGGGCACGATGTTCTCAAAGGCAAAGCGGGTGCTGCCGTTGTGCAGGGCAAAGCCCTGCCCCCAGTACACCTGCGGGCACAGATAATCGACCACCGCATCCCCGCCGCCGGACGCCAGCCAGCCGGTCACATCGCTGTACTGCTGGTTTTCGTCGTTGTCCGGGTTACCCTGGGGGCTGATGCCGAACCGCAGGGTAGGGTCCGCCGCTTTCACCGTGTCGTGCACGGCCCGCACCAGCGCTGTCACATTTTCCCGCCGCCAGTCGGCAAGGTTTTCTGCACCGGACGCCGCAAACTGCGCCGCGTCGATGCTCTCATCGGTGGTAGGGTAGAAGTAATCGTCAAAGTGGATGCCGTCCACCGCGTAGTTCTGCACCAGCTCGGCCACGCCCTGCACCACATAGTCGGCGGCGGCAGGCTCGGCGGGGTTCAGGTAAAGGCCCTCGTCCACCGTGCACACCCACTCCGGGTGGGTGTTGGCCAGATTGCCGTTCGCAAGGTTCGGCGGCATGGCCGCCGAGGAGCGCAGGCGGTAGGGGTTGACCCACGCTTCCACCGAGATGCCCCGGGTGTGGGCTTCCTGCAGCAGCACGTCCAGCGGGTCAAAGCCCGGGTCCTGCCCCTGCACGCCGGTGCACAGATGGCTCCATGGGAACAGACTGCTGCGGTACAGCGCATCCCCGAAGGGGCGCACCTGGGCCAGCACTGTGTTCAGCCCCAGTCCGGTACAGTTGTCCAGCAGCTGCACCACTCCGGCGCGGAAGGCATCCTCCGTGGAAAAGTCCATGGCGGCCCATTCCAGATAGCTCACCCACACGGCCCGCCACTCCCCGGCCGGCAGCGCCGGGTTGGGGTCTGCCGAGGGCTCCGGGGTGCTGTCGGCGGCCGCAGGGGAAGTGACCCGGCGCAGGGCCAGCCCTGCCGCGGCACACACAGCCGCCCCGGCCCCCAGCAGAAAGGTGCGCCGCCCCATGCGGCGGTTTTTGCGTCCTGTCTTTTTCCGGCTGCGCCGGGTCACAGCTCTTCCTCCTGCAATTTATACAGGGTCAGCGCCGCCCAGCCGCGGGCACAGGCCAGCAGCACGAACAGCAGGTTCGTCCAGAAGGCAAGCCCGGCCATGCCCGCATAGCGGGTGAGCAGCCAGAACACCGTGCGCAGCACCTCTGCCGCGCACACCAGCTGCAGCTGTCGCTGAATGGGCTTGCCGCGGCTGTACTCGATGCCCAGCAGGGCAGGCCACACCAGTGCCGAGCACAGGTCGCCCGCCCAGCCGCCGGCTGCCAGCTTGCTGAGCATCAGCAGCACGAACACCAGCGTGTAATTGCGCTTTTCGGCCGCCGGGGCACCCTTTTGTGCTGCCAGAAACAGCGCCGCGATGCCGGTCAGGCAGAACGCCACCAGTTCCAGCGCTGAAAAGTCCATGCCGCCCAGCACGGCAAAGCCGCCCAGCATGGAAACCGCCGCTGCGGCCAGCAGAAAGAAGTACCAGGTCTTGCGTGTGAATTTGAGCTTCATTGCGTTCCTCCCGCCCGGTGCAGCGTGCAGCGGGCCTGCTGAATTTTTCAAAGAATTAAAAATATTATAGCACAAAACCGCGCAGGTTGTGTTACAATAAGGAAAACTATTCCGGAGGTTTTCCATGAACGCTGTTGTTTCCATCGTCCTGCTGGCCGCCGTGCTGGGCGTGATCGTGTTTCTGCTCTCCCGGCGGGAAAACGGCCGCCGCAGTCAGTACGGCCCGGCCGGGCTGTCCGAGTTCCGCACCGACCTTGCACTGGACGAGTGCTTCGACCGGCTGGACGAACACAACGACTCCGACGTGTTCGTCTACGACTGCCGCCGGGAGCGGGACGGCGGCTTTTTGCTGCACCTGACCCTGCACCAGCCCACCCAGCAGCCGCTGGACACCCTGTACACCCTGCGGCTGGACCCCGGCCGCCAGACCGTGGTCACCCTGATCTTCATCCGGGAGGCCTTTGGCTACAAGGAGCCGCTGTTCCCGCAGGAGATGCTGGACGAATTTATGGCCCAGAAGCTGGACGCCCACCGCACCCGGTGATTTTTGCGGGCAAAGGGGCTTTTCATTTGCCGCAGAATTTGTTATACTAAATAATGGC
>JABLTQ010015197.1_pt1 | contig 12179 bp, 10 predicted proteins | sample 7160101 | NCBI WGS metagenome assembly JABLTQ01 (sample SAMN14651228, study PRJNA627086) | human gut metagenome | isolation source: feces | host: Homo sapiens
AGCCTAAATAATAAGAATGTTATATATACATTCAAGTCCAAAAACTGATTAACCGACATTCTCAAAATTACCTGCCATATTCTTCTGACGATACATATAATAAGGCTCCATTGACAATCTTTTGGCTGTGTCCTCTGTCATTCTTATTATCTCATCTGTATTCTTGGTAGATAACTGCTTATACTTATCTCTCCATATATTAAGTGCCGCCGCTCTCTTTATTGCAAGAGAATGTACTGTAAGGCTCTCAGGCTTCATCACCTCAATCTCAGATAATGTATGAGCCACCTCATCAACATCTTCACCGACAAGGCCAAGAATAATATCCATATTAATATTATTAAAACCTTCTTCCCTTGCCATAGAATACACATTTTTAATCTGCTCTACAGTGTGCTTTCTTCCTATAAGGTCAAGTGTCTGCTGGTTCATCGTCTGCGGATTAATAGATATTCTTCCAACATTATGTGCCTTTAACACCCTTAACTTATCCCTTGTTATGCTGTCTGGACGTCCTGCTTCAACTGTAAATTCATGACAGCCGTCAATATCAAAAAGCTCCTTTAAAGCCGTTATGAGCCTGTCAAGCTGTGCCGCACCAAGTGTTGTTGGTGTTCCACCGCCAAAATACACTGTATCAAGTCTTCTGCCTTTCATCGCCCTTGCTACAAAGGTCATCTCCTTAATAAGTGCATCAATGTAATCATCCACATAATTCTTATACGCATCAAGTGCATATGATGAAAATGAGCAGTACAAGCATATACTTGGACAAAATGGTATTCCAATATATAAACTGTAACCATTCTTATAATCTATCTTATTAAGAATGTCCATTTCTTTCTTTGCTACATTTATTGCAAGGCTGGCTTTCTTCTCACTCGCCTTATGCTTATTCACAAAATGCTTCTTTATAGTCTGCTCATCTTCGCCATCTTCAAGCATAACATATGCAATCTTGCTTGGGCGCACTCCTGTAAGATAACCCCAGGGCAGTGTCTTTCCTGTCATCTGGCTGAGCCTGTCATATAAATATGACTTGAATTTATCGTGCATTTCGCTCTTGTTAAGCCCTGTCATATCAGGTACTGTTATATCAATCACTTTATCAGCTTCTGTGGCAACTGTATCCTGCTTATATGCCTTTACCTCCATTCTTGGGTAAAATGAACGCACAAGAACTATTGCATCATCATAAAATGTATCGTTATCAATTTTAATATATATCATACTGTTCATCTTTCCTACGCACCTATAAATGGGTTATGAACCCTCTCATATCCTATGCTTGTTCCCTCGCCGTGTCCTGTATACACCTTGGTATCGTCTGGAAGCACCATTAACTTATCCTTAATTGAACGTACAATATCGCTCATACTTCCGCCTGGGAAATCTGTTCTTCCAACTGACTCACAGAAAAGTGTATCACCTGAGAATAACACGCCGATTGACCCAATATAATAGCACGTTCCGCCCTCTGTATGTCCCGGTGTGTGAATTGCCTTAATATCAAATCCTGCAAGCTTAAGTATATCACCGTCATTGTGCCATACATCAGCCTTCACAGACAGGTTCATTCCATAAGCCTCACCAAGATTAATATGAGGTGTACTTAATGTATTCTTCTCCTCTGCTGAAGCATACACCTTAACATTATACTTATCCCTCACTTCATCTGCTGCCATAATATGGTCAAAATGTCCGTGTGTTAAAAGTATTCCCTTTAACATACAGCCAGACTGCTCTATCATCTCGCTTATCTTTCCAGCATTATCCGCAGGGTCTATAAGCACGCACTCCTTAGTGTCTGTATTACAAAGCAGGTAACAGTTCGTTCCTACCATTCCTAATACTCTTACATCTATTTTATACATTATAATCTCCAATCCCTGTGTCAAAAATGCTGCCGTACGAAGCAATATATAAAATATCTTAACTTCGCACGACAGCAGTTATAAATATCAGCCTGTAGCTCTCTCTATATCTGTCACTCCGTCAATCTTTCTTAAATTGTCAATTAATCTGTTAAGCTCTTCCTTACCAGATACAACAAATCCAAGATTGATTGTTGCAAGCTGTTTCTTATTAACACGGCTGTTCATAAATCTTACATCTATATTGGCTTCCGTAAACAGACGTGAAATATCAACAATAAGTCCTTTTCTATTGCCTGCATATATATTAATCTCTGCACTGTACTTCTCATCTTTATTCTCTGTCTGCTCCCACTCAGCTTCAATAAGCCTTGCTCTTTCATTAGCTGGGAAATTAAGAATATTAACACAATCTGTTCTGTGAATTGATATTCCTCTTCCTCTTGTAACAAATCCAACAATCTCATCACCCGGCACTGGATTACAGCACTTAGAGAAACGGACAGCAACATCATGTATTCCTTTTACAACAATACCGCCTTTGCCCTTCTTCTCCTTCTCTTTCTCCTTGCTCTCACTTGCCACAATGCTGTCAAGTACCTGCTTGTCAGTTATCTCAGCCTTCTTGGTCTTCTGATATTCCTCATTAAGCTTATTGACAATCTGACCTTCTTTTAATGCACCATGTCCTACTGCCGCAAGAACAGCATTCCAGTCTTTGTAACCATATTTTCTTAGTGCTTTCTCAACAAACTCAGGCTTATTAATCTCAGAAAGAACAATTCCCTTACTCTTACAGTAATTAGATATAAGTTCCTTGCCCTTTATAATATTATCTTCCTTAAGCTCCTGCTTAAACCACTGGTTAATCTTGTTACGGGCCTGTGTTGACTTAACCATTGAAAGCCAGTCACGGCTTGGTCCTTTGGAATTCTGTGATGTTATAATCTCAATTCTGTCACCATTCTTAATCTCATAATCAATATTAACAAGCTTGCCATTGACCCTTGCACCAACCATCTTGTTACCTACAGCACTATGTATGCTGTATGCAAAATCTATCGGATTAGAACCTGCTGGAAGTGTCTTAACATCACCTGTAGGAGTGAAACAGTAAACCGAATCAGAGAAAAGGTTAAGGTCGTTCTTAATTGATGATAAGAATTCTTTGTTATCAGACATATCTCTCTGCCATTCAAGAATCTGTCTTAACCAGCTAAGCTTAGCTTCCTCACTCTTATCAGACTCTCCTGTCTTGCCCTCTTTATACTTCCAGTGGGCAGCAATACCATATTCAGCAATTCTGTGCATTTCATAAGTTCTTATCTGCACCTCGAATGGCTGTCCGTTAGAAGCGATAAGTGTCGTATGAAGTGACTGGTACATATTAGGCTTAGGCATTGCTATATAATCTTTAAAACGTCCCGGTATTGGCTTATACATTTCGTGGATAACACCAAGTGCCGCATAACAATCCTTGACTGTATCAACCTTGATACGCACGGCAAATATATCATATATCTGGTCAAGTGTCTTATTCTGGTTAACCATCTTTCTGTATATTGAGAAGAAATGCTTAACTCTTCCGTCTATCTCAGCTTCAATTCCAGCATTGCTAATGTGCATACCTACTTCTTTGATAATGCTCTTTATAAATGCCTCCCTGCCCGGTCTGTTAATATCAACCTGCTTTACAAGATCATTATAAGTATCCGGCATAAGATACTTCATTGATAAATCATCAAGTTCTACCTTAATCTTGGATATACCTAACCTATGTGCAATAGGTGCATATATATCCATAGTTTCTCTTGACTTTTCTACCTGCTTGGCTGGTGACTGATACTGCATTGTACGCATATTATGAAGCCTGTCGGCAAGCTTTATCATAATAACTCGTATATCCTTTGCCATTGCAAGGAACATTTTTCTTAAGTTCTCAGCCTGAACCTCAATCTTATCGTGCTGGTAATTAAGCTGTGTGAGCTTTGTTACACCATCTACCAAAAGTGCTACTTCATCACCAAATTCCCTAGCAACATCTTCACTTGTCATAACCGTGTCTTCCACAACATCGTGCAAAAGACCTGCAATAATAGATTCCTTATCAAGTTCAAGCTCTGCTAATATAATGGCAACACACAATGGGTGAATAATATATGGCTCTCCAGACTTTCTAAACTGTCCTTCGTGTGCCTCCTTAGCCACTTTATATGCTCTCTCTATATCAGATAAATCTGATGAAGGATGATACTGCCTGATTGTTTCTATAAGCTTATTATAAAGCACTTCAGGACTTGTAAAATCTGCTGGAGTATCAACCGACTTATCCACCTGACTTGTCTTGATATTGGTATTGCCTGCTAATTCTATATTATTCTCTGGCATATAATCTCTCCCTACACTTCTGAATATAGTTTTTCCATAAATTCTCTTGTTGCTACTGCATTTTCTGGTACAGTATTCTCAAGTGTACAATGAACATATGGCTTATGTTCCTTAATCTTCTTAAGAAGAAGCGGATAATTAAGTCCGCCTGTTCCCGCCGCTATTGATTTAAGCTCATCACCTTCAACGACATAATCTTTGCAGTGGACAACTGCTATATCCTTTAATAATAAATCAAATGCCTGATTAATTATCTCATCCTGCTTATCTATATTACCCACATATAAAAGGTTGACTGGATCAAATATAATTTGAAGATTAGGTGAGTCTATCGCATCAAGAACCTTTCTTGCTCTCTCAACTGTATTAACAATATGCTTCCATACCGGTTCAATCGCAACTATAACGCCGAACTGCTCTGCATATTTAACTATTGGTCTTAAATTATCTATAAAGCACTGTAAAGCTTCCTCTGAATGGTTAGCTGGCTCATACTTGTACTCCTCATTGACAGCACCTGTCTCTGTACCAACTACGCCACAGCCAAGTATACTTGCAAATCTTATATGTGCCTTATATTTCTCAACTATCTCCTTGTGCTTCTCCTCATTAGGATTGCAAAGGTTAAGGTAACAGCCAAGTACTGCTATATCAACCTTATTCTCTGCACATAATTCTTTAATATACATTGCAAGACCTGGTGTCATAGTCTCTACTCCAGGCTTGAACTCCTTAATAGACTTGCTTAATGCTATGTGCATACAATGAAATCCCTGATTATGTATATTAGGAATAAGTTCATTAAGTGGTGCATATGCCACATCGTGTGCTCTTATACCGATTCTCATAATTAACCTCCTTAGGCTGTTACTCTGTGTTATGATTATTTAACCCAAACAGCCATATCAGTATATTATTTCTGATATGGCTGTCTGTTTCCGGTGTGCTGTGTGTCCCAGTAAAATGACATCTTTCATTACTGAAATGCCATCTTATGCCTCTTACACATACATCATAATATTTATTTTAACACATTATTGTCAGAATGTCATATTATTTTCACTAATTGCATTATAATAAGTTGCAAGTGGTATGAAACTCTGTGCAAATCCTTTTCCTGAATTGCCCTGACATATTACCGCATCATCTATAATAGTCTTGACTCCTACTGCTCCCTTAGGCACTTCATTCACAGCACTCCTAAACGTATTAATTCCATATTCAAGATACTGTTTATTACCTGTAAGCTCATAGGCTATTGCAAGTGCTTCAAGAAGCAGGGTATTATTGCCATTTCTTGCAAGACTTGGAAGCTCCTTATAATAGAACAAACCATTATCCATATAACAGTTCTCTGTCAGGTCATCAACTGCCCTTAATATCATCTGCCTGATATCTTCTCTTGGGAATATTCTGTAATATCTCATAACGCTTCCTACCGCTATTGATATCATAAAGCCTACTCTTATGGCTGTATTATCTGTGTAAGGTGATAACCAGTCGCCATATTCTTCTTCCCACTTCTTAAAATTATCAATTATCCAGTCACATTTTACTAGCCATTTATTATCATTAGTCTCTACATAAAGGGCTGTAAGTGTTCTTAGTGCCCATCCGGTTTCCCTTGCATTGGCTTCACCCGGCACCTGATACATAGGCGTTTCAAGAAGTTTTAATACATTTTCTCCTATTCCAATGGCTGTATCATAGCCTCTCTTATCACCTGTAAAATGGTAATAATCAAGCAGACCCTCGACCCACTCGTGAGAGCATACCATAACACCATTCTTACAATGTCCTGCCGTGTGCTCCCACTGTCCGCCAATTCTAAGTGGATTACTGCTGTAATGGCACACATCTATATCCATCCAATGCTTTGCTGACACAATCAGATAATCCATAAATCTTCTGACACCGGTTCTTGCATACATAAGTGCACACGCATGTGGATAATCGTATTCATTATTGCTCCAAACAGGCTTTCCACCGCCACGTCCCTGAACAGTGTAGCCTTGATCTACCGTGTCGCCCCAGTTAAGCATACCATAGCACCTTGAATGTCCGTCTGCTTTTGCCATAAGTGATATCTCAAAATCATCATTATACTTTACAGGGAACACATCAATCATAACCCCTGCCCTCTTAAACACTTCCGGTGCTATATATGGTCTGTCTGGCATCTGGTATATAAGACTTCTGTTGTCTATCTCCCACAGCTTCATAGCAGGACTATGAAAATGTATCATAAACTGCTGTTCTTTTGCCATTCCTGACTGCATAGTAATCTCCCCGACATTCTCAGGAACAAGCATAACAGCCACACCTTCACTGCACGACTTCACTGCCTTAGGATAATTCTGCTGTGCCTGATGAACCGTAATACTAAAACCATCTTCACCATCAGTATAATCAGCCATAAATGTTCCATAAAATACCTCTGCAAAATGCTCATTAGCCTCTTTCACAAGATATTTATCATCAATTACCTCATTGACCTCCTCGCCATTCTTACCAATTATAAAGCTTGTCTTATAATTAGAAGTTGCAACGACGGTTCTTATATTATTGACATCAGCCTTCTTTTCAAGCATATCAAGCTCTGTTGTACCCCTTGTCACAAATACAGGACCATCATTATGCGAATTATCTGTACGGATATCACCACAGCCTGTTGAATCGTTACCTGCTGCAATTTTAAGTGGCTTTAACTGCTCTGTAATTACACTATCTTCTGATTTCTTAATATAAAATACAAGCGACTTTATCTTTAACTCATCATCTGATGTATTAATAATTCTGTATGTAATATTAACCCATGGCTTTCCGGCATAACCAGTGACTTTAATAACTGCCTTAATATTTTTGTTCTCAATATTCCCTACTGCGATATTACTGCACTCAGCTTCTACGCTTGCAGTAACTGGTCCAGCCTCAACAACCTTCCACTCTCCAATCTTAAGCTTATAAGCATTGCCATCTTTATCCTTAAGATATGGACCTTCAAAATTCTTATCTGTATATACTTTCCTGTAATCATTAAGCTGCCTGAATATTGAACTGCTGTTGTTGGCAACCTCATATTCCAGACTGCCGCATTTTATTAAAAAGCCATTATTAACCGGTGTTACACTGATGGTGCCATCTTGATTAGCACACTCTGATTGTCCGTCTGCTATAAGATTAGCTAACTCCTGTTTAGTAGTTGTCAATACTGCCTTTGCCGACTTATTAGCTGGTAAATCTGCCATAAAATCAACAAAAAGATACTTTATACTACCGTCATCATACTCTGCCGTAACCTTTGGCTGGATAATACATTTTCTCTTATTCTGAACTATGCTTATATTATCCGTATTATATAGTTCCCCTTTAGCAAATGGAACTGCTATGCTAACACATTCATTAATTCTTGGATATCTGTATAACTTGTCAAAAAATATATCAACCATATAAAGCCTCATTTCTGTTATGCATTTTACATATGTAGTGTCTGCTATACTATTTCTATTACGTTATGCGTTAAATCTTTAACTATTGTTATTATAATATTAATTGCCACTTCTAACCACTGTTATATTTGTCCAATTTATGATATTATACATATTAATTTACATATAAGGCACATAATCAGGAGGAATATTTTGAACTACGCTGAAATTAAATATAACGACATCGCCAATGGTCCTGGAGTACGTACAAGCATTTTTGTAAGCGGATGTACACGCCACTGCAAAGGCTGCTTTAATGAAATTGCGTGGGATTTTAACTATGGTACACCTTTTACTGATGCAACCATATCTGATATCATTAATTCAATGAAGCCAGATTATATTGCTGGTCTTACACTGCTTGGCGGCGAACCATTTGAACCAGCCAATCAAAGGGGACTTATTCCGCTTCTAAAGGCTGTAAAGGAAAACTATCCGGCCAAGGATATATGGTGCTTTACCGGTTACCTTTTTGATGAGGATATTATGGATAAAATGTATGACAAATATCCTGAAACCAGAGAAATGCTTTCATATATTGACGTATGCGTAGATGGCAGATTTGTTGAAGAATTAAAAGATATGATGCTTAAATTCAAGGGTTCATCAAACCAGCGCACAATACTTGTACAGCAGTCCTTAAAAGAAGGCACTGTAATTACTGCTGAGGAATACCAATAATTAGTGGAAAATCTATATAAAAATTTTAGGTATTAGTCAGTCACCTGAATATCAATAATATTAAGGAGAATAATTATCAATGAAACAGACAGTTAAATTTAAAAAGCTTACACCAAATGCAATAGTTCCAACTTATGGTACAGAATTCTCTGCCGGTGCAGACCTCTATTCCGGAATGACTGAACCAGTGATAATCAACGCTGGTACTACAGAATTCATCAAGACAGGGATTGCTATGGAAATCCCTGAAGGCCTTGTTGGTCTTGTATACGCACGAAGCGGTATGGCGTGCAAAAAAGGTCTTGCCCCAGCCAATAAGGTCGGCGTTATTGACTCTGATTACCGCGGCGAGCTTATGGTTGCATTACACAACCATTCACAATCCCCTGTAACCGTTGAACCTGGCGACAGAATTGCACAGCTTGTACTCACACCTTATATTACTGCTGAATTCGTTGAGGCTGAGGAATTAAGTGATACAGTGCGAGGTGATGGAGGATTTGGATCTACTGGAACTAAATAATATTTTAAATAATAGTAATCACTATTTACTATTATAAAAATGCTGCATTTTATAGATTGATTATGCCAGCCTTCAAATATTAGAAAAAATGATATGTACCATTTTACCTGACAAACTCCTGTAAAATAGTAGATATCAAAAGTCTAATTATTGGAAGCTGGTATTTTTATGTCTGAATATTCTTTTATATCTATATCCTGTCTTAAGTTCATCTTATAGTTTTCCATATCAGATTTTACACGATTGTCATAAGATATTTCTGTTTTCTTAAGTTCATCTTATATTTTTTATAAAAAAATATAATACAACTGCCATAATAACTGCTGTAGGATATAATATAACTGCTTTGCTCATAAACCACGAAAATCCATTCTTTAGCTTATCGTGATATTCCACTAATGGATACATCAGGCAAAATGCAAGACACCATACCCAAAGTCCTACTGACATCATATAAGCTGCCATAGCGTGACCATTATTTTTCACTGTTGTTACCTGTGTCTCCTCAATTGAAAGTGGATTAACAAACATATCTATATTATTGTCTGTCACAGCGTTTTTTGATACCTTATCTGCTCCATCATTTAATGAAGTATTAAGAACCGTTATTCCGTCACTAACTGCTGTAATTCCAGCCTGTAAATCTTTAGAACCATTTGCTAATGCTGCTGTACCATCTGAAAGCTTAGATGTTCCATCCGATAACTGCACAATCCCCTGTTCTAATTCTGTTCCTTTCTCAACAAGCTATTCACTTCCTGCCTGAAGCTGATGTGTGCCTGCGGCGGCTTTATCAATTCCATCTGATAATGAATTTATTCCGTTATCAAGCTGTCCAACGCCTTCAACATAACTTTCCACACCATCACCAAGCTTCCTGCTTCCCTGATATAATGTCTGGCTTGAGTCCGCCACAACATTAAGCTTATCTGTAATAAGTCCTGCTCCATCATCTAATGAACTCATTCCTGCAAGCAGCTTTTCTGTACCATCTGATGCCTGCCCCAAGCCATCTCCAAGCTCTGCAATGCTTGCAAATACTGCATTTGTATATGTTGTTGTAACTTCAGATATAATATTTGCCTTAATTTCTTTTATGGCACTTTCACTTAATTTGCTGGAAATGTAATTATATCCTGGATTAGTTGCATATTGTAGCTGCATTTTCTCTGGATTAGGGTTCATCATTGATGCTGCATTCTTTGAAAAATCCTATGGAATAGTTATTACCATATAATAGTCACCATTCTTAAGACCTTTATCTGCATTTTCTTCATCTGTAATGATAAAATTCATTGCATTGTTCGTTTTTAATGAGCTTTCAAGATTATCACCCACGGCAAGCATCTTCCCATTATGTTCAATCGTAGCATCATTATTGACAACCGCTACAGGCAGTTTTCCAATCTCCCCATACGGATCCCACATAGAATTCAAAAACAATCCTGCATATATAGCTGGAATCAGCATAATTACTACCATCACCACTAATAGCAGCTTATTTTTGAATAAATGTGTAAGTTCCTGCTTAATCATTTATATTGTGTACCTCCTTTCGTTAACTGGATTTACTATACTAAATACAGTTAAATAACTAAGGGGGATTTTCTAAATAGTTTATAAACAATGTAGCAGCTTCGGGAGAAGCTGCTACATTGGTGTGGAAAATCTTGTTCTATGCTTAAACTGAATATTTATAAATAGTCATTAATATTTTGCATAAACATATATAATTGTATTAGTCTTGCCTTAACATATCATACACATTTTGAAATGTCCAATCATCTTTCGTAATCTCATACTCTGTAAATTTTTCCATATCTTTATATATTTTGTTATCAATCTTCTTATTTTTACTAACCGATGAAATATTATAATCATTTATTTCATTTCTACTACCATAATCAATTTTAGTATGATATATTTCAGCATCATAATATACATAAAATTTTATTTTTTTATCATACGATTCATTTATTTCCTGTTTTTGATAATCATATAAAGAATATGCTATTAATTTTGTTTTAATATCATCGTTAGATTCAATTATTGCATAATAATCATCATCTACAAAAGAAGCTAAGTTATTTCCTCCTTGATTAAAAAGTTCGTAAACAGGCAAATAACTATTTAATCGTTCATAATCATCTTGTAATAAACACTCTTCTTGAATAGACATCAATTTTTTAAAAGAATTATTCCATTCTTTTGCCAAACTTAATGAATCCTTTTTAATGATAAAATTTACTTCTTTATACATATCATCAGGTAAATTATTATCTGATACTATAGTTGTCGTATTATATAACTCTATCTTATCTGTTTGTACTTTATTCCAACTTCTAGCAGCAATTAAAATAATAAAGATTAATGCCATCAACAATATATCAGGCTTGATTGGCGTATCATCTAATTGATAAAATGTTGTTTGTATTCCTTTTCCAACTAAATCTTCCATATAAACTGAAATATCATGTTGAGAATAATGTATAAATTTATAAGTTGTATTAGATAAATTTTTATAATTTTTACTTTTTATATCTTTTTCAAGTTCTTCTATACTATATTTAATTAATGCTTCTTGTTTAATTAAATTTTGTTGTTTCTTTTTCCTTCTATACTTACTTAATTCATTTTTAAATCTAACAGACATTATAATTTCAATTATTATAGATAATAATATTAATATTGGTCCCCATATCCACACATTAATTTCATAATTATATGTATTTTTATAATATAGATACTCAAATAATGCCGGTATTAATATAATAATACTCCATAAGTTTAATATACCTATACATAACAAAAATATTATTCTATTAATTTTAGGCTTCTTTGCCTCCTCAACATGAGCATTTTTTTCAAATTTTTTATGAAATTTCTCAAGTTTTTTCAAATTTTCTTTGTAAACATAATCAAGTATTTCTTCTCTGTCATTTTGCTGCTTAAAATTTACCAAATAACCTTCTGTAATCATATTTTTTGCAATAAATTTAGGAAGATACACCTCACTCTCCACCTCAACCAATTCATATTTTTTAGATTTAGGTATAATGTAACTAGAATATGGATTATACATTTTTTTCTCTACCAGAATTGACTCTTGTATAAAAACAACTCCAGTTGTATTTTTTAGAGTAAAATAATTTAATTGTTCTTCTATATCATCAAAAAAATGAATATATTTTACAAAAAACTGTGTAGTTTCATTGTATTTATTAA
>JABLTQ010047810.1_pt1 | contig 12145 bp, 6 predicted proteins | sample 7160101 | NCBI WGS metagenome assembly JABLTQ01 (sample SAMN14651228, study PRJNA627086) | human gut metagenome | isolation source: feces | host: Homo sapiens
AAATTCAAAACAGTTTCTAATTGTCATGTGAAGGCTTTGACTGAAAACGTACCGGAACGCAGAGATTTATCAGGTTGGATTTCCCTGTATTTTCTCTCTGTGTTCCGGTATTTTATGTTTCATGGAAGTCTGATCGGGAGCCGTAGTTTGGCTTGTCGCCCGCATTTGTCCTATCGAATGCCTTTTAAGTGAAACTATGAAAAAGGCCGTATCTCACGATACAGCCTCTTCTTCCTATTGAAAACCTTATATTAAATGTAAATAGAGAAATCTTATTTTTCAGGTCCGGCTCCAGTGAACTGGGGCTGGTAATCGGACATTTCATGCACGAGCCATTCGCCGTCGATTTTGTCAAATAAAACAGACGAGCCTTGTTCGAGACGTTTGTAGGTTGTGTTTCCTATTTCTATATCTCCGTCCCCCAGACTGAATGTGGCATTGTTGCGGTCGTTGAATATTTTGAGCGAAGCCGGTTTTGCCGGATCAAGTTCCGCTTCAATTTTCCATCTTTCGCAGGTGAACACATTCCCTTTGCGCGAAAGCACCTTTTCCTTGTTGCCGTCAGGCATGATGCGGATGACGGTGAGGATACGGTTTTGTGCGCAAGGCTGGAACTTGGCGGTCAGGTGCCACTGGTTAGGATACTTCACTCCTTTTTTCATCTTCTTCGGATCGGGCGGAGCCACATACTGGTCGGTTTGTGTCATTTCGAATGCCTGGTTGCTGAACATCTGTGCCACGGAACTGAACTGTTTTTCTTCGTAGCGTGTGGTCATCGTGTGTTTGGCATTGTCAATCTGGAACTGTACCGGACTATGCAGCAGCCAGTCCCAGGTGACAGGCTTCGAAGCCTCCAGTTCGTCGTATATAACCACGATGTCCGGATGAAGCAGCAGAATGTGGCGGCGGTATTTGGTGAGCGGAGTTTCTCCGAAGCCGTATTCCGGAGTTTGGGCAAGTCCTGCTTCTTCAAAATTCTTTATCCACATGGGATATTCGCTGGTTCCGCAGTATGCGTTTGATGCATCTCCCAGTGCATAAGTGATGTTCTCGCCGTTCAGCATCCGGGTAATCTTACCGTAGGCGCGGGTTGTAAAAGGCTGTCCGATTCCGTCAACAAGAATGCTGTTGTGCGCTCTTGTATGGCGGTAGGATAGTATGTTGTGGGCATCTTTGAAGTTCAGGTAATAGCCGGTAGAGCGATATACAGGTACTCCACGGAAGTGCAGGTTGAAACTGTTCTGGTCGGCCAGTGTATGGCTTCCTGATCCGAACGGGCTTGAACGGAAGCTCAAGAAAACGTTGCGGTTGGTGTTCTGAATGGCCGAGTGGGCATACACTTCGCCCATGTCTTCCATCCAGACAGCATTGGGGCGATCGGCCGGAAGATCTTTCGTGTACGGATAGTCTTTCGCTACACGGGCCATGCGGTAAATGCGTGTTTCATAGTCACGTCTTAAATCCCGTGTACAGTGTGAAGCATACCATTTGGCGTAGGGATTTCCGATTTCCCGTGCAAGGAAGTCTGCTATGGCCAGACGCTGGCGGTCGGGTGTCGGCTGGCGTTCGTTTCCGTCACCGAATCCCGCACTCATCGTGCCTACAGGAAACGCATAGAGCAGTGATTGTCCGGCATTCTGATACCAGGGGTGTTTCAGAAAATCAAATCCTGTGATATGCGAAAGCAGGCTGGGAACGTAATAAAGCGTTTTCGTGTTTGCAGTGAAGTATCCTGTTCCGTTCTGCCATTCTCCGTCGCGGTTGAATCCTCCGGCCGGAGCGCGCGTGCTCCAAAGTTCATAGCAGTATTCCAGCATTTCGCGGGCCTTTTCGCTGTGTTCATAGAACATCAGGCCGATTTCAAGTGTCTGCCGGAAGCCGTGCTGCCAGAAGTGGTTGTTGAAGAAGTGTGTTTCTTCATATCCGGTGCGCATCGGATTGTGGTGGTTCTTTGCCACTTCGAATACAAGCGTTTCGATTTGTTTCAGTTCGTCTGCCGTAAACATGTCGTGGCATACGTCGTAGCACATCAGAAGCTGCTCAATCAGATCGCCGCAGAAGAAGTCGTCGCGGAGCAGATTCTTGTCGGGGGTCGATTTCAGATAGGCGCGGGTGATTTCCACCATCTTGTCGGCATACTGCTTGTCTTCGGTGAGCGTGTATGCGGTATGCAGGTAAGTGACGAAGGCAAGAGCCGGGCGTGCTTTAGGGTATGGGTTGGCTGCCGGTTCATAGTTGAGTCCCATGTTCGCGCGGTTCAGCATTTCCTTGTATTCGGGATGTGAAGCTACGTTTGCGCGTGCGGTCTTCAGGTCGTTATCCAGAAAGCAGAACAGGCGCGGATAGCCTTTCGGCAGATTCTTCCGGAAGGTTTCATAGACCGGCGTGGCGAATTTCGGTTCGTCGCCTGCAATCTGAAAATCATAAGGCTGGCTCCATTCGCCTTGTTTCCCGTCTTTTACTTTACGCCAGCGCCAGTACCATGTACCTTTGTCAAGCACTTTATGCGGACTGAACATGAGCCAGGGCTTTGCGTCGGCAGTGATTGTTTTTCCTGCAGGGAAAGTTTTGTCGTTGCTCAGCTCGAACTGATACGAAGCGTCTTTCTCATGCACGCTTTTGGGGAGAATCAATGGAGGCGGATTCAGATAAACTTGATGCATCGACTGCGGATAAGCTGTTTCGCGTACATTCTCGTGTACCCGTTCCAGCGTCGTTTTCTGTGCCGTGGTCGGACTGACTCCGGCAAATGCGAACAATGATATGGCCATCATCATTCCCTTGAAAAGTAACAAGTGTTTTTTCATGTTGCAATATTTATTGATTAGAAAAATTAAGCTCTTTCAACTAAGCTCCGAGCCTCTCAACTCCCCCCGAGGGGGAGTTTATATAGCTTGATGTTTTCTTAAGCCTCCCCTTCGGGGGAGGTTTGGAGGGACTGTAGTTTGGAGGATCCTTGAGCCTTATTTCGCTCCCGTCAGTAATGCCGGTCTGTCATCCATCTCTTTCGTTTCCCATATTCCTCCGATGTTATCGTGAAGAACAGAGGCGTTTTTCTTTTTAAACCGATAGGTCTTTCCGCCAGCGTTCATTTCCTTGAGGCCGTATCCGAATGCCGCGTTGTTCCGTGTATTCCGGATGTACAGGCTTGCGGGGCGGTCGGCATCCAGTTCTGCTGTCACGGTCCAGTCCCCGAAACGGAAAGTGTTGCTGTTTTTACGTACGGCAGGAATTGTTTTCTTGCCTTCAGGTGTAATCTGGATGAGTGTCAGCACGCGGTTTTTCTTGCATGGCGAGAACCGTGCGTCGATAGACCATTCTTTATAAAACTCTTCTCCGCGCACGGCTATGGCTTTGTTGGGATCTGCCTGATACCGGTCGGTCTGCGATATCTTGCACGGCTGTTCGCTGAATATTTCTGCCAGCGAGGCGAATTTGCCTTCCGGATGTACTGTGGTCAGCCGGTTGTTTTCAATATGGAACTGATGGCGGCTGTGAAGCAGCCAGTCCCAGTGAACTTCCTTGTCAGCTTCCAGTTCATCGTAGATCAGCACCTTATCGGGGTGAAGGAGGAAGATATGCCGGCGGAACTTCTTTAGCGGCGTTTTCCCGAATCCGTTTTCAGGCGACTGTTCAAGTCCGGCATTCTTGAAGTTCTTTTCCCACATGGGATATTCGCTGATCCCGCAATATGCCTTTGAGGCATCTCCCAACGCATAGGATATATGCTCACCGTTGAACATGCGCACGATGTTGCCATATGCCCGTGTGGTGAAAGGCTGTCCGATGCTGTCTGCAAGAATGGTATTGTATGCGCGTGTGTTCCGGTATGACAGCAGGTTATGCGAATCGGCGAAGTTCATGTAGTGGCCTATAGCCCGATATACGGGAATTCCGCGGAAGTGCAGGTTGAATGCGTTCTGGTTTGAGTGCGTGTGGCTGCCCGAACCGAACGGGCTGGACCGGAAGCTCAAGCTTAAATTGTTGCTCAAATCGTTTAGGTCGGAGTTGGCTATCATTTCGCCGCTGTCTTTGAACCACACGGCTTTGGGCGCGTCTTCCGGGAGGTTTTCATTGTCCGGACGTTCCTTTCCGCTGGCGAGCCGATAGATGCGCGTTTCGTATTCGTCCAGATAACGCCGGTTGAGCGACGAGTACCATGCAGCGTACGGGTCGCCGGTTTTGCGTGCCAGATAATCTGCGTATGCGCTGCGTATACGGAGCGGCTGGGCATTCAGTTTCTCGTGTCCGTCACCGAATCCTGCTGCAGACGAGTTGGGAAGCCAGCTGTAGGCTTCTCCGATTCCGGAGTTCCGGTACCACGGATGCTGTAGAAAATCTGTTTTTGTCAGATACGAGAACAGTTCGGCTATATAATATAAGGTAACGGCATTGGCACTGAAATAGCTCGTGCCGTTGTGCCAGTTTCCGTCACGGTTGAATCCGGATGCCGGAGCACGCGATGTCCAAAGCTCATAGCTGTATTCCAGATAGTTTCTGGCTTCGGGATATTTGTCATGAAGCACCAGTGCCGCTTGCAGGAAGTGCCGGAAGGTGAACTGCCAGAAGTGGTTGTCGAAAATATGCACTTCTTCTTTTCCGATAATGTGCGGGATATACCTGTTCAGTACAGACAGGAGGAGTTCTTCGATCTGCTGTCTCTCCTGTGTGCTGAAACGGCTGTAGCATGTTTCGTAGGTGCAGGCCAGTGTATAAGCCAGTTCGCCGGCATTGAAGTCATTCGCCAATACATTCTCGTCCGGTTCTGTTTGCAGCAGGCATCTGACGTTCTGTACCATTTTTTCGGCATAGACATCACGCTGCATCATCATATAGGCAGTATGCAGGTAGTTTGCATGCTTATACATTAGCGATATTTTCTTGTAGGGGGCCGTGTCGGTCCGGTAATCCATTGCAAGTGCATCCCTCGCTTCGCTGATCATGCGTTCAAAGTCGGGGGACTGGCGCATGTGCTTCCGTGCTTCTTCAACCGTGGCATCCAGAAAGCAGTACAGCCGTGCATGGTTTTGGGGTATGTTGCGGAGGAAGGTTTCGAAAGGAGGCGTGACGAACTGAGGCACGTCTGCATCCATTGTAAACGAGTAGGTTGGACTCCACGGCATTTTTTCTCCTCCTTTTTTCACCGAGCGGAAGCGCCAGTGCCATGTTCCCGGCTTGAGTATGCGGTGCGGGTTGAACATGCGCCATACAGCCGGCTTGGAGATTTGGGTGCTGCTGTCTTTGAATGTCTTGTCTTGCGAGAGCATGAATTGCACGGAATCCCCCTCTTCGCCGGGGGGAACAAGCAGTGGAGCCGGATTAATGAACGGCTGGTGAAACTCCTGCGGATAGGGAGTGGTGCGTGTGTTTTCGTGTATCCGGTCAGGGAAAGGTGTCGTTGCGGCATGAAGCGTGCTGCACAGCAGCGTGCAGGCCGCCAATGCCAGATTTTTCATGGTTAGCAGATTGTTCTTCATATTGTCTGTTTTTGTTTACTTCAACAAAAGTAGGCGACTCTGCTCTCTCCGACTTTCTATTTTGCGTAAAAATACTTCATTTTTATCTTATAATTAAGTCATTGGACAAAATTGAAAGTAAATTCAACGATTTTGAAAGCGGAATCGGTTTGTTCAGATTTGAATTTTGCCTATATTTGTTTTTTCGTTGAAGTATCGCGGCTTGCCGGAGTTGCTGGTAAATGAAAGCATTGGCAAACGGGCTTTTTAGCCGGGAGATTGAGAAGTGAATATCGGAAATACAGACTTAAGAGATAAGACAATGAAAAATGCAGTAAAGTGGCGTGTCTTTTTATGGTGCGTATATTTTTCAGTTATTCCGGCGATTGCTTTCGGACAGATTTCGTTTGAGCATATCGGTCTGTCACAGGGGCTGTCGCAAAGTACGGTTTTGAGCATAGCGCAAGACCGGAAGGGAAATATGTGGTTTGCCACTTATGACGGACTGAACCGTTTCGACGGATATAATTTTACGGTATATCAGCACGATGATTCGGATTCCACCAGCATCTCAAGCGATATAATCCGTGTTGTGATGACAGATGGTGGAGGCAATCTGTGGGTTGGCACACATCGGGGATTGTCGTTGTATGATATGGACAAGGATGTCTTCTGTAATTTCCGCTACCGTTTGAAGGACAAGGATGCGGAAGTGCTTCATATAGAAGAATGGGAAAAGGGGCATTTGCTGGTGAACACAACCGAAGGACTTGTGTTGTTTGATAAGCGGAAGAAGGCTTTTGCCGATGTTCCTTCCTGTTTAAGACCGTTGCGTCCTACTGCGGTCGAGCGTAATGATGAGCAAATCTTTTTCGGGCAAGGAAGTGAACTGATGGCTTATTCTTTCTTTACGCACAGTTTGAGTATAATGGACTGGTTTCATTCGAAAAAAGACAGGCGGATTCTTTCCATATTTCAGCAGGCAAAAAACAAGCTGTGGGTAGGGACGGAAGGAAACGGACTGTTCCTTCTGGATGTTGAAGGGGAAAGGATGAAACATTATAGCTCCGGGAATAGGGGACTGAGTTCTGACTATATCCGGGCTTTGGCCGTAGACATGGAATCGCGTTTGTGGGTGGGCACCATCAACTCGTTGAATATATATGACGAAAAGAAGGATGAGTTTATCGTTTATAACAGCGACCCGGTCAGGGAAGGTTCGTTGTCGCAGGCTTCTGTGAGGAGCATTTATTGTGACTCTCAAGGGGGCATGTGGCTGGGCACTTATTTTGGCGGATTGAACTATTATCATCCTTTGCGCCGGCGTTTTCGCGTAATTAAGAATATTCCTTATCACAATTCGCTCAGTGACAATGTCGTGAACTGCATCCGTGAGGACAAGGAGGGAAACCTTTGGATCGGGACAAACTCCGGAGGACTGAATTTTTATGATGCGCACAGCGGACTTTATGCTTGTTACTCGCGGAACAGCGGGCTGGAATTTGATGATGTGAAAAGCCTGTATATAGACGAAGATGATGACCTGGTGTATATTGGCGGTCATTCCGGCGGATTGAATGTGCTGAACCGGCGGACAGGCAATATTGTCAGATACACAATGGAGAACAGTGGCCTTCAGACAAGGAATGTATACAGCATCATCCCCGATTCCGACGGATCGGTCTGGTTGGGCACGTCCAATGGAGAAATTTATCGTTTCTTTCCCCATTCGCAGAAGTTTGAGCGGATGACTTGCTATGTTGAGGGGGAGGTTTACAAGGATCAGGGACGCATCGCGATGTGCTTTGATTCGCAAGGAAGATTATGGGTCGGAGGAACCAACGGGGCAAATGTCTATCTTTTGTCGGGCAACCGTCTTGAAAGCACTGATTCTATAGCAGGCGGTGCGCTTCGGAATGAGATGGTGAATTGCATCCATGAAAATCTGAAGCATTCTTGTTTTTGGATCGGCACGAGAAACGGGCTGTATTGTCTGGATGGGAGAGCCCGGGTGTTGAGGCATTATACTGTAAGGAATGGTTTGCCCAACAATGTCATTCAAGGTATAATGGAAGACAGCGCAGGAATGCTTTGGGTCAGTACAGACCGTGGGCTGGCTTGTCTGGATGTGAAGGAAGAAACCTTTAGAAACTATTCCGTTGTAGACGGCTTGTCTTGCAATCAGTTTAATATAGGTGCCTATTGCATGACCGCTTCCGGAAGAATGTATTTCGGCAGTGTTGACGGAATTGTTTCATTCAATCCGGAAACATTGACGGAAAGCCCTTTCATTCCGGCTGTACTGATTACCGAGCTGCAAGTCGCAAATAAAACGGTCAAGCCGTTTGACGATACGGGAGTGCTTAAAAAGCATATCAGTGAAACCGAGAGCATCGCGTTGTCTGCCGGACAGTCGTCGTTTATGCTGAAATTTGCTGTAACCGACTATATCTCAGGTACGCATAACCGTTTCGCCTATCGTCTGGACGGATATGAAAAAGACTGGATTTATGTAGAGAATCCCAACCGTTTTGCTGTGTATTCGAATCTTCCTGCCGGAGATTACCGCTTCATGGTGAAGGCAGCTAACCGTGACGGCTTGTGGAATGATGTCCCGACCGTTCTGAAAATCAAGATTCTGCCCATGTGGTATCAGACATGGTGGGCGAGGGTGTTGTTTTTTGTCTGTGTGGTGGGGGTGATAGCTTTTATCATCCGTTACTTCTGGATCCGGAAGACAATGCAGTTGCAACTGGAAATGGAGCGCATGGATAAAGAGAAGGCGAGAGAAATCAACGAAATGAAAGTGCGTTTCTTTATTAACATCTCTCATGAATTGCGTACTCCTTTGACATTGATTGTAGGTCCTTTGCGGGATGTGCTTCCTCAGATTACCGACAAATGGGTGCTGTCAAAGCTGAAATACGTGAATGCGAATGCCGGGAGGTTGTTGTTTCTGGTGAATCAGTTGCTGGATTATCGGCGTGCAGAACTGGGCGTGTTTCATCTTAAGGTAAGCGAAACGGATGTTCACGCTCTGGCAGAAAAAGTGTTTAATGCCTATACAAGTCTGTCGGAGTCAAAGCAGATTGCTTATCATTTGAATTCTGATATGAGAGGGAAGAAAGTGATGTGCGATGGAAATTACGTGGAACTGATTCTGAATAATTTGCTTTCCAATGCGTTTAAGTATACACCTAAAGGCGGCAGCATCACACTTGCGTTGAAGGGAGATGATAAGAACCTGTCAATGCTGGTAAGCGATACCGGTCAGGGAATTCCGCCTGAAAAGCAGAATCTGGTGTTTGAACGCTTTTATCAGGTGAACCATGAAAACATAGGCAGCGGAATCGGATTGTCGCTCGTGAAGAAACTGGTTGATTTGCATCATGGCACGATTGAACTGACAAGTGCGGTAGGGAAGGGAAGTGTGTTTGCTGTTTGTCTTCCTGTTTCAGCCGGAGCTTACACAGCTGATGAATTGGCAGGTGAAACAGATGAAAAGGCGAAAGTGGAGGATGCTGTTGTGAGAATGGAAGATTGTCTGCCGGAAACGAATGCCGGCGAACAGCCCCGTGGTGCAGATGAAGATGAGGACGGGCAATGCGGGCAGAAAGGAAAGCAGTCGGTGCTGCTGGTTGAAGACAATGCGGATATTATAGACTATCTTGCAGATGGATTGAAAGATTATTTTCATGTGCTGAAGGCCGGAAACGGGCAGGAGGCCTGGGAGATCTTGCAGAACGAAGAGGTTAACCTGATACTGACGGATGTGATGATGCCCGTAATGGATGGTATCAGGCTTTGTTCGCAGGTGAAGCGAAACCTGAAGACCAGCCATATTCCCGTTGTGATTCTTTCGGCGAAAGCGGACGTGAAGGACCAGTTGGAAGGTTTGCATGTAGGAGCTGACGACTATATTCCCAAGCCCTTCGTCATGGAAGTGGTAATTGCAAAGATACGCAATGTCTTGCGTACATACCGGCAGGCCGTTGAATTCTATTCGAAATCACTGGAAGTTAAGCCGGAGAAAATGGCGCTGAATCCTTTGGATGAAGAGTTTCTGACAAAGGCGGTGAAGATCGTTGAAAACTATCTGGATGATGTGGGCTTCTCTGCGGATAAGTTTGCTGCCGAGATGAACATGAGCCGTTCGAGCCTGCATCTGAAAATGAAGGCCATTACGGGAGATTCCACGATGGACTTTATCCGGAAAATCCGGTTCAGCCATGCGTGCAGGCTGCTGGAAGAAGGACGCTATAACATTACGGAAATCAGTGAAATGGTAGGATTCAACACTCCTTCTTACTTTACGACCAGCTTCAAGAAGTATATGGGATGCTCTCCAACAGAATACGTGAATAAAGAATCGCGGTGATTGTCATTTCCCCAGCCTGTTTTCGCTGTCATCCGGAGATAAGAAATCCAGAGAGAATTTGTAGTGGAAGTTGTGCATCCCCTGCGTTTCATAGAATTTATGCGCACGTGTGCGTAGCCGGTTGCAGCAAACCTCTATCTGTATGCAGCCGGATTCTTTGGCTTTCCGGCAGGCATATGCATACAGTTTCTGGCCGATTCCCTGGCATCTTGCATGTGCGTCTACAGACAGTTCCATGATTTCCGCTATCTTTGCGGCATGATGGAGCTGGTATTCCATGCGCAGGTTCAGGCAGCCGACAGCTTTTCCTTCCTGTTCGTAAATCAGGCAGAGGCAGGAATCGTCTTTCTGCTGGGCATTGTAGATCTTTTCAAACTCCGTGGGCGGGAGCTGTTTTTCTTCCATGCTGCATATAAGGGCGTACACCGCCTTGCAGTCATCCGCCTTGCTTTCTCTGATACAAGCATTCATAGGTGTCTTAGGGTTAGAGCAGTTTCAGCATTTGTTTTTCACGCTTCAGTTCTTCGAGGCTTTTCTCCGGCGAAACCAGCATCATGCTTTTGATGGTGTCCCCCGTTTCACAGGTATATTCGTAATATATCTGCTGTTCGTCTGTCAGTTTCTCTTTTGGAATCACTTCCGTGCGCATTTTGGCAAATTCTTCCAGTGGAATCTCGTCACTTTGGCGGATGAAGATGACCCGTCGTGCGATGGGATTCCTGTTGTAGTCGTGCGTCAGATAAATGCCTTTCAGAAAGTTGGGGTATTCGATGATGGGAAGTTGCAGATATACCACTTTTAAGGCCAGTTGCAGCCGTTTCTGTTCGTTGAACATCAAATAGCCGATCTGGAACGGAGAGAACAGGCTGATGCCCGTATAATAGTCGCCCGACATGTTTTGTGAATACACTTTCGGCATTGTGTCGCCGTCGGTAATGGAAGCGATCATGTACGGTTCCACTTTGAGCCCGTCGGAAAAAGAAGACGAACTGTAGGCCAGATACAGTCCGGTATATACGCCCGCGTTCGGCAGGTAGTTGATGGCTTCCTTTTCAATGTCGTCAAGGAAGGGGCGTTCGTTCTTTTTGCCGTTTATCAGCCTCGGTTCGATGGCATGCACCTTTTCATAAAGCGTATCCAGACATCCTAGGAGTTTGCGCTTTGATACATTGTTCACCTGCTGCAACGATTTGTCCAGCGCTTTTTCCTTGTCTTCTCCGTTGGATATCAGGTTTACATACATTGGAAGCACAGAAGAGTAGAGCGACGAAAGCACGCTTGATGCGATGTCTGTTTCTTCGGATATGTCTTTCATCCGTACACCCGATTCACGGAGCTTTTTCATGCGTTCATAAAGAGATAACAGTCTGTCCATAGTCATAATATCTGCACCGCAAAGATACGATTTAGTTGTTACAGCGGTATTTCAGATATTACATTTCCGTGACATTATTCTTTTATAAACATGACATTATAAAATCGGCGCAATCCGGGGTTATAATACATTATTTGGATTTCGCAAACATGTCAACACTCAAATCTATAAAAGCCGTAAAAGGAGATTCGGCATTTCCCTGCATATAGTTCATCATATCTCCGGCATAAAAAATCATGGAACATGATTCATAATCACACAGTTCCAGTAATTTTTTCAACTTGCCGGGATTATTATGCATATCACTCGTAACAAAGAAATTTCCTCCTTTCTGTTTAGGATTTAATGTTGAAAAAGAATACCAGGAGGAAACCACACTATCGCCATAAACTACACTATATGGCTGTAAAGATTTGATTTCTTTTGAAATTATACGATAGCTGTATCTTGTAGCAGGAAGCAAACCGTCTGCCCTTACTGCGAACCGGCTACAATTAGCCTGCTTCAATCCATTTACAGACTGGTAATATACTTTACCTGCCGCTTCACCGTCTTTCTTCAACTCTATATAAGAATAAGAAGGTGATGAAGTGTTAAAGACAAATGTCGCACCGGTGTTCGTGACTTCCTGCAAATATGGTCCATGATTAATGTTTATACCATAAAATGGAACTGTAAAAACTGTCGCCAACCCTGTTAAAATAAATTTAATGTTTCTCATGATTTTAAATTAATTAAATAATTCTATATGTTTTAATATACTATATTCATAATCTACACAAAGATAATTCGTTATTATTATATTTCTAAATAATACAGACTATAAAATAAATCAATATACTGTAAGCATTCGATAAACTACAAGTTTTAAACCTTTATATACAACAATAGCGACTGTCACTATGAACCTAATAGTTTCAGCCGCTATTATTTTGT
>JABLTQ010082700.1_pt1 | contig 12128 bp, 10 predicted proteins | sample 7160101 | NCBI WGS metagenome assembly JABLTQ01 (sample SAMN14651228, study PRJNA627086) | human gut metagenome | isolation source: feces | host: Homo sapiens
CTGCGGGTGCCGCCGGGGCAACAGGCCCACAGGGTCCGGCAGGCGCTACAGGTGCAACTGGCGCGACCGGTGCGACCGGTGCCACCGGCCCGGCAGGTCCTGCCGGGGCAACTGCCACAAATGAAAACGCCATGCTCTATACTGCCGACGCGACCGCCATCACGAGCGGCAGCGATGTCTCTCTCGGCACGAACGTCATCAACTCCACCGGCAGCATCACCGTCTCCGGCACCACCGGCGTCACGCTCACAGCGGGGCAGTACCTTGTGACCTTCGTAAGCGACGCATCGGTGACTGCTGCCGGGACGGTCGGCGCGGCACTCGCGCTCGACGGCACAGCGCTGACCTACGCCGAGACGGCACAGACGCTCACCGCCGCAGGTTCCGACCGCATCGCCCTCACCGCGATCGTCACGCCCACGGCGGGACAGATACTGACCGTGCGCAACAACACCGGCAACTCCGTCACCTATTCAAACAGCACCCTCACTATCGTGAAGCTTGCCTAAAGTGCTATGAAAACAGACCTGCCTCCGTTATGGAAGCAGGTCTGTTTTCAGTTTACAAGTGCGGTTTACTTGAACGCGACGACGGCCATCGAAAGGATGCCGGCGGCGAGGAGCCGCACGGGGAAGCCGCGAAAGGCCGCGGGGACATACTTGTCATCGATCTTTGTCTCCACCCCAGCAAAGAGCAGCAGGGCAACGGTGAAGCCAAGCCCTGCGCCCAGCGCGGAAGCCGAGGCTTCGGCAAGGCCGCTGCCGGCGGCGTTTGCGCAGGTGCCGAAAACGACGCCGTTGAGCGCGATGAGCAGGTACTTATCGGTGAAGAAGTGGCCGATGACGGAGGCCGCGATCAGCACCCAGAGAGCAGCGACAAAGGTCGAATACACACCGATGCTGATACCGGCAGTGCAGAGCGCTGCGACGAGCGTGACCGCCGCGACGGCAAGGCCGTACTTTGCAAGCGCCTTTGCGCTGCCCTTCGCGCCAAGCGCTGGGGTGACGCCGAAGAACTGCTCCAGAACGACATTATTCGCAAGCGCGCTGCCGATTATGATAAGCAGAAAGGTTTTGAAGTCCATCGTTTACGCCTCCTTCTTTTCGGCACAGGCCGAAATGATCGCGTCCGCAGTGCCGCCGAGAGCGGCAGTGCTCTTCTTGCTGACGGCGCTGACAACGGCCATGACGATCGCGAGCACGATGAAGCCGCCGGCGGGACTTGTGAGCAGGGAGACGCCGTGCGCCTTGAAGAAGTCAAGCGTGATCCCGGCAAAGCTGCCCGCGCCGAAGATCTCTCTTATCGCGGCGGTGACAAAGAGCGCCGCGATGAAGCCGAGGCCGGTAAGGAAGCTATCCTTGAGTGCCGCGCCAACGCTCTGCTGCGCCGCGCGCTCGGACTCGGAGAAAATGAGCGCATCAACGGCGAGGAGCGCGGCATAGACGCCGAGCATGTTATAGACCTTGGGCAGCCACGCGTTCAGAAGAAGCTGCGCCATGCTCGCAAAGCCCGCGACCAGCATGAACTGGGCGATGAACAGCATGTTCTCGGGAAGGAGCTTCTTGATAAGCGAGGAGAAAAGGGACGCGAGCAGCATGACCGCAAGCGCGGTGACGCCCAGCGTGAGAGCCGGGAGCACGGCGGTAGTCGCCGCAAGCGCCGGGCATGCGCCGAGGAGCAGGACAAGCACGGGATTTTGCGCAATGGCTGCGCGAAGCTTATTTTCGTTCATCAGCCTTCACCTCCGTTTTGATCGATCGCGCCAAAGGCCAGGAACACATCCGCGGTGGCGGCGGAGACAGCCTCAGAGGAGATCGTTGCGCCGGATATCAAAGCCTGATCGCCGTTCCAGCTATCTCCGGTGATCCCGGCAAAGCCGGCCTTGTAATCGGATTCGTTCAGCTCATAGGCATTGAAGTAATCGCCCATGAGGATGAATTCATCCGCCGTCATGGAGACGATAGCGCCGCTCTCATCGAGCACATAGTAGAGAAGCATCGGCATGTTGCCATAGCCGAGGGGGCGCGCGGCAAAGCCGTAATAGGTGCTGCCACCGACGCTTATGCTGTAAGCATGGGAAACCGTGCCGTAGAGTCCGTCGAGTGCGATGGGCGTGCATTCGGCGCCGTCACCGGCGAGCTTCGAGAGCTTCTTGATCTCCTTAGCGGAGCTGTCCTCGATATTCGCTGCGGCGTCAGTGGCGGCTTCCTCAAGTATTGCCGCGTCGACACTCTCGGTGACGTCCGCGCCGTTTACATCATAGGCGCGGGCTGAGAGAGAATCGTTCACGAGCACAAGATAGCTGTTCTCGCCAACCGCGGCGATGTAGGCCGCGCCGACGCCGTTTGCGGAATCAAGCGCCATGGTGATGCTGCCGCCTGAGAGCTCACGCTCGGTGTACTGGGCGACGCCCTCGGTATTCGCCATGCCGGGGAAGAGGCTGGGCAGCAGCTCAAGCAGGATCTGGCTGTCGCTCTTGACACCTGCGGAGACGAGGGAGTTTGCGGTGAGCACGGCGAAGCCGTCCTCGACGGCCTCCTTGAAGGCCTTGGAGGAATAAGTGACGCCGGCGACAAGGCTCACGCCGCCGAGCGCGGAGTCCTGACCGAGATAGCTGTCGGGATAGTCCTCGCCGAAGTGCTTGCTGTCAGGGAAGGCGTTGAGCTTGATGCCGGAAATTTTGCCCTCGCTGTCGACCGCCATTGTGAGCTCTATCGGCTCGCCGGTATAGCCCTTGGTGGTGGACAGGCGGATAACATAGCCGAGACCGGAGGTCTCACGGTACAGCCCCTGAACGGTTTCGGGCACGTCGGTAAGGGTAGAAGCCGCGGGATCGGCCGCGTCATAGAGCGGCTCGAAATCCTGCGCGTCGGGCATGACCTCAAGCAGCGGTTCATAGACCGCGGCGGAGCCGTTTGCCGCGATGATGGGCGCGGTATAGGCATTGACGCCGGTGATGCCGAGCATCATAACTGCGAAAATGAGCACAAGGACAATGACTGAATTTACGGTATTTTTCATATCAGACACCTCCAAGCGGCTTCTTGGCCGTCCATTTCTCGATATACGGGGTGAGTATGTTCATGGCGAGGATGGAGAAGGACACGCCCTCGGGGTAGGCGCAGAACTCGCGGATGACAAAGGTTATCACGCCGCAGCCGACCGCGAACACGACTCTGCCGGTGTTATTGATGGGAGTGGTGACATAGTCGGTCGCCATGAAGATCGCGCCGAGGAACACGCCGCCTGCCATGACGGAATAAAGCGCGGTGACGAAGCTTCCGGCGGAGACAAGGGAGAGGACGAACACCGTGCCGACAAAGGCGGCGGGAACGTACCACTTGATGACACGGCGCGCGCAGAGATACGCGTAGCCGATGAGCAGGGCGAGGATGCAGCTCTCACCGACAGCGCCGCCGCGCAGGCCGAGGAACATATCCATCAGCGAGGGGAGCTGCTCGGAACCGGCAGAGATGAGCTCCAGCGGGGTAGCGGAGGCCTCAAGCTCCACAACAGCCGGCATAGCGCCGCCTGCGACTTCGGAGAAGGCAAGCAGCATGAACACACGGCCGCTGATGGCGGGGTTTGCGAAGTTGTGCCCAAGCCCGCCGAAGAGGCACTTGACGATGATTATCGCGAAGGCGGAGCCAACAACGCACTGCCAGACGGGGACGCTCGAGCTGAGGTTCAGCCCAAGCAGAAGCCCGGTGACGACGGCGCTGAAGTCGCCCACGGTCTGCTTTCTGTGTGTCGCAAGATCGAACAGCGCTTCGGAAACGACAGCACCGATGACGCAGGCGGCGATGACCTTAAGCGCGCCGGTGCCGAAGATCACGACGGCGGCGACGGAGGCCGGGAGCAGCGCGATGACGACATCGAGCATCACGCGGCGGCTGGAATCCGAGGTATGAATATGCGGGGCGTTCGATACGATCAGCTTATCCATATCACTTTCCCCCTTCTTTTTCGGCCAGAGCGGCCTTGTATTTTCTGACGAAGCTCTTAGCTTCGCTGTTATAGTCAACGAGCGGACGGTGCGCGGGGCAGACATAGGAGCAGCAGCCGCAGGACATGCAGAGAGATACCTGCTCTTTGGTCAGGACTGCGTAGCGCTCCGCCTCGTCCTCGATCTCAATAGCCTTGGCAAACGCCGTCGGGTTGAGGGCGAGAGGGCAGTTCGACACGCAGCGGCCGCAGTGGATGCACGGAGTAGGCTCAAGCGCGGCGGAGTCCTTCTTATCGAAAGCAAGAACGGCGTTCGTGGCCTTAATGACGGGAGCGTTAAGATCGGAGACGCATTTGCCCATCATCGGGCCGCCGAGGATGACCTTGCCCGGCTCGCACTTGAAGCCGCCGGCCTGCTCGATAACGTAGCCAACGGGTGTGCCGATGGGGACGATGAGGTTCTTCGGCTCCTTGACGGCGGAGCCGTCGACCGTGACGGTCTTCTCGACAAGGGGCATGCCGTCGTTCATGTACTGGGCAACCTTGGTGAGAGAGGTGACGTTTATAATGATAACGCCGAGGGACGCGAGACGCTGGCCGGGGCCGACGACCTTTCCGGTGGCGTTATAGAGCAGCACCTGCTTTGCGCCCTGCGGGTACACGCTCTTGAGGGGCTTCACAGTGACGGCGGGGTCGTCGGCAAAGGTGCACTCAAGCTCCGCGATCGCGGCGGGCTTGTTCTTCTCAATGCCGATGATGAACTCCTCGCTGCCAAGGTACTGCTTGAGAAGCGCTACGCCCTGCTTTATAAGCTCACTGTGCTCGACCATGGTGCGGTCGTCGCTTGTGATATAGGGCTCGCACTCCGCGCCGTTTATCAGCACGGTCTTGATCTTGTTGCGGCGGACTGCGTCAAGCTTTGCCCAGACGGGGAACGCCGCGCCGCCGAGACCGACGATGCCGCTCTCGCGCACGGCCTGCAGAAAGCTGTCAAGATCATGCACGTCGGGAGCCTTCAGCTCGGGGTCGGCTTCCATCCTGCCGTCGCTCTCAATGCGGATCGCCTGAGTGCGGCCATACGGCTCAATGGCCTTGACAGTGCCGGAAACGCTTGCGTGAACGGGGGAAGAGTTCTTTCCCTCCTCGCGCGCGATAAGCTGGCCGCGGTATACATGCTGCCCGACCTCAACGACCGGCACGGCCGCCTGACCGGAGTGCATGTTCATTGGAAGCAGCACCTCGGCGCTCGGCATTATCGGCTCTGACGCCATGCCTGAGGTCTGCTTATGGTGGGGCAGCTTAAGGGTAGAAATGTTTTTTCCGAAGCTCATAAGCCTCTTGCCTCCTGTTATCCTTCAATTCGCTATTAGTTTTTCCATCCCGGGGGTATACCTGATCTCACCGTCCGGGAATATCCACAAAACCTCTGCGCCGAGACTTTCAGCCAAAGCGGCGCCGTCCTCATAGGGCATGCAGAAAAGCGCCGTGGAGAGCGCGTCGGCAAGCGCGCTGTCCTTGATGACGACCGTAAGAGAGCTGTAATAGTCCGCAGGGAAGAGCGTGGCCTCATCGATTATATGGTGATAGCGCACGCCGGCAACGGTATAGTAGCGCTCATACGAGCCGGAGGTGACGCAGGACGTATCCGCGAGCATGAGCTTGACGGCAAACTGCTCGGTATTTGCCGGGTCCTTCACACCGGTGACCCAGCCGCTGCCGTCGGGCTTTGTGCCGACGATGCGGATATTGCCGCCGACATTGAGCACGTACCCTAAGGCTCCGTCAGCCTCTAACCACCGCGCGGCCATCTCGGTCGCGTAGCCCTTGCCGAGCGCGCCGACGTCAATAGACGCATCCGGGTCGCTTATGCGCACGGTGCAGTTTTCTTCGTCTATCTCAAGAGAGGAGATGTCCGTATGTTCGCCGGCCGTTTGCAGCTCTTCATCCGTGGGGATGCGGGCAGATGCAGGATCGTCCCCGGCGGCAGTGCGCAGGTCATGCCAGATGCTGAGCACTGAGCCCATCATAACGTTCATCTTGCCGTCGGTCGTTTCATACAGCTCCTTCGCATAAACGAGAAAGTCAATGAGCTTACGGTCGACCTCGATGCTCTCTCCGCCCGCGTTCCGGTTGAGCGTACACAGATTATTCTCCCCGGAATACTCATGGTATATATCAAAGAGCCGGTGATATTCCCCCAAAATGCCAGAAGCCCCGGCAGAGCGTCTGTCAAACTGCTCTGCCGAGTCTCCTGCATAGCTGTACACGAAGGAGACTGTGTCAAAGTAAGTGAAGTAGGACTTTCCCCGGTTCTCCGCTTCGGTCTTACCGGCGGAGCATCCGGTCAGGGATAATGTCAGCAGGAGCGCTGACATGAACCATGCCGCTATTCTTTTCATTGACACATCTCCAGTGCGATTTTTAAATTTGTTTATCTTGCGTATTCAGCAGCCTGAGCGATGACAGCCATCATGCCGGTGATCTGAATGGTGCAGGAAGCGAGAAGAGTCTCGTCCGCTGCGACGGAGTAGCCGTGGTCGTTCTCGGTGGTCTCGATAGCGGCGACCTCAGCTGCGGTCTTGCCGACGACGTACTCGGAGAAAGCCTTGGACTGAGCGTCCCACTCGGCTATAGCGTTGCCGTAAGCGACCATGCCGTAATCATCGCCAAGCTCCATCTTGGTGCCCTTGAAAGAGGTCTCGGTGATCTCGCCGTCCTCATCGAAGCTGATGTTGGGCTGGGTTGCATCGTTGACAGCAGCAAGGATCTTTCCGTCAGCACCGACAACGGCTGCGCCGAACTCGGTGTACATCTTGACGACGCCGTCAGCGTCAGAAGTGGGATCGGTGGACTCGGCAGCGCTGGTCTTTGCAGCAAGGCCGAGAGTGAAAGTGCCGTCAGAGGTGAAGCTCATAGTGTTGACATCGCCGCAGGCCTTGACAATGGCATCGATGAAGTCAGTGATCTGCATGGTGCAGGAAGCGTAAAGGGTCTCGTCAGCAGCGACGGAGTAGCCGTGGTCGTTCTGGACGGTCTCGATAGCAGCGACTTCTTCAGCGGTCTTGCCGACAACGTACTCTTCAATCGCCTTTGCCTGGTCGTCCCACTCGGCTATCGCGTTGCCGTAGGCGACCATGCCGTAATCATCGCCGAGCTCCATCTTGGTCTTGAACTCAGCCGCGGTGTCGACAGTGCCTTCGGAGATATCCATCTTGCTCTGCGCGCAGTCGATACGGCAGGAAACTATCTTGCCCTCGGCATCGAGAACGACGGCGGCGACAGTAGCGTCGACCTGGGCATTGCCGGACTTGGAAGAATCCGTATTGAGGGAAACGCCCATGCCGAGAGTGTACTCACCGCCGGCAGCGGGAGCTTCGGTAGCTGCATCGGCAGCGGGAGCCTCGGTCGCCGCATCGGCTGCGGGAGCCTCAGTGGCTGCGGGCGCAGCGGACTGACCGCAGGCAGCCAGCGCGAAAATCATGCAAAGTGCAAGCACCAGTGCCAGGATCTTTTTCATATTTGCCTCCATATTTTTTGAGTAGCTTATATACGAAAATCTCATCTCGTATATCATGGTGGATTATAGCAGGCTTATGCGCGTTTGTCAATTATTCAACAATCAAAAAATTAATATTTTTGTGCTTTCGATCCAGCCGCAGCAAAAGCCCGCATCCCATTTTACGGGATGCGGGTTTGTTATTTATTCTGTTTACGATTTCCGGTTGCGGTCATACAGGACCCACAGCCCCTTGAGCAGCAGGTCTGCATCGTAAATGATGTCACGGCTGCAATTCTGCACTACAGTCCTCGCCAGGCCGCCGGTCGCAACGACCGTGCAGGGATAGCCTATCTCTTTCTCCATCCGGTCGATCATGCCGTCAAGCATCGCGGCCGTACCGTAGACCGCGCCGCTGCGCATGGAATCAACAGTGTTGGTGGCGATGACCTTCTTCGGCGGGAGGATAGCGATATCCGGCAGCAGACTTGTCCCTGAGGAGAGCGCGCCGTAGGACAGCTTTATGCCCGGGATGATCGCGCCGCCGCGGTAGCTGCCTTCGTTATCGATAAGAACCATCGTCGTCGCGGTGCCCATGTCTATGACTATGAGCGGCGCGCCGTAGCATGCGATCGCGGCGACGCTGCCGACAACGAGGTCGCCCGCCATGGTCGACGGGTCGTCTATCCTGACGTTCATGCCGGTCTTCATTCCCGGCGCGACGATCAGCGGCTTCTTGCCGATAAGGCTCTCCACCGCGAGCCGCAGCGACTCCGTGACCGGAGGCACGACCGAGGAAATGATAGCCCCCTCGAGCCCCATAAGGTCGATATGATAGAAATCCGCAACTTGGCGCAGCTTGAGCGCGTACTCCGTTCCCGTCTCGCGCAGATCCGTATGGATGCGCACGACGTTCTGGATCTCCCCGTTCTCTATCATGCCGAGGACGATATTGGTGTTGCCGACGTCAATTGCGAGGATCATGTTCAGTTCCTGCCCTTCCCTGCGTATTTGATAACGGAAGTGATGCCCGACGAGAGGACGAGGTTTACAAGCAGTTCGACCACGAAGTTTATGCCCATCATCCCGAAGATGACATAGTACAGCATATTCTGGCCGCCCGCCCAGCTCTGGATCGTGGAATTGAAGAACAGGAGCAGGCCGATCACCAGTATCCCGGTGTTCACTATCGGGCAGACGACGCCCGCGGTAACAACGCCCGCAAGCTCGCTTTTCTTTGCAAGCAGCCTGTACACAAGGCCGGATATCCAGCCTGCCGCTGCGCCCTTGCCAATGCAGATGATGATGCAGGCAATGGGGTTGATGCCCATCAGCAGCATGACTACGCCGCCGTCCCACCCGGCAATGCCGGTCAGGAGCACTACTGTTCCGAATACTCCGCCGAGCAATGCTCCGGCAGAGCTTCCGTACACCGCAGCTCCAATGATGATCGGCGCGAGAGCCAGCGTTATCGGGAACGGGCCGAAGCGCACGAAGTTGCTGAGAACCTGCAGTACGACGATGATGGATGCGAACAGGGCAAGACCGGTTTGTCTCCGGAGCCCTTTGCGGGGTGTTGCGTTACTCATATTAAATTCCTTCCTGCTGTCGCTCCGCTCAAGGCGGATGCGGCGCAGCTTGATTATATACACGGATGTCTGTTCTGTCAACTTTTAAACCAAAAAATGCACGGCGGTTTTACGCCGTGCATTTGTGTCTCATGAGATCACGGGAGCGTTCGGATCCGGTGCAATTACAGTGTCTCTTACCGTCACGTCCGCGGTACTCTCCCCGGTTCTGTCCGCCTCGACTATATTCTCCGGGGCATACTGCAGATCGCGGTTTACCTTTTTCGGATCATTATAGCCGTCGGGCGTCTTGCTTTCAGTCCCATCCTCACTGATGACCTCCTCCGCCTTGGCGGTATCGTCCTTGAGGTTTATGGTCATAACAATATTATTGCCTTCCGGATCGGTCGCGATAATGACGCTGTCGGCAAGTTTCCCACCGTCTTCCATATCTCTGCCCACAATATCCGCGACCCGGGCATACCAGATCGCGTTCGAATCATCGCCCAGGCTTGCAAGATCGTCTACGGGGATGAACTCCGCTTCGCCGCTGAGTCCAACGATTTTAATATAATAGTTATTCGTATCGTCCTTTGCCTTTGCAACGCCTGCAAATCCGCTGCGCTCAACATAGTCGGGCAATTTTTCTGTCGAAGGCGTCTCCTCATCAATACTCAGGCAGCTCGGCCCGCCTCCGTACCAGGTGACTCCACCATACGCGATATAGATAGTTGTTGTCGTAACCCCGGCGTAATTCTCTCCGGTCACTCCGCTGGTATCATACCTGTAATTTTTGTCATACGGCACACCGAGTCCCTTGACATCAAGCCCGTTCTCTTCAGTTCCCGGCTCGGCGGCTTCTCCGCCGCCGGTCACGAAGCCCGTGACCACGACCTGGAGCTTCACGTCCCCGCCGTTGCCGACATCGAACCTGTCGCCCGCGACGAGACCTATTACCGCCGCGCGGGTGAGCTCATCGAGCCCTGCGCGCAGCTCCTCCGCCTCCGCAGACGGAACATCCTCCCTGACCTGTATCAGGCCGTTTTCAATATAAAGCTTTGCATAGTCCAGCCCAAGCTCCTTGGCCTCGTCCGCACAGCTGCGCAGCAGCTTCGCCGCGGCAAGGTCAAGAACGTAGACATAGAGCTTATCCTCCGACGTCTTTGTCCTCCAGCTCACGCCGTCTATCGTGATGTCGTCATCGCCGAGTTCGTGCCTGTCAACTCCCGGCGCATCGGGGAGCCCGACACCGTAGGTGACGTATTCGACAGGCAGCTCGCTGTCCGTCTTGTCGGCAAATGCCGCCGTCCCCATGGAGAGCATCAGCGCAAGCATCAGCATCACGGAGAGCATATAGCGCAGTGGTTTCTTCATAAGCATGACCTCCCGATCAATATAATTTGTCCGCCGAACGCATTCATATGTCCGTGCGGTTTTACACAAATCCAGTATATGTTATGACGCGGCTTTTGTCAATGCATTTTTTGGTATGCACACCAGTTAAGATTTATTAAGAATCCCACCGGGCAAGCCCGGTGGGATCAACCTGCAAATATTATTCTGCCTTTTCTTCCGTTCCGTCCGTCGCTGCAGGTGTCTCAACTACAACCGGTCTATCGGTCTCCGCCGCAGGCAGCGTCACCGCAGCGCCGTTCAGCGTCATGTCCGGCAGCGTGATCGACTTGACGTCGTTCACGCCCGTCACTGTGAGCTCGGTCGGGATGCTGTCTATCTTCAGATCAGGGTAGAAGCCGAAGCCCGACTCAGCTATGAGGTACTTCAGCAGCGGCGCGAGATCGGCGCTGATGCTCGTCGGGATGTGCGTTTCCTTATCGACGTTCACCGATATGGTAATGTTATCCATCTTGCTCTTGTGCGGTCCGTTTCCGCTTATGGCGTTCATCAGCATCTTGCCGGGCAGTTCAAGCGTCAGCGGGATGACCGTGGACTCTTCAAGCTCCTCTTCGTCCGACATCGAGACGGGCTGGGTGTTGTTCTCGAACATCGCGATAATGCTCGCAATGTCTATCTGCGCGGATTCTCCGTCGGACTCGACGTCCAACGCCATCCATATCGGCTCATCGCCGCCGAGGCTGTATCCGAAATACAGCACCAGCTGCTCGCCCTCCATCGCGATGTACATCGGCAGATTGATCCGCCCCATTCTGCCGAGCGAGGCGGTCGCGTCTATCTTCATTGTGAAAGGATCGAGTATCCATTCGCAGCTAGCCTTGAGGCGGACCTTGACAGGCTCCCCGTTCGATGTGCCGTTGGCCGTCGATTTGAGGTCAAAGCTCATGCTCTGAAGCTCCGCAATGGCTCTGTAGGTTTTCTTGACGGTGAACATAGCGCTCAGGCTCTGCGTGCAGCCCGTCATCCCAAAGCACATCACAATGCACAGAACAACGGCAATTATTCTCACAAGCCTCTTCTTCAAATCGCATCCGTTCCTTTCAGCTGCCGCGGCAGTACGGCATTTTTTTCACATACATTTCGTTCTAAGTATATATACTCTTTACCCAAAAATCAAGCGTCACATATTCTCTCAGTGTAAATAAAATGTTAACTCAAATTATTAAGAGCTTTTTTAGTATATGTAAAAAATGCACCCATCACCTTGCGGTGACGGGTGCATTTTAATTATGCGGTAATTGCCCTTGCGGGAATTACATCTCCTTGATCGCGGCCTGTGCTGCTGCAAGGCGAGCGATAGGAACGCGGAACGGGCTGCAGGACACGTAGTCCAGACCGACCTTGTGGCAGAACTCGACGGAGCTGGGGTCGCCGCCGTGCTCGCCGCAGATGCCGAGGTGGATCTCCGGGCGGGTCTCACGGCCGAGCTTTGCAGCCATAGCAACCAGCTTGCCTACGCCGACCTGGTCGAGACGTGCAAACGGATCGCTCTCGTAGATCTTGTTGTCGTAGTAAGCGCCGAGGAACTTGCCTGCGTCGTCACGGCTGAAGCCGAAGGTCATCTGGGTCAGGTCGTTGGTGCCGAAGGAGAAGAACTGAGCCTCGGTGGCGATCTGGTCAGCGGTCAAAGCGGCGCGCGGGATCTCGATCATGGTGCCGACCTTATACTTCATGTCGGACTTGACGGAGGAGATGATCTCGTCCGC
>JABLTQ010130642.1_pt1 | contig 12082 bp, 7 predicted proteins | sample 7160101 | NCBI WGS metagenome assembly JABLTQ01 (sample SAMN14651228, study PRJNA627086) | human gut metagenome | isolation source: feces | host: Homo sapiens
TCCCCCGCAGCGGGGGAGGGGTAGGGGGTGCGGAGCCGAGCGCCGCCAGTGGAGGATGCAGCGAGGCGGAGCACCCGCAGCGGTCGAAAAAATCGAGCAAGCGAGCAGCGCGAAGATTTTTTCGGGCACCGCAAGGCGGTGGGGGCAGATGCTGCCGCAGGCTACCTTTGAAGCGCATCTGTGCGCAGTACGGATTTGGATTTTTCTCCCCAGAAAAATCCAAATCCGTAGCCAGCACAGCTAAGCGACAAAGGGGTTTGCAAAGGGGAAAGCCCGGTTCCCCTTTGCCATGTTTTGCTTCCTTTTGCAGGAGCAAAAGGAAGGCCCCCGCGGCGAGCGGTGCTAACTATGCCTTTGCAAAAGGCCCCGCGACGCCGACAGGCGACTGCAAACTGGCCTCCGCCGGGCAGGCAAGATGAGATGGGGCCTACCCACATAAAAAGGCCCGGAGAGAAGCTCGCCGCTTCCCTCCGGTAAAAAGGCTTATTCTGCTTTGGCGGTGCTGCTGGTGCCGTCCTCTCCGTGCAGGATGCGGTCCAGCTCCTCCCGGCGGGCCCGGCGGTAATCGTAGTACTGCTGCAGCTTTTCCCGCAGCGGGATCTCGGTATGCAGGGCCAGGAAAAAGTGCTGGCGACCGTTTTCCCGGCCGGCCTTAAAGTAGGCCTTCAGCTCCTCATAGCGGACCACCACATTCTTCTCGCGGGCAAAGGTCCTTATCTTGACCATGAGGTGGGTGGAATAGACGAAATCGATGGCGAAAACGCCGAAAAACACGCCGATGACAAAGGAAAACGCCAAATTGCGGGAAAGCCAATCCAGTGCCCGCAAAATGAAAGGATCCACAAAGAAATAATAGGCCGCGCCCATCACTGCCCAAATGGCGGAAAACAGGGGGCAAATAAGACCATTCACATTACCCCAGCGGCGGCTGTAATCCCACAGACGGGCATTCATCACCTTCAGCAGCAGGATGCCGGCAATGTACTCGATGGCGGTCATGGCGGCGGCCATCAGCACCAGCATGGCAATGTGGTTCCACACAGGGTTGGCGATCTGGCGGCTTTCCGAAAGGCGGGAAACCAGGTACAGGATGCAAAGCCCGGTGCCGTACAGTGGCACATACGGCCCCACCATAAAGCCGGGATTGATCCACTTGCGCTCGGGATTATTGCCGGAAATAAAGCGCCGGAAGAAAAGCTCCAGCACCCAGCCCAGCGAAGAACCGATATAGAACAAAAAAGCCAGCTTCAAGAAGGTATTCATAAGGCCCTCCGGTCACGGTTTTTGGCGGCCATGCCGCGCTGGGGAAAATTATATCACATCTTCGGCCGGGGTTCAACTCACACATGGGATAGAATGGGGGCAGCGGCAGGTTTTGAACCTACTGCTGCCCCCAGAGAGGTAAGTGAGGATGGCTGTTTAGAAGCGGCGGGTGCCTGCATACAGGTACAGAGCCGCAAGCGCCAGCAGAGCCAAGCCGGGCAGCGGCTGGCCCACATGGGCCGCGCCGGTATTGGGGTTGCTGGCGGGGGTGCTTTCACCGGACTGGGATGGAGTGATGATCACCACACCGCTGCCGCTTTCGGTCCACAGGATGATGGAGCCGCGGATCACTTCAAAGTGCTCATAGTCATCCGGACGGAAGATCCACTCGTAGGCTGTCCCTTTTTCGACTTTCACGCTTTCTGGGTCACCATCAACTGCCCACATTACATTACCGGGCACAGAGAATACATCATTATCGGCATTGAGGCGGGCATCGGCCAGGGTCTTGCCGCTGGAGGTGATGGGGGTGTAATTGGGAGTGCCGGTGGGGGTAATTTTGGTGAGGGTAATGTTTACGGTAACGGTGGCATCCTCGTGGTTCTTAGAATAGGTCTGATCATTATATCCAACTTGCATGGTTATTGTAATTTCGTTATTTACACTTAGACCATTAGCCAGTTGATAAGTAATGGCACCAGTATTAACATCCACACCCCAGCCACTTTCTATCGTGTTTGTGGGAGAATAAGTTCCCGTGTGGAAACACAGTGTTCCTGCATCCTTTGCCAGTTTGTTCAGATCTGTACCAATGTAATCATAGATATTGATGGTCTTGCTGGCGGTGTCATTGTAGACCTGGTTCACATTGATGGTGCCCAGCTGGGGGCCATCCGCCTTGGCAATGGTCACTTTGACTTTCTCGCTGGTGAGGGAGTAGGTGTCAACGGTGGCTGTGCAGCAGTAATCGTAGTTCCCCGCATTCAGGCCGGTTTCCACTGTATAGGTTTGGGCAGTAGCATTATCAATCGCGGTTTTCTCGCTGCCGTTTACCTTGTACCACTGGTAGGTCACACCGGTCGCATTATCCGGGGCAACGGTTGCGGTAAGAACCGGGGCCTGTTCGGCGGTGTAGCCATATTTGGCGTTGTTATGGTCCGTTACGGATGCCGTGACACTCTTGATGGGGGCTTCTACAACGGTCTTACCATCGGTATCAAATACATAGCCGGTGGCCAACAGGGTATTCTTATCAGTGACTCCGGTAATGTTTTCGTAGGTGCCGCCGGAGAGTTCTGCTTTGGCGTTGGCGGATATCTTCAGAGTGGTGACGGTCAGATTTCCCTCGATCTTCACTGTGCCGCCAGTGACATTGATAGTGCTAACAGTGGAAGATTTGCTATCAAGTGTGTTAGTGATAGTCAGTGTGCCGCCATTTACCGTAATGCTACCGGTCAAGTTATTGCCTGCAAGGTTGAGTGTCGCAATGGAACCTTGAAAGCTCACAGCATCAGCAATGTCTTTCATAGAGAAAAGTTTCGTTTTGGTGCTGCTATTTTCGCTTTTCACATAGTCAAAAGCAGCTTGCAAAGTGGTGGCGCAGCTACTACGGGACGAGTCATTAAAGGAAACGGCCAGCTCTGCATCACAATAGTCACATTCTCCATCTTTAGCGTTATTGTTTAAACCATCATCACGGTGCTGTCTGCTGCTGCTTGTAACAACATAATCGCAATTGTCACATTTAGGGCTGTGGTTTATGCCATTGGCATTAGCCACATAGTTATTACCGGTATAGGTGTGGTTACCATCGGTACATTCCGTCGCCAATGCTACAACAGACAGCATGGTAACACACAGCACGGCGGCCAGCAAAACACTACATACTCGTTTCTTCATACTTTCCTCCAGAATTACAGTTTTTTATTATCTTATTCGATCAGCCACAGGCGGCGGGCGGCGGTTTTGGCCTCGCTGCGGCGGCTGACATTCAACTTGGTGAGGATATGGCTGACATGGGTTTTTACCGTGGGCAGCTTGATATCCAAAATGCGGACGATCTCGGCATTGCTTTTATCGGCGCACATCAGGCGCAGCACCTGCAGCTCGGTGGCGGTCATTTCCTCGCCGGGGGGCAGGGGCGGCACCAAAAAGTAGGGATACCGGGCGGCCTGCACCCGGGCAAAGGCCACCACCTGCCGGTACCAGCTCTCTTCCTCCGGGCTGGGCAGGGCCTGCAGCAGGGGCAGCAGGGCGGCGCCGCAGCAGCTTACCGGGCGGATGAACCCCAACCCGGCGGCAATGCGCAGGGCATCGGTAAGGCTTTGCCGCCAGGCTTCGTCCTTTAGCCGGTACTGGGCCACGGCCCGCAAAAGCAGCAGGGTGGTGTGATCCATCTTCCGCTGGCAGGCGATGCAGTAGGGCTCCAGCGGAGCCAGGGTAAGCAGGGCGGCCTGCGGCCGGCCCTGAGCAAGCTCCGCCATGGCCTGCGTAAAGTACTGGTAGCGCTTCATGATATTGATGCTGAGGGGGTCGCGCGGGGCCTTTTCCCGGTACCAGCTATCTACGGCATCGGTATCGCCAGTCCGCAGGTCAACGCGGCACAGCATGGCATCGATATTGGGCAAAAATCGGCTTTGGCCGCCTTCCGCGAAGCGCTGCCGCAGGCTTTCCAGCGTCCTGCGGGCATCCTGGGAGTGGCCGGCCGCCAACTGGCTGCGGGCCAGCAGGCCCACCGCGGCGAATTCAATATCCGGGGTGCCGTCCCGCTGGATCTCCCCCAATCGGGGCATCAGGGCCAGCATACGGGCGGTGATGTCCTCGCCTTTTTCAAACTTGCTTTCGGCAATGGCGCAATCCGGCAGACCCACGCCATCCCGGCCCAGAATGGTCTCCACCGGGACGCGGATGGTCTGATAAAGCAGGTCATCCCGGCGGCTCCATTCGCTGAAGTCCTTGCCGCCGTTCATAATGCTGGGCAGGGCGCTGGTGACCGAAAAGGCCGGCAGGGTCACTTCCTTATTGACCAACAACCGGTAGGCCGCGGGGATGATGGCGGTGAGATCGGTGACGCCGCGCTGCGGCAGGGAGATATCCAACCAGGCCAGCCGGCCCCGGGCCTGCCGCCCGGCCGCGTCGCTTTTGGCACGGCAGCGGGCAAACTGAGAAAGCGCCTGGTACCAGCGCTCGCTGCCCTCATAATCGGCCGCCAGGGCGCACAGCATACTCATGCCCTGCATCAGCGCCGGGGAGGCGGCGATCTCCTGCTCCGGCAGGCTGCGGTAGTATTTCTCCATCTCGCTGTAATGGCCCATGCCGGGATGAAGCTCGGCATTGCGCACCAGAAGCTCGGAGACCTTGGAATGATCCCCTGCCATGGTGTAGCACTCCAGCGCATGGCTGTAATCCTCTTTCAGCTCGTAGTAGAGGCCGCCGCGGCCCAGAACGGTGCGGCGCTTTTCCTCGCTGTATTCCCGGTCCATCTCCCACAGCAAAAAGGTGCGGAACTGCGGCCAGAACCGGAACCGCTGCACATCATCGGGGCGCAGCATGGTGGTATTGTGCTGAAGCCAGGCCAGGCGTTCCCCGGCGTGGGGATCGCCGCTGACCATACGGGCCAGCTCGGCATCGAAGCTCTCAAAGGGGGCAAGCTCCAGCAAAAAACGGCGAATGGGCAGATCGAACCGGCGGTAGACCGCCGCCTCAAAGTAGAAAAAGACCTCGTGGTAGCCCTGGGCGATGAGCTCCGGGCCATAGGGTCGGCCGCCGACCATGCAGTGGGCGATGACCGCCACGCCCAGCGGGTAGCCGCTGGTTTCCCGCAGGATCTCGGAAAGCTCCGATTCGCTGACGGGGGTGCCCTGCTGCCGGAACAGGCTGCGGATATCCTCCCGGTCAAAAAGCAGGGCGTCGGCATCCAGCACCGCCATAAGCCCGGCATACTGGAAGGCCATGAGCCAGCCCGGCACCGCCCCGCGGGAAAGCAGGACGAACCGGCGGTCGCTGTACTCCCGGACGAGCTGGCACAGCGCCTGCTGATCCGGCTCCTCGGTCATCTGCCGCAGGTCATCGATCAAGAGGACCTGCCAGTCCTTATCATCCGCCGGCAGGGCGAAGTCCGGCTCCCCGGCGGTGAGAGAAAGCACCTGCTGCCCGGCAAGCAGCGTTTCGGCCAGGATGCTTTTGCCAAAGCCGCAGGGCGCGGTGAAAAACAGCACCCTGCCCCGTGCCATGAATTTTTGGTACTGTTCCCGGACAGACGGCCGGATGACTACATTTTTGGCCATGCGCTCCCTCCCTTTGCAACGGATTCATCCCGTGGGGGCCACGGGATGCCGAAGGGGACCAGTCCCCTTATGGTATGATGGATCGGCGGTATTTTGTGTTCTGGTCTTATTTTACCAGCCAAAGCTGGTGGTGTAAATCATCCCAAAGTATGAGAAGATACATTTTTTGCGGGGGATGAGGCACTCCCACAGGGGAGAGCCATGCCGCCAATCAGGTCAGCGGGGGCGGCGGGAGGACCTTCCATATAGGGACGGAAGCGAATTCCATGCCAAAGTTGCAACAGTGCGTGCGGATTGTGCAATTGACTTTATACACAAGGCTTTCTAAAATAAAAAGTGTAGATTGTGCACAATTTATTATGGAATCCGTTTTCGGATCGCGACCGAAGGCGGCAGATCACCGTTCACCTGAGAATAAAAATTACAGAAGGGAGGATCGCATGCAAAGCTCCGTGCTTAGCCTTGCATGTGAACTACTATGACAAAGTCAGCTGCCCAAAAGCGTGAATGGCCGATCATTTTGATCGCGTTCCTCTTTATGTTCTTTTTCGGCCGGATTCTGGGCCCGTTCTCCGTGGTTACACAGGTCGGCTCCAATGCCCTGGGCGTATTTATCGGCGTTATTCTGCTTACAGTATTCACTTCCCAGTCCACCCTAGCTGCTATCCTGGGTATTATCGCCATGGTATACAGCGGCTTTTTGACATCCTCCGCCGCTGTTTCCAGTTGGATGGGCGGTTCTACCGTCCCCCAGCTGATCTTTGTATCTGCGCTGTGCGTGGCGCTCAAGGAAGCCGGCGTGATCGATGTGCTGGTGCGCAAGCTGCTTAGCATCAAGGCGCTTCGAGGACGCCCGGTCGCGCTGCTGTTCTCGCTGTTCTTCTCCAGCTTTATCGTTTCCATGTTCATTGGGTTTATCCCCACCGCGCTGCTGTACTTCGGCATTTATGAGTCCATCCGGGATGTGTGCGGCTATGATAAGCAGGACAGATTCTGCAAATTCATGCTGCTGGGCATCTACCTGGGCTGCATGGGTAATTTCTGCTTCCCCTTCAAGGGCATTGCCCTTACCATTTACACCCTTATCAATACCAGCATGCAGGGCTTTGGACTGAGCATCAATATGTTCACCTATATGTTCGTGTGCATCCTGGTCAATCTGGTATGGCTGTGCATCCTGGCCTTTATGATCCCCGGTGTATTTAAGTGCAATGTTGCCCCGCTGAAGGAGCTGGATATTGAAAATGTAGAGGCGCTGCGCAACATTCCCAAGAAATTTAATAAGCGCCAGAAGCTCATTCTCACCATCTTCTGCCTGTCCTTCCTGTATATCATCGTGATCCCGCTGCTGCCGAAGGACTTCCCCGGAAGCGCTGTTCTGGCTCCTATCGGCACTACCCTCATTTTCCTGCTGGCGCTGGGCATTCTGGGGCTTATCAAAGTAGACGGCAAGCCGCTGGCCAACCCCATGAAGCTGCTGAGTGAAGGCACCCTGTGGAATGTGGTGTGCATCGTTGGCTGCTTCACCTTCCTGGGCAATGCCATGGCTTCCGCTGATTTGGGCATTCGCGACTGGATCATCTCCCTGCTTAAACCCGTATTCGGCAATATGCCGCTGCCGCTGCTGCTGCTTCTCCTTACTATTGTTATCACCATCATCACCAACATCTGCAACGGCACCCCCCTTACCCTGTTGGGCAACGCGGCCATCATGCCTTTTGTATGCCAGATGCAGCTGGACACCGGGATCAGCGCATCTGTTACCGCCGCGACGCTGAGCCTGTGCGCCAACATGGCCTTCTTGACCTATGCAGGTACCATCTACGCCGCGCTGCTGCTGGACCGTGAGGAGATAGACAACCGCTTTATTTGGCACGATGCCATCAAGGTGATTCCTGTTTATATCATTGTGGTTTATGTGATTGCCCTTGGCTGCAGCTACATTCTGCCCTAACCGGCTTTTCCGGGACGATATGGCCTGTTCCCTTCTTCCCGCGCATCTGCTATAATACACTAAGAAACGAGGCATACCATCAATGGAAAAACCAAAGCAAATCACTGAGCAATCCCATTCCATCCCCATTGCGGGGGAAGCGGATGTGATCGTAGTAGGCGGCGGCGTAGCCGGTGTAGCCGCCGCAGTTTCGGCCGCACGCAATGGCTCCCGGGTCATTCTGCTGGAGAAAAGCATCATCCTGGGCGGTCTGGCTACCCTGGGCCATGTCTGCATCTATCTGCCTCTGGATGACGGTTTGGGGCACAAGGTATATGGCGGCCTGGCGGAGGAGCTGCTGCATGTCTGCATCCGCTACGGCTACGATAACCTGCCAGATTGCTGGCGGAACGGGCCCGATACCGTGGACACCCCCACCGGCCGCTACCGCACCAATTTTAATATCCCGGCTGCCGTGTGCGCACTGGATGAGCTGATGGAACAGGAAGGTATTCAGGTCGTTTTTGATACCAACTTCTGCGCGCCCATCATGGAGGGTAAAACCTGCAAGGGCGTCATTGTCGAAAACAAATCCGGACGCACCGCCTACCTGGCCAAGGCCTTTGTGGATGCCAGCGGCGACCTGGACCTGATGTTCCGGGCCGGCGCTCCTACCGAAACACAGCGGAGCATTGTTTCCCACTGGGCACATGAAATAGACCTGGATACCATGAAAAAAGGCCTGGAGACCGGGCAGGCCCTGCAGGCACTGCCGCTGCGCTGGCTGGGGCTTCGCCCCGATGCCGATAACAGCGAGGCGGAGATCCCCATGTACTATGGCACCACCAGTGAGGGCGTCAACGGATATATCCGTACCAGCCGCAAGCTGGCGCTGGACTACTTAAAGCAGCACCAGAGCCCCTCCTACGCGCAGATGACCCTGCCGCTTATGCCGCAGTTCCGTATGACCCGCCGGCTGGTTGGCAAGGAGCAGCTGGAGGTAGTGCCTGACCGGTATGTGGAAAGCTCAATCGGCTGCATGATCCACTCGCTGGAAATCCCTGCCGAAGTATACGAGTTCCCATACGGCGGTCTCATCGATACCGAGATCACCAACATTGCCGCAGCCGGAAGGATCGTTTCCGCCACCGGCCGCGGCTGGGAAGTCGCACGGTTTATTCCCGCCTGTGTTCTCACCGGTGAAGCTGCCGGCTTGGCTGTTTCCATGGCTGCCAAGGAGAATATCAGCCTGCAGGCGCTGGATGTGCCCGCCCTGCAGCACACTTTGGCCAGCCGCGGCGTCAAGATCCACATGGATGAAGCCCTGCGCCGGAACCGCCGCCCCCAGCCCGGAGAAAAGAAGGACCCCAAAAAGACGGATGCCACATCCGTTGTTCGGGCGGATTCCCTTTCCTACCGTCACTGAGACACTGAGGAAGCCCCGCTGCATTGCCTACCCGCTGCCATAACCAAAAGGAGGGCGCACTATGGAGATCCAATACCTGAAGACTGTACTGCTGGTGGCCACCCACCTGAATTTCAGCAAGGTCGCTGAGGAGATCCCCTGTGCGCCCTCCTCGGTCTCCCGGCAGGTGAAATGTGTGGAGGAGGCCCTGGGCATCACCTTATTTGACCGTCCCGCCCGGGGCGAGCGCCTGAAGCTGACAGGGCCGGGCACCAGCGTTCTTCCCTATATCGCACAGGTGGTGGGACAATATGAATCGCTGGAGTTTCACATCAGCCGGCTGAAGGGCCAGGATGAGAAGCCCTATACCATCGGTCTTCCTCTGGGGCGCATCAGCATAAAAACCGAGTGCCTGCTGATGGAAAAATTCTATCTGTATGCCTCCGGGCACAATATTCAGTTTCTATTTTACCAATCCTCGGAGGTCGAAGCCTGCCTGCGCAGTCGGGAATTTGACGCGCTGCTGGTCACTCGTGTCTTTTGGCGGGAGGACCGTAATAAAACGCCTGCCTTCTGCACCATACCGGGTACCCGCTGTACCCTGCTGCACAATCAGCCGCTATGTATTGTCATGCGGGCGGACCACCCCTTGGCTGGACAAGCGGATGTAGATGTGGGCGACCTGCGGGAGCAGAGCTTTATCCTGTACTATGATCCCATCCGGGAAGGGATCCGTACCGGAGATATTCAAACAGACGGTTTTCTCCGTCACTGCCAGCGAGCCGGATTTGTGCCCAAGCTGGAGATCATCTCCAAGAACATCTCCGAGCTGCGCAATGTATGCGTAGAAAACTACAACTGGGTCTACCCCACCTTCCAGCCGAACTGGATGCTTCCCTCTTCCCTGATTCGGGCTGTCCCACTGAAGGATCCCCTGTATGGCTCTGAATACTATCTGATTACCACCGAGGACCACACTGATGACACCGCTGAAATGGTCCGGCGGTTCTTCCAGCAAACCTTCTCTGCGGATTAAATCGCCCTCCGTAAATAAACAAACTGAAGTCCTCCGCATGGGATCCCACGCGGAGGACTTCAGCATATATATTCGGTTTAGAATTCCGCAAAGCCGGTGGTGCGGGGGAAGGGCAGTACATCACGGATATTCGGGATGCCGGTGACATACATGATGAGCCGCTCGAAGCCCAGGCCGAAACCGGCGTGGCGCGCGCCGCCGAAGCGCCGCAGGTCGAGGTACCACCAGTAGTCCTCCTCATTCAGCCCCAGCTCGTGGATGCGGTCCAGCAGGATGTCCAGACGCTCCTCACGCTGGCTGCCGCCGATGATCTCGCCGATGCCGGGCACCAGCAGGTCCACGGCCGCCACCGTCTTACCATCATCGTTCAGGCGCATATAGAAGGCCTTGATCTCCTTGGGATAATTGGTAACAAAGACCGGCTTACCGAAAATCTTTTCGGTGAGGTAGCGCTCATGCTCAGTCTGCAGGTCCACACCCCAGCTTACGGGGTACTCAAACTCCACATCGGCCTTTTGCAGCCGCTCGATGGCCTCGGTATAGGTGCAGACGGCAAAGTCGCTGTTTACCACATGGTTCAGGCGTTCCAGCAGGCCCTTATCCACAAAGTTATTGAAGAATTCCAGCTCGCGGGGGCACTGCTCCATCACATAGCGCAGCACATATTTTATCATGTCCTCCGCCAGCACCATATTGTCCTCCAGGTCGGCAAAGGCGATCTCCGGTTCGATCATCCAGAACTCGGCGGCATGGCGGCCGGTGTAGGATTTTTCGGCGCGGAAGGTGGGGCCGAAGGTGTAGATCTTGCCAAAGGCCATAGCCATACACTCACCCTCCAGCTGACCGCTGACGGTGAGATTGGTGGCTTTGCCGAAGAAATCCTGGCTGTAATCGATCTTGCCGTCCTCGGTCAGGGGGGGATCGGCGGGATCGATGGTGGTGACGCGGAACATCTCGCCGGCACCCTCGCAGTCGCTGCCGGTGATGAGCGGGGTGTGCGCATACACAAAGCCGCGCTCGGTAAAGAACCTATGGATGCCCTGGGCCGCAACAGAACGCACTCTAAACGCCGCGCTAAAGGTATTGGTGCGGGGACGCAGGTGCTGGATGGTGCGCAGGAACTCCATGCTGTGGCGCTTTTTCTGCAGGGGATAATCGGGGGTGGAGGCGCCCTCCACGGTGATCTTCTCCGCATGGATTTCAAAGGGCTGCTTGGCCTCGGGGGTCAGCAGCAGGCGGCCGGTAACAATAAGCGCCGCGCCGACATTCTGGCGGGAGATCTCATCATAATTGGCCAGTTTATTTTCCTCAAACACCACCTGCAGATTGCTGAAGTAGCTGCCGTCGTTCAGCTCGATGAAGCCAAGGGCCTTGCTGGAGCGCAGGGTGCGCACCCAACCGCAAATAGTGACCGGCTCCGCGGTGTAGCGCTCCGGCTCCGCAAACAGTGCTTTGATCTCTACTCGTTTCATGGGTCTTATCCTTCCTTTTTTCCGAAAGTGATTTATAATATTATAGTACGCCAAAGGGCCGGGCGCAATCCTTTCTTTGCCCGTAATGCGAAAAAATGTCTTTTAGGGCAACTTTTTTGCAAAAAGGGGGTTGCTTTTATGCCGGTAATACGGTATAATAAATTCTCGTCAGGGCTTTGCTTGACCGTCCTGATAACGACATGGAGATGTCGCCTAGTTGGTCGAGGGCGCACGACTGGAAATCGTGTAACCGTCAAAAGCGGTTCGAGAGTTCGAATCTCTCCATCTCCGCCATATTAACGAAACGGTATAGATGCGTCTGGCGAAAAGCCAGGCGCATCAACCGTTTCCTGGCTTTTTCAGGCCCGGATTTTTTCTTTCAAACCATAGATGCAAATCGCTGTTTCAGAGCGTCTGCCCCGATTCGAACCGGGCGTTTTCCCTTTTCGGGCAGATGTGTTCAGCCGGTGCCCTTTTTGAACGGCGTTTTTTCTGACTGGCAGCGGTGTTTTTCTTAAAAAAGAATTACAAAGATTCGGGCGCCGATTTGTTGGGCTTGACGGACTGAGAAAGCGGCGCCTTTTTTCATTTCAAAAAGGGCGCTGGTCGCAGCGCCTGTATTTGAAGGCCGGAGCAATCATGCTCCGGCCTTATTTTTTATGCACGGGAGGAGTTACATGAGCATCA
>JABLTQ010015536.1_pt1 | contig 12060 bp, 12 predicted proteins | sample 7160101 | NCBI WGS metagenome assembly JABLTQ01 (sample SAMN14651228, study PRJNA627086) | human gut metagenome | isolation source: feces | host: Homo sapiens
AATTGCTCTCTTTTTTCTGCTTACCGAATTCTTCGCAAACGACTGATTCAAAATAAAGTATTTGTGGCCAAATACTGGCCGAATGTAGATTTATGGGCTGGTGAAAACGCGACTGAAACATGGATGGCAAACAATATTCTCCCATTGCCTATCGACCAAAGGTACGGGTTAGATGATATGGCTAAAATCAATGAACTAATCTGCCATGAATAAACTACTGATTTTAGGAGCGACCTATCACGAGATAGATATTGTCGAGCGTGCTCACAATAAAGGCATATATGTCATTGTCACAGATAATAATCTCGACTGGTCAAAAAGCCCGGCTAAATATGTTGCAGATGAAGCCTGGAATATTAGCTGGAGCGATATAGATGCACTTGTTTTGGAATGTCGCGAATCAAAAGTCAATGGCATCATAGCGGGGTTCAGCGAATTTCGTGTGGAAAACATGATAAAATTATGCGATAAACTTGGGCTGCCTTGCACTTTATCCATGAAACAGTTGAATCTAACAAGAGATAAAATTCAATTCAAGAATTTATGTGCGAAATATGGTATTCGAGGTGTCCCCGAATATAAGTACGGAGACAGTATTAATTTTCCTGTCATTGTAAAGCCTGTCGACAGAGCCGGGTCAATCGGAATTAATGTCGCGTATAATCAAGAGGAGTTTGAACGATTTTACAAAATAGCCTATGATTTATCGCCTTCTAAAAATGTTATCATAGAAGATTTTATAGACGACGGAACAAAGGTAGATTTATACTACTATGTAAAGGGAGGTAACATTGCGTTATTAGGGACAAGCGACACAATCATGTGCAACGGAAAATCGGGCGCTCCGATTCTTCAAAAAGCATGGACGTTTCCGTCCCGATATGAAAGCCAATATGTATCGGAAGAAGATGGTAAAATACGAAAAATGCTGCACGGCATTGGATTGAAAAACGGATATGTCACAATGTCTGCATTTTATCGTAACGACAGATTCTATTTCTTTGAAGCAGGATTCAGATTAAGCGGAGAATTATCATATAACTATTATGATTATATATCGGGTATCAATTACATCGACACACTCTTGGATTATTCGCTTGGCCTCCCTAATTCTGATATATACGAGGATTGCTACCAACTAAATAAATGCACGAAATCGATAATTCTCAATTATTTTGGTATTGACGGAATTGTTAAAAAGATACAGACTCCAAGTAATTCCAGCAACGAATCTCAAAAAGTTATTGATAATATCTACATCAAAGAAGGAGATTCCATACATAACGAAACTAATGTATTCAAGAAGATTGCAATGTATACTATACTCTCAAATGATAATATGTTAGAGGATATTATCAGATATATAAATTCAAATTTACATATCATAGACAATAAAGGCCAGGAATTAATTTATGAAAGAGTTGACGAGAAAAGTTTAAATTTTCTTCAAATGCCGAAATAATTAAAGACCGAGAGGTTATAAGACATTGTAGCAGGGAATGGAAGAAAATTCATTAAGAAACAAAACAATAAAAGGAGTTGGCTGGAGTGCTGCGGATGCATTATTAGGACAAGGCGTAACATTTGTTACAGGTCTTGTTCTTGCACGTTTGTTATCCCCTGAAGAGTATGGATTAGTAGGTATTTGCTTAATTTTTACAACCATTCTTAACGGGATTGTCGATAGTGGTTTTAGTAATGCACTGATCCGCAAGAAAGACACCACCAATGAAGATTACAATACGATGTTTATTACTAATCTGGGAATCAGTATCGTATTGTATGTTTTATTATTTTTTGCATCTTCCAACATTTCCACATTTTTTGAACGGGAAGAGTTGACACCTCTCATTAAGGTAATGGGTTCTGTTCTTATAATTAACGCTTTGTCAATAACCCAAATAACAGTTCTTACAAAAAAAATAGATTTTAAGACCAAGACCAAAACATCGTTGCTATCGGCCATAATAAGCGGTATCGTGGGAATTGGACTGGCATATACGGGATTTGGTGTGTGGGCCCTTGTCGCGCAGGTTTTGTCCAAACAAACCATATATACGATCGGTCTATGGTTTTTCAATCGTTGGTGGCCTGACTTCAGCTTCAACAAGGAGAACTTTAAATATATGTGGGGATTCGGATCGAAATTGATGTTAAGCGGGCTATTGAGCAATATCTGGAACCAATTATATCAAGTCGTTGTCGGAAAATTTTATAGCCCAGCAACTTTAGGACAATATTCTCGCAGTAAAGAATATGCAAATATATTCTCAGCAAACATAACCTCCATTGTTCAGCGAGTGTCATACCCTGTTTTATCGGAGATACAGGACGATAAAAACCGAATGGTCGCCGCATATAGAAAAGTGATTAAAGTTACAATGTTTGTAACATGCGTATGTATGATATCTTTAGGTGCAGTCGCAGAACCATTGATATATTGTTTGATTGGTCCCAAGTGGCATGAAGCGGCAACCTATCTACCATTAATATGTATTAGTATGTCCCTATATCCCCTGCATGCTATCAATCTGAATATGCTGCAAATTCAAGGACGTAGTGACATTTTTCTATATCTAGATTTGATAAAAAAGGTTATTGGCTTATTTCCTCTGGCTATCGGCATATTCGTGAGTATCTATGGGATGCTTATTGGCAGCATTGTTACAGGGCTCATCTCTTTCTTTTTAAATTCTTATTACACGGGTAAGAGGCTCGGCTACACTTCGAGGATGCAGCTGCGAGATGTTTCCTCAAGCTATGGAGTTGCATTTATAGTGGCTGTTGCAGTGTATTTCCTGAAATACCTGCCGTTGTCTTATTGGGCGATTCTACCGTTACAAATAGGTGTAGGTATAAGTGTACTCCTTTGCATTTCAGAATATTTCAGAATTCCCGAATTTATAGAAATAAAAACGATTATAAAAAACCTCAACAAAAAATGAATAATCCGGAAGTACTGGTTCTGCTATCTTCTTACAACGGAGAAAAGTACATTAAGGAGCAAATCGACAGTATTCTGACTCAGAAAAATATCACCGTTAAGCTGTTCATCCGAGACGACGGGTCCACAGATGCAACGCGGAACATTCTAAAAGAATATGAAAAATACTCAAACTGTGTCGTAGTATTCGGAGATAATATCGGCGCCGCAAATTCTTTTTTGTGGCTAATTCAAAATGCCCCTTCGAGCGGCTATTACGCTTTTAGCGACCAAGACGATATCTGGAACCGGGATAAATTGAGTTCTGCGATATCAATCATCAAGAGCACCGGCTCGACCCTATATCATGGATTCGCCGGCAAGGTGGATAAAAATCTGAATAAAATTAAAGACGATTCCCATACACCCGTCGATTCATTCGGAGGTTCCTTATTCGAATCTGCCACGGGTTGCACGATGGTGTTTACAAAGGCATTGATGGATAAATTGAAGAGCTATCATCCCCGCTATATCTCCATGCACGATGCATGGGTATATCGCGTGTGCTACGCATTGGGATATAGCGTGTATTATGATTGCAACTCGCACATGAAATACAGACAACATGAAAGCAACGTATCGGGCGGGCAAATGTCATACATGCAAAAAATAGCAAAAATCAAAAAAAACAGAGGAGCAAAGTACAATGTTGCGCAAAGTATTAAAACATGTTGCTGGCATGATATGCCGGAACAGAACAGAATCATATTACAAGCATTTCTCGGCTACAAGTGTTCTTTCTACGGAAAATTACGGGTCATGATGAATCCTCAATTCTCCCTAAATAAGACCCGAACCAACATTCAAAATAAAATTCTTCTGATATTCAATTTAATATAGCATCTCTGATGGAGTCGCTACTTCTCTATTTATCCTCTTTTTTGTACTCTGTACTATGGGCGCGCCATTATCAGCGAAGAGATCGCATCAGACCCCGTTCGCAGTCCACTTTTTCCCAAGTTTCGTGGGCATTCATCATTATGCTGTTTCCGATAATATTGAGTTGTTATCGGTATGGGATAGGTATTGATTATGAAAATTATGTTTCTTTATTCGAAAATTTTCATTCGTCAACATGGACTTCTTTTTCAGAGGAAAATTTATCCTTTGAATACGCTAATAAAGCTCTTTCGGACTTAGGCTTTTATATCACGGGAGATACGTTCGGTGTTTTTGGGGTTTACGCCGTACTGACACTGGTTTTGCTCGAATTGGCGCTGATTAATTACAAGGATTATATTTCGCTCCCGATAGCGACCTTCATCATGCTTCTGCTGATGTATTCAATGTCATTGAACATCGTGCGGCAGGCCCTTGCGATCGCAGTGGTTTTCTATTCGCTGAAATTTATACAACAGAAAAAACCGCTACACTATTTCATAGGTTGTCTTTTCGCAACTGGCATACATTCCACGGCTTTTATTACACTTTCATTCTACTTCCTGAAAGATGCGGACAATACAAAGTACAAATTCCTGTTCAACAATGTCGTAAAAGTTATTATCGTCCTCTTCCCACTACTGTTTACATTGCTGATAGGACAGCTTCAGTCTTATGTGTTGCTCGAGAAATATTTTGACAATTACGACCAGGAAGGAGCCAGTATTATCGAATCTTACATCCTTAAACTCCCTGTGTTAATTCCGCTGCTGCTCAATTATAAAACATTGAGTAAAAATAAACACGCCAAATTTCTGTATTATCTTTTTGCGATAGAGCTGATTCTGTTGTCCATCGCATCGATATATAAATGGGCGTTCCGTCTGTCGTATTACTCTTTTATCGGGCAGATTTTACTGGTAGGCATGCTCGTCAATCAGAAAACTCATAGTTCTGCACTATATAAGCCCTTTTTCTGCATATATTATCTCTTATACTTCTACCTCTTATTTTTCGTTTGGGGCCGAGACGGCATCTTCCCATATTCACATATAAATTAAATCGGAATGGAGAAAATAGGTATATGTACTTTCTATAATAACAATAATTACGGTTCATATTTGCAAACATTCGCTCTCGAAGCCGTCATAGGCAGTATGGGCTATAACGCCTACTTAATAGATTTTAACGATTATACCAAACCTTGGAACAGGCAGTTGCGAAATAAGACGATTTTCTCGAGGATAAAATGTATCTTATTTCACCCTCAACTATTGGTAGAAGCTCTAAAAGCGAAAATCGTCAGCAAACAATCGACGAAATGCTCCACTACTTTAATCCGTAAATTCAAGGACTTCCTGGCGGAGAATCTGAACCGTTACGAGGGTAATTACGTTAAAGACGATTTCAAGGCATTCGTTGTCGGCAGCGATCAAGTGTGGAAGGTCTCATTACCAGGACTGCATTCAGTGTTTTTTCTTCGTTTCTGTCCCCCTGCAAAGCGTATTTCATACGCAGCGAGTTTAGGGGGAGACTCGATTCCTCCTTATAACGCCAAATTATGCTATCGATACCTCAAGGAATTCAAGGCCATATCTGTACGGGAGGATTCTGCCGTCACACTACTCGAAGGCCTGGGCCCTGATATTCACCCCACGCATGTCTTGGATCCTGTATTGCTTGTCGGAAAAGATTTTTGGAAGAGATATATAACGCCGCATACTGACCCACAATATCTCCTAATGTACTTTCTGGATTCAGTATCGGAGCACGAGGATATAATTTTAGCGGCCATAGCGAAGTACCCAACCCATAAAATTCGGATGATTACCACTGGTGTCCAAATCAATTCCATCGAAAATATAGAATATATAGAACCTTCACCGCTTGAATTTGTATCCCTAATACATAATGCCGAGTTTGTGTTGACAGATTCCTTTCACGGCTCCGCATTTTCAATTTTATTCGACAAGGAATTTATCGTCTTACCCCGGAATTACAAGGTTTTCTCGGGACAAAGCGCGCGCATTTTTTCACTGTTAGCCATGTTTGAATGTAGGGACCGATATGTTACAGCCGCAGCACAAGTCTCAGAGATCCGTTCTATCAATGGACAAAAAACGGAAGCGATACTGCATAAGATGCAACGAACCTCAACGAGTTTTCTGGCAAAGGCGATCAACGAGTAGATCATGAGTAATGTTTATGCATATCGTAGCTTAGCGGATTTTCACCGAACCTCGACCAGCGGCGGAGCCTTTACCCAACTTGCCATGAACTTTTTTGCGCAAGGCGGAGATGTCGTTTACGGGGTTGTGCTCGATGAAAACCTTGCTGTAAGGCATCAAAGGGTCTGCACCTTGAGCGACTGTGAGAAATTCAAGAAGTCAAAGTATGTCCAAAGCGACCTGCGAGGTATTTTTCAATCGGTTGCAACAGATATTTCGAAAAATCTGAAAGTTCTATTCACCGGAACACCTTGCCAAATCAATGCGCTTTATACTTATTTAGATAAATTGCATCTGCCCCACGGACAGGTTTATACAATCGACGTTATTTGCAACGGTGCCCCAAGCGCCAAAGTGTGGACAGATTATACGTCATGGTTGGAAAAAAAGGTAGGTAAAAAATTAATCGGCTTCGGTTTCCGAGAAAAAGGCGATCCGTATAACCCATACCAGACAAAAGCTGTCTTTGCAGACGGGTCGGTTCTCGTCGATACTCCCGAAACGGCATGCTACAATCGACTATTTCTAAAAAAGCTCATAATCCCCCAAAAGTGTTTCGGTTGTCTATTTAAGAGAGAAGAACGTGTGTCGGATATCACATTAGGCGATTTCTGGGGTTGTGAAGATATTTTCTCAGATACCCGGCTACATAGCGGGGTATCGCTGGTGCTTATCAACTCAGAAAAAGGTGCCAGATTATTCGCCGATAAGAAAAGCGATAAGAATGCGATCGTAGAACGATGCATCGATAAAAGCTACTTAAAATACCAAGGCAATCTGCGACAGGCTACACCCCCTCCGACAGGGTACGACGATTTTTGGACATGCTACAAGAACAAAGGGTTTGGATACGTGGCTAACAAATATGCGGACTCTGATTTTCCGAGGTCGTTAAAATACAGAATGCGCCATTATTATAGATTATTAAAGCATCGGCTGAAATAAAATGAACGATATAAAAGTCAGCGTATGTTGTTTCACATACAACCACGCTCCATACCTCTCCAAAGCCTTGGATTCCGTCCTCTCCCAAAAGACAAACTTCAGATATGAAATTATCATCGGAGACGATTGCTCGACCGATGGATCGCAGGACATAATCAATGCATACGCAATAAAGTTTCCCGACCTGATAAAGACCATCTACCAGCCCGTTAATTCAAGAGGCAAAAAAAACTTTTCAGACGTATACAAATCGGCAGAAGGCCAGTATGTCATCGCCTTGGAAACGGATGATTATTGGACTGATCCGAACAAATTACAAATTCAAGTCGATTATTTAGACCGCCATCCGGCTTGTATTGCCGTCGCCCACAACTGTGTCGTAGTGGATGAGCACGATCGACAACTGGCGCGAAAATATCCGGCGATCGACCAGGGGGTATATCGATACAAACATTTTAGAAAAGGGCTGATGCCCGGTCAAACGACGACTGTCTTGTATCGGAATCCAAAGTTTGTAGAGAATCTGGACATGAGCCTGTATAACAATCCCATCTCCGGCCCCGGTGACAGCAGACGGTTATTTTGTCTTATGACGGCAGGGGACGTCATTACACTGCCTTACACGATGTCGGCCTATCGTTATGTTACTTCAGGCGGGTATAGCTTCTCAGCCAACCATAAAAGGGACGACAAATCTGCGCTTCTGTTTTTCAGGGAATTTCAAATCTATGCCGACAAATTTACAAACAAACCGATGAGATTGGCCGCAGACGTGCGATTGATGCAAGTAGCTTTGGGGGCCTTAAAACACAGACAAATCGATCTAAAAGAGTGGATACAATACTATCGTTCCTGCCAATTTCCGTTCAGGGCGTTAATTTGTGCCGCGGCCAAAATCATACAGCACAAGTTAAATCGAAATAACTAACAATCAGAGCCTATCAAGATATATGAGTACAGTGTCTGTGGTTATACCCATGTATAATAGCGAAAAGACAATCGAACAGGTATTGGGTTCCGTCATATCGCAAACAGCTATATCTGAAATCGCCGAGATCATAGTGGTTGACGACGGATCCACAGACTCGTCCGCTCTCTTGGTTGAAGAATTTATCCGGACCCACCCAACGTCCTCTATACTCCTGATCAGACAGCCAAATGGAGGTGTGTCTAGTGCTAGAAATCATGGCATCCGAATAGCAAAGGGCGAATATATCGCCTTATTGGATTCAGACGACCTATGGATGCCCCAGAAAATAGAGAGGCAACTGCAAATTCTCAATAACAATCCTGAAATAGTGTTCCTGGGTTCGGCGTATTATCTCGGTTTGAAAAAACAAGCAGTCAAATTAACATTGCCGTGGAGGAAAACCGATCGGTTGTTTAATGCAACCCTGACAGACATTTATTTCAAGCACTTTCCCACGACGCCATCGGTGATCTTCAAACGCTCTGCCGTCGATACGGTAGGCTATTTCGATGAGAACCAAAAATATGGAGAAGACATAAACTATTTTCAGAGATTCTGCATCTATTTTAACTATTACTATTTACCCGAGTGTCTCGTTCATATTGCCTACAATAAAGCCTACACAGGCTCCGAAGGCTTGTCTTCCAATTATAAAAAGATGCATCAGGGGACGCTGATCAACCTCCGACAGCTACATGCTGACGGTCATTTGGGCTCTATAAAGTATCTATGTTTTAGAATACTATTCGAGCTGAAATATTGGAGACGAATACTTATTCGGTTCATCGACAAATTCCAATACAACAGACACTGTAATTAACTGTAATAAATCCATGAATAGACCTATTAAAAACGAATATTCCATTCGGGAGAAATTTCAATTAGGATGGTGGTTGCTGAAAACCAAACTACTTAACCCCAAAGCCCGTCTTATCCGTTTCCCGTTCACAATCCGAGGGGGGGGGTACATCGACTTAGGCAAAGGCCTGACCACAGGCGTAGGTTGTCGTTTGGAGGCCTTTAGAATGAATAACGACCGCCACCGAAGAATCGTTTTCGGAAACAATATCCAGATGAACGATTATGTGCATATCAGTGCGATAGAAAAAGTCGAGATCGGAAGTAACGTATTAATGGCAAGCCATATATACATATCCGACAATTCTCATGGTTTCTACGGGGGCACTGCAAAAGATTCTTCGCCATGGATTCCTCCCCAAGAGCGCGCCTACTTAGTCTCGCCTGTGAAGATCGGGGACAACGTATGGATTGGAGAGGGAGCGATCATCATGCCCGGCGTTGAGATCGGCAACGGCTGTGTAATCGGCGCACATAGTATCGTCAATAAAAGCATTCCCTCCTGTTGTATGGCAGTGGGTGCACCGGTCCAAGTCGTCAAGCGATGGTCCCCCGATACCCAGCGCTGGGAGAAATGTAGCCCCAGGAATTAAACAGGCTACTTGACTGTATTCGGTGCAATACCCCATCACGTCTATTGAAAATGCTGACCGCTTCGATCGTCATCTATAAAACGCAAAAGGAGGAGTTTCGGAAGATCGTGGAGTGCTCCTTAAAGAGTTCGATTCACACGATTTTATCGTCGACAACTCTCCTTCCAATGAACTACAAGAAGTTGTTGCAAGCTATCGTTCTTCAAGATTAATATACATATGGGGACAAGGTAATATTGGATATGGCGCCGGCCACAATATCGCTATAAATAAGTCTTTTGAATCGGACGCAAATTATCATATAATTCTAAATCCCGACGTAATTTTTCAGCCGGAAGTAATAGAATCGTTATTTCTGTTTATGGAAAAACATTCAGAAGTAGGTGCCGTAATGCCTAATGTTATATATCCGAATGGAACACCCCAAAGACTATGCAAACTACTTCCAACCCCTTTCGATATTTTCGCAAGAAGACTCTTACCTAAATCGTGGACAATCAAGCGTAATAGAAGGTATGAAATGCATTTTATGGGATATGATAAGATTTGGAATTGCCCGAATCTTTCTGGCTGTTTTATGTTTTTACGAAACAGTGTATTAAAACAAGTTGGCAGTTTCGATGACAAATTTTTTATGTATTTTGAGGATACCGATCTTATCAGAAGAATCCATCGGGTTAGTAAAACCGTATTTTATCCCAATACAACTATCATTCACGCACATAAAGCCGAACATCGAACAAGCAAGCTTTTGTTAAAAATTTCTGTCAAAAGTGCAATTCAGTATTTTAATAAATACGGCTGGATATTCGACAAAGAAAGAAGAATTTACAATAGACAAGCGCAAAGAACGGAATCCTGCATTTCAAAGTAATCCATGAAGAATAGTTCGATAAATACATTTTTAAAGCTGATTCAAATAAGTCTCGGAGGAGAATTTCATGATTTTCCATCATTAGATACGGCAGAATGGCAAGAGCTATTTATTTTAGCTCATAAACAGGCAATTGTGGGCATTCTCTCAAACATTGTCGAAACTCTTCCCGCCGATAAGCGTCCTCCTCGTGAAATATTGCTTAAATGGATAGTGACTGCGGAGAGGATCAAACACTTAAACCAGCATCTGAATAATACAGTCCCAAAGGTTGAGACGTTATTCAAGGACAATGGTTTTCAAGGGTGCATATTAAAAGGCCAAGGTATCGCGCAACTATACCCTCATCCCGAACTACGCACACCGGGAGATATTGATATTTGGGTTTGTGGTCGCAGAAAAGAGATAATCTCATTTGTCAAAAATAAATGCAATTCATCACACGCAGTATATCATCATATAGACGGACTTAAAATGGATAGTGTGAATATCGAAACACATTTCACCCCATCTTATATGTCCGATCCTTTTGCAAACCGAAGATTGCAGGCGTGGATTGCAGATATCTCTTCCCAGCAATTTGAGCATCGTATAAAAATTGGAGAAAACAGCATCCATGCTCCTACTTTGGCTTTTAATAGAGTTTTTATTCTGCACCACATATATAGGCACTTCTTATACGAGGGTATTGGCTTTCGCCAAATGATGGACTTCTATTATGTACTCAAACAAGGATTTACCGAGATAGAGAGAGACGAAACTATCAATGTGTATAACAATCTAAACCTATTGGGGTTTGCAGGTGCTGCCATATATGTATTGCAAGAAATATTTGGATTGGAAGAAAAATATCATATTGTATTACCAAATGACAAATACGGGAAAGTATTACTCTCCGAAATTTTAATAGGCGGTAATTTTGGACAGGCTATCACCCGAACAAAGCATACTGATTCTAAGTTCCAAAGGGGATGGCGAATACTAACACGAAATTGGAGATTTATTCAATATGCGCCCTCCGAAGTACTGTGGATGCCGTATTTTAAGATAATGAACAATCTGACTTATGTAAAATCCTATAATAAACTTCGCCATAAAAATTAACTTATTGTCATTCATGCTCCTACCGTCTATAAAAGATAGGCAACAAATTGTCAGAGCGTAGTTTAATTTCAATACAACTACATGAATATCGCTGGATTTATAGCCATTCTTGCTTGATAGCAAAAAAGGTTTAGCCCCCCCCTCTATTATCCGAATATAAAATTAATAACTGGGAAATATAAATGCGGATATACTGTTAACTCCTCCTGACAAATGATTGTTACAATTTTACAATAGCCACTGATAGAGCAAATAACATTGTACATCTATCCATCATAGTAGACTTGTACACCCACAGGATAGACAATGTATCTATTATAGCTGACAATATTTTTAGCTATCTTTTCCCATTTCGTCGTTTACCAATGGGATGTTACACAATGTTCATCTTCTCTTGTTCTTCGGTCTAAATGAATTTGTTCGTCTTTGTCATAGATAAGCTGCTGCAATGTTCCAGAATAAATAAATCATTATTTGGAAATCTTCTATACATATCTACGGTGGAAGACTTCTGCAATGGTTTTGTTATGTTGCGAATTTACCGCCCAGCCGGGATTCGACACGATCGATCGCATCCTCGATCATTATCGGCGTGGTTTGCGCATAGATCAGTGTCGTGGTGATCT
>JABLTQ010006462.1_pt1 | contig 12049 bp, 6 predicted proteins | sample 7160101 | NCBI WGS metagenome assembly JABLTQ01 (sample SAMN14651228, study PRJNA627086) | human gut metagenome | isolation source: feces | host: Homo sapiens
CCTTAAGTATGTCTCTCGTCGTTGCAATGCTGGCAACCTCCAACGTTCCAGTGTGGGCTGCTGAATTTAGTGACGGAACAGACGCTGCAGCAGTTACAGAAGCTCCTGCAACAGATGCATTCTCTGCTGAAACAGACGCTACTCCGGTTGCAGATGAGACAGAGACACCATCTGCTCAGGCAGTAGTAGAATCTAACGATATCAATGCTGATATTAATGTTACTTCAGCTGCATTTGAAGGAAATGTAGGCGTCAGCGGTACTATCATTGATAAAACAACTGAGGACAAAAGCGCATTAACAGATTTCAAATACGCATGGCGTGTAAAAGGCGACAATGTTGCCATTTACAGTGGTGAAGTTGCAAAAGCAGACCAGGCTGGAGTTGCAAGCATGGGATTTACAGTGGATTTTGCAGTTCAAAATCCAACAAATACTACACCAGCTGCTCAGAAAGTTGACTGGAGTAAATATGTTGGAAAAACACTTGAACTGTACATCTTCAAAAACGAAGATTCTACTGACAATACAAAGGTCGACCCAACAGTTATCGGAACAGCTACATTAAGCAAAAAAGATGTAACTGGATGTGATCTTGCACTCAGCAAGACAAGTGAAGCTTATAATGGAAAAGATTTCTATTTAGCAGCTAGCACAGATGATACTAGCGCAAATGCTGTTCATTGCAATGAGATTTCTTTAGGTGGGGCAAAACTGAATTCTGATTTCTTTACAGTAACTGCATCTGGAACAGCTAAGAATGCTGGAGAAAAAATGACAGTTACAGCAACAGCTAAAGCTGATTCTCCATATTCTGGAACATCAAAGGATGTCACATTCAAAGTAACTCAGAGAGAGTATCAGGATGGTGACATTATTGCCAAAGTAACTGAAGGACAGTCTTATCAGTATACAGGAGATAAGATTGCTGTTAAGGGAGCAACTTTAACAGAATCTAAAGATCTTTCCGGCGCAGATTTAACTGCAGCTGTTGCATCTGGTGTTGCAACAGAGAGTGAAACTATTGGAACTCAGAAGGTAGTAATCCCGGTTGATATTTCTAAACTTCCAAATTTCAGTAAGGCACCTACATCTCTTACTACTGATGGAGAATCTGCAACAGGTAAAGTAGAAATCACTAAACGTGATCTTAAAAATAATGTTGTAGCATCTATTAGGAATGGAAAAGTACAGAAAAATACAACTGTAAAAGATTTTATTGATAAAGATCTTATTCTGACAGGTACAGAAGGAACAAAACTTAAACTTACAGGTAAAATCAATACAGATAAAGATACTGTTGCTGATTATACAGTTACTGTAATCAATCCTGAAAATGAAGTTGAAACTGACAGTTTCAGCCTTGTTGGTACATATAAAGTTACTATTCAGGCATGGGATGCAAAAAATACATGTATCAACGGACAGACATTTGAAGTTAAAGTAGCTGGTAATGTTATTGCCGATACAGAATATTCTAACGAAAAAACTTATAATGTTTACTATACTGGAGAAGCAATTACACCATCACAGGCAGATCTTGGAGATCTGACTATCATTGGTAAAGATGGCACAAAGGAGAAACTTCAGAAGGATCAGTGGACAATCACTGGATACAAAGCAAATGTAAATGCAGGTGATGCATATGCAACTGTAAAAATCCTTGGAGATTCTACATATGCTAACCAGACAGTTGATGTAAAATTTAAAATCAACCCTCTGACTGTAAAAGAATCCACAGTAACTGTTCCTGAAACAATTACTTATAATAAAGGTTATGATGCAGCTTCTGACTATAAAGTACCGTTAGTAGTAACAGCAACTGATCCAAGTGGAAAGATTGTAAAAGGATTATCTGCTGCAGATTATACTGTAAGCTATGAATATACAGAGAAAAATGCAAACAGAGAAACTGACAATGTTAAGCACAACAAGATCAAAGCTACAATCAAGATTACAAACGGAAACTTCAAAGGTGTTGAAACTGTTGAATTAAATAATAAGTTAACAGAAATCGTTGCAAAGGCACTGAATGATAGTATGATTAAGTTAACACCAGATACTTATACATACACTGGTGGTAACATCATTCCTGAGTACTATGTAACAGATGGTGCATTTGTTCTGAACGAAGGTAAAGCAGCTAATAAGAATGTTTCTGAGGAATATGAGCTTGTAAGTGTTACTAACAACCTGAATGTTGGTACTGGTAAAGTAACTGTTAAGGGTATCAATGATAACTATTCTGGAACAGCTTCCGCTAACTTTACTATCACAGCAGCTAAAACATCTGATGTAAAAGTATCAATTGATCCACAGAAATACACAGGTAAAGCTATCCGTCCACGTACATTTAAAGCTACATTAAACGGAAACGATGTTACAAGCCAGTTTGAGATTGTATCCTATGGCGAGAACGTTAAAGCCGGTACAGGTACTGTAGTTCTGAAGCCAGTTGATGGAAACAAGAACTTTGCAGGTGAAAACATTACTGCTGAATTCAAGATTTACAACGAAATTGTTGAAGGTACACTTAAAGTATATAATGCTAACGGCATTGAAGTAAAAGATAACGCTAAAGCATTTGATTTTGATGGTACTGCTAAGACATTCGCAACTGAAAGATTGACTGATCTTCAGTCTTATAAAACTGATTCTGCCGGAAATGTAACATATGGTACAACTAAAGCAACAGCTGATGACTTTGAGATTAAATATGCTGAAAATGTGACTGGTGTTCCAAACTCAAAAAATCCAGAAGTCAATACAGCATATGTATATGCTGTTGCCAAAGAAGGAACAGGATATACTGGTCATCAGACAATCACTTTAGCTGATGGTTCCAAGATTAAAAATGTCGTAGCATATACTACATTTGAACTTAAGAATGTTAAGTTTGTTAAAAAGAATATTTCTGTAACAAATGGTACTTATGCAGGCGGTCTTGCAGTTAAACCAGCAGTTCTTGTACAGATTTATGGACGAACACTTGTAGAAGGAAAAGATTATGAACTTACATTCTACAAAAACGGTAAGGAAATTTATAATTGTACAGAAGTAACCGATGGTAAGGTATACGATGTAGTTGTAAAAGGCATTGGTGGATACACTGGATCTAACGTAAGATTAGAAAAAGCATGGGGAATTGATAAAAAGAATATCAATGACTGTGATGTAAAAGTTGTTGACGGTGTTGCAACTGTTATGAATGGTTATATCCCAGTTCCGTCTACAGAATACACTGTAAAGGAAAATGGAGATAAGACATATACAGTAACAGCTAATACAACATCCAAAAACTATACTGGTTCCAAGACAGTAACTGCTCAGGGCAAAGCCGAAAACGAAAAACCAGATGCTCCAGTAATCAACGAGGTAAAAGTTGTTGGTAATAAAGCTACTGTGATCCTTTCCGGAGAAACTGAAGGTGCTGTTGGTTATGATTATGTAATCTCCAAAGACCGTGACTGCATCAACAATAAGAACTATGCTTCTATTAATAAAAATCAGGTTAAGACTTTAACTGATTTTGCTTATGTGGGTCAGGGAACCTATTATGCATACTGCCATGCTTGGAAACGTGGTGCTGATGGCAAGAAAGTATTTAGTGACTGGTCCAATGCTTACCCATTCGCTGTATCTGCAATCACACCTTCACAGCCAGTGATTACAAGCGTAAAAGCTAAAGGTACTACAGTAACTGTAACCTATACACAGGCTTCCAACGCTACTGGTTATGACGTAGTTCTTGGCACAGCAGCTAAGAAAGTCGGTGATGAGCTTCGCCCGGTAGAGTATGGTACACTGGTAGCAAAGAACATCAAAGGCAATGTTGTAACAGCAACATTCAAGAATGTAAAGAAAGGAACCTACTATGCAGGTCTCCACGCATTCAATAGAACAGCTGAAGACGGAAAGAAAGTATTCAGCCAGTGGTCAAACGTTAAAAAAGTAACTGTAAAATAATCCCTTTGGGTAATTAAATACAGATTCCTAAAACGAAAAGCTCCAGCCAGAAATGGCTGGGGCTTTTTGTTAAAAGAAAGAAGTATTCATTCTAAAATATTTCTTCTATTTTACAATAATGTTTCTTTGTGTGGGAATTATAATTAATTCCCACCAACAGAAGCCGTCCCCGATAATAAAATTTTGACAGCACCTGGGCATAATTCTTCTTTTTTATCTGCGAAATTGCTCCCTGAGCACTTTTATCCCATTTTAGCTCGATGATCAATGCTGGTTTTGATGATTCCGGCCCAGGCAGGAACAGGATATCGGTATATCCTTTTCCACTGGCAAGTTCTTCAAAACGTACATAATGGTCAATACTTCTTAAATAAGCCATAATCACTACAGAACGAAGAGCCTGTTCATTATTGTAAAACTGAGGTGCTGTGTTTGCCGTTTCTGACTGCCCGCAGAAACTCCTGACGCACTTCTTCATCAGGGATGCAGACTTCCCTGGAATCTTCATCATATGCCAGATATCCAAGATGTACCAGTAAAGTCAGCACATCGTCCCTGCTTTTCAGGGAAGTCATATCATTCTGGAAAGTTCCCGCATCAATGCGGCATTTCTGTCCACCCAGCATGTCAATGATCGCCTGCTTCAGGCCGTCAAAATCCATATCAATATAAATTCTCAGCGACTCATAGGTTTCTGTCTGTGTCCAGTAATTACTGAACTTACGATTGATCACAGCCTCGATAATAGAATTTGGGCTGTAAACATGTCCGATTTTGTCAAAATGATATCCATTGTACCATTTGTTGGCTTCATTAAAGTCAATCTGATGAGCCTGACACAGCTCCCGAACCTCATTCTCTGTAAAACCCACATATTCAGCCAGAAATCCCGGCTCAAGCATGGTAAATTCCCGGAAATCCGTCAGGGCAGACTGTGTTCCGTATTTTTTAATTGGCAGAATTCCTGTCATATAAGCACCCACCAGAAACTGTGAAACCTGGAGTCCCTTGAACAACGCCCTCAATAGCTGAATGTAAGATTTCTGCAAAGCCACATCCGCTGCAGCTTCCCGGAACAGGGCATCCCATTCATCAATGATGATGAAAAACTTTCTGCCGGTTCTGGCACTGATCTGCAGCAAGGCTACCGGAAGGGAACATACAGTTTCACCAACACAGCCCGGAAAAGCATCCCTCAATTCCGAAATAATACTTTCCTGCATTTCGTGTACGGTATTTTCAATGGTGCTGGATATGGAGATAAACCATGCAATATCCAGAAAAAGGATATCATAATGATTGAGGTTGGCTTTGTAGCTGTCGCATTCTGCAATTTTCAGATTTCTGAAAAGACCATCTGTACTGGCTCCTTTGGAGTAATAGGCAGCCAGCATTTTCGCAGCATAAGATTTTCCAAAACGTCTGGGCCTGCTGAAACAGGTGAGCATCCGGCTGCTTCCCAGAACACTGTTAGTATATGAAATTAATCCGGATTTATCTATATAGATATTTTTATTTAAAATTACTTCAAATGCATCCGCTGGCGGATTCAGATAGATTCCCATATGTGCCGACCTTCCTTTCCGAATTTTTCAGTATATCTCATTTAATTGACCATCGTTTCACTACTATCAGTATAACAAACACAACAAATACTTGCCAGCAGAAAACATTTAGCCGCCTGCGATTATTTTCGGTGGTCAGATCCCACCAGGCGTGCACATTAACTCCACCCAGAACGATATATTTTTTCATATTTTTTTACATTACACATATTAATCCCACCTATATTTAAATATTAGATAAATTTTTTTATCATTTTTATTAGTACATCGCTTCGCAAATAGCTATACCAGTTATGCAGAAAAATACTTTCTGGATATTTTTCTGCAACTGTCTCATTTTCCCTTTTTCTAAAATAATAACCATCATTCTCTTTAAGAATCGTATATTACTGACACAAAATATTATAACAAATCATACTTATACTTGCCAGACTCAGACGTAAACTTCCTGCTGACTTAATTGCAGAGAGAGCCGGCATCAGTAGGACTACGTTATGGTCTATTGAAAAAAGTGCCCCTTCTGTATCCATTGGCATGTATGCAGCTGTATTGCATGCATTAAACAATGTGGATACTGATTTGTTAAAAATTGCAAAGGATGATGAACTTGGACGTAAACTACAGGATTTGGAATTACTGACACCTCAGAGAGCACCAAAAAGGAGGACTGCAAATAATGGCAGAAGCAGATAAAATTTATGTATATGAAAATTGGTCCAGTGATATTCCTGTTAAAATGGGAACACTATATGTAGATGGAAACCGTGGTAAAAAAATATATTCTTTTGAATATGATGATCTCTGGTTAGAAGAAAATGCAAATTCTGAAATTACATTTGATCCAGATCTTGCTCTTTATAACGGACGACAATATGTTCCAATAGATAAACCACTTTACATGGCTTCATTTTAGAAAAGAACGGTTGGAAATTGTCACCTTTGTATGATGTAAATCCAAATATTTACGGTGACAGCCTTTCGCTGAATATAACAGACAGCGATGCAACTCTGGATTTTAATCTGGCATTGGAAACTGCTGAATTTTATGGAATTTCCATTGACATAGCTAAAAAATCAATTTCTAAAATGCGTAAAATTACAAATGAGCATTGGGAAAAACTGGCACGTAAATATGGACTATCGAGGAATGCCATAGAATATATGCGGTTAAAAGAATAATAGATTATTTTCGGTGGTAAGCCCCGCCGGGCTGTTTGCAATTAAAACCATCCCGACTATTGAGCTCATTTTTATAGTTGGGATGGTTTTATATATTGATAATGAATTCTATGTTATGCAAATTTTAGAATTATTTTATGTGGAGATTATTATCTTTCCGGTTATTTTCGATGGCCAGAACTCAATGTTGTACAACGTTTACCAATATTCTTCCACATAATCAGCCGCATCTTCTTCTGATAATGAAAATACCTTCATAAGGTTTTTCACTGTAACATCTTTACTGGCGTTAAAACTTTTACAGGTACTGATTGTTGCCTGGATACCCTCTAACCGTCCTTCACGCCGTCCCTCAAGTATTCCTTCGCGCCGTCCTTCAAGTTTTCCCTCATTCATTAACTCTTCCAATGCAGTACACATATTAACCTGACCTCCCTTCCGTTCTGATTCCAAAGCATGGTCTATCAGTTTCTGCGACTGGGTGATCGCGCCGATCACAATTCCCAGTTCGGATGTGATGTTTCTATTTTTATATACCGTATTGATTCTTTGGTAATCGCGTTCATAAATAGAACGGCTGATATCAAACACAGCAGCAACTTCCGGATCTTGAAAATCACAGGTCTCACTTGCCCTCAGCTGAAGCAGATTCATTTTATAATCTGACACCATTGGACGGACTTTTTCAGGAATCTCAAGCATATCTGCCAGACATAGCGGGCCATCCCATGGATCTTCTCCATAATAAACACAAAGGCTGATCACTGGATGCAGTCTATCTGTTTTCTTCATATTCGAGAGAAACTCATCTGAAGATTCAAAATGCCCATCCTTCTTGTTTTTAGCAGCGATCTCATTATATTCTTTTAGATAAGAGAAAGCATCTCCTACCATATGTCGCAACGGCATCGCGTAATGGATCTTTGCCTGATTCTCCAGTCCCCAGAGGACAAAATCAATGCCATAGGCAGTTTTCTTTACAACATCCAGTATTTTCTGGACAGTTTCTGCATGACCATTAAATTTGATCAGTGAAGAAACATCGGTGTCAGCTTCTGTAAGGTCATTCGGATCCAGCACTTGTTCCCCATCGAATAATGCCGCATTGAACAAGTCTGCAAAATGGCGGTTGTTTCTCCAGAAGTTCTTTAGTATGGTATCTGGTTTTACTTTATTTTGTTCCAGCGTTCGACACCTCCTGCTGTTTTGTTACTACCACTATATCACATATAACGTTTTATTTCCATAAGAGAATTTGTCGAAATGTGTCATTTGGCAATATATTCAAGGGTCCTTGCTTCAGCAAATATTTCAAATTTAAGAAGAATAAAGTCATTATAACTGTCCAAGAAGACTCGGGCAATCCAGTGACAATTTTCTCTCTTATTACTTATCCCTAATTTTATATTTCTTTTATAGATCTTTTGGGATTGCTTCATTCTTTTTATTTATCCTTCAGAGTGCCAGACCCCAATGCTCCACACCACTGAAGCTCCCATTAATTTTGCAAACCTTCAAAAATTGTTCCAACCCCTCAAAAATGTTGATTATGCGAAAAGCTCCAACCATTTCTGGCTGGAGCTTTTCTTTTTAGGAATCTGTATTTAATTACCCAAAGGGATTATTTGACAGTTACTTTTTTAGCGTTTGACCACTGGCTGAATACCTTTTTACCGTCTTCAGATGTCTTGTTGAATGCGTGGAGACCTGCATAGTAGGTTCCTTTCTTCACATTCTTGAATGTTGCTGTTACAACATTTCCTTTGACATTCTTCTTAATAAGTGTTCCGTATTCTACCGGACGTACTTCTCCGTTAACTTTCTTTGTAGATGTTCCGAGAACTACATCATATCCGTCTGCATTATCTGCTTTTGTATAAGTTACAGTTACAGTAGAACCTTTTGCTTTTACGCTTGTGATTACTGGCTGTGAAGGTGTGATTGCAGATACAGAGAATGGATAAATGTTAGACCATCCGCTGAATACTTTCTTGCCTTCTGCATTGCGTTTCCAAGCGTGGCAGTATGCATAGTAAGTACCCTGCTGTACATAGCTGAAGTCACCTGTTGTCTTAACCTGGTTCTTTGTAATGTCTACACGGTCAGTAGTTGTGTTGTTTGCTTTGGAGATTACATAATCGTATCCTGAAGCACCATCAGCTTCTCCGGAAAGGATTACTGTTGCTTTATTTCCAACAACTTTAACACCGTTGATTACCGGAGTACCAACTTTAGCAACTTCGCCACCTACGGTTACTTCTTTGGAACCAACATAATACTGATTTCCAGTTGTTGCTGCTACAGTAGCTGTTTTCTTATCTTCGCTTAATGTAACTGTGAAGTCTTTGTTGTCAACTTTGAGGTTGCCGTTCATTACTGTAAGAACTGTTTCGCCTTTTTCGTTAAGGTCAACTTTAACATCAAGGTTAGCTACATTTTTCTTAACAACTTTCCAAGTTCCTTTTTTATAACTTGTCTGAGTAGTTTCGTTTACTTTATCCTTATAAACTCCAATACCTTTAATTTCATATGTTCCAGTTGCACCTGGTTTATTTCCAGTACTTGTAAGAGTTACTTTATAGTCTTTATCTTTAACCAGAACTTTATCGCCATCACGAACTACAATTGTAGGCTCAGCTGTCATTCCTTCTCCAGGGTATTCAGCATCTGTTACAGTAACTTCTTTCTCTGTGAAATAGAGTTTAGATTCAATTTTAAATTCTTTCTTTGCTGCAACATTTGTAACATCAGACTTAGGATTAGTTGTAACATCAACTACCTTATCAGTACCTTTATAATTGCCTTTTGCAATAACAACCACATAAGTTCCATCAGTGCCACCGCCAGTTACATTGTTAACATATTTAACTTCGTAATCATCGCTGGTTACTTTCATATTTCCAGTAACAGATGGTGTAAATACAACTTTAGCAAATGTCTTTTCTGTTCCATCATATGTAAAGTTCTGAGTTCCAGTTAATTCAATACCATTTGCATTATAAACTTTGATAGTTCCAGTTAATGTTGCCTGAGCAATATCAAATGTTGCCTTCTTTGTTGTTCCAGCTGTAAAGTTTTTATTGTCTTTTACTGGTGTTAATGTAAGACTGCCTGCCTCTTTACCAGCGTTGATGTTTTCGCCATATCCAGTAATTTTGAACTGAGATTTAACGTCAACATTGCCTAATTTAACTTCAATAACATCTAATTTAGGCTGGATTGCAGAACCATTGTACTCAGCATTCTTGTATGTAACAGTTACTTTATCGGCACTGATAGGTGCAACGGTAAATTTGGCTGTAGCATCAATTTTGCTGTTGTAATTGCCTTTTCCAGTGATAACTAATGTTGCTTCGCCAACATCTTTTCCACCAATTGTGTTCTTTACAACATAATCAGTGCCTTCTTTAAGAAGCTTGTCGCCATCATATACTTTATATTCTGGTACAATTGCTTTTCCTGTGTAATCATAGGAAGTCTTTTCCATTTTGATGTTTGCAGATGTTAAAGTTTTACCTACGATTGTTCCATAATAGTCTGCTTTTGTTGGAAGAACATAATTTTTCTTTACATTATCGCTGAATGTTATGGTAGCTTTTACAGTTTTATCAATTTCGTTTGTATCTACAAGCGCATATTTAACTGTATAATCTGTACCTTCCTTTAAAGTCCAGGACTTTTTATCAGCAGTCTTTGCTGTAATTGTTACAACTGGTTTATAGTCTTTTCCGTCGCCTTCTTTGTATTCTACATTGGCAACTTTTATATCTTTTTCATCTACTGTTGCTTTCTGAATTGTAAATGGAATCTTGGCAACAGAACCTGCATATGTATTTTTACCTACAATAAGTACATAGCCTGTATCAGTATCAACATTTGTATCAAATTCTACAGAATACTGATTCTTATCAAGATATTCTGTAGTGTTTTTCTTCAGAATATGTCCAACAAATTTGGAAGCATCCTTTGTAATCTGGGAACCTGTATAATAAGCCGCTTTGTTTAACTCAGCCATTGCATCTTTATCAAGGCTGGTAATGTCCACAACATCATTAATATCTTTAGCATATAATGTAAGAGCAGCTGTTGTTGAGCCTGTTACATTTTTTGTGCCAGATTTAGGGCCAATTGTTACTGTATATGTTCCGGATGCAACTGCATTTGAAGGAACGGTAACTGTAATGTCTTTATCTGTTAATGGTAAAACATTACCCTTTGCATCTTTAATTGTTAAATCACTTGCAGTTACAGTAACAGCTTTATTATCTACAGATGCAGATTTTGCTTTAACTGTAACAGTACATTTGCTGAGATCACGAGCAACTACATTATATTTTCCATCAACTTTAGTTGTTAATGTTCCAGAATAATTTTCAAATTTACTGAGATCAACTTCAGCATTTGCTTCATAAGATCCAACTTCAGTAGCAGTAGTAGTTGGTGTTACAGATTTTACAGCACCATCAATTGTTTTGCCATTAACATCCTGAACACGAATATCTGCTTTTGCAGGAGCAATAGCACTGCCTGTATATTCATAGGAATTATTAATATAGGTTAATTTGAAATCTTCAGCTGTTGCAGTTTTCTGACCGATTGTATATTCTGTTGTAACAGAACCCGTATACAGTTTAGAATCAGTTACTGTAACAGTTACTGTAACCTTAGAGCCTTTATTAATTAAATCAGGTGCTCCGGTATAGTCAACACTGTACTTTCCTGTAGTTTCGAAGTCTGATGGCATAGTTACATCTACAGCAGCTTTTACTTCTTTTCCTGTATATTCTGTTTTAGCATCTGCTTTAAGTTTAACAGTTGCTCCAACAACATCTTTAATGTTTTTAGCAACTACAGAAACTGCGGATGATGTATATTTCCAATCTCCGTTATTATCCCACATAAATAATGCATAAGAATTTCCTACACACTCTTTAGCTGTAGGCAGAGAAATTGTGAATTTACCATCTGTACCTACTGTTAAATCTGTTCCGGCATCTGTTGCTAATCCAGTAGCAACATCTTTCCAAGTATATTTAAGCCCACTAACAGATGTAGCATCTACGCCGGCCTGTTTAATAGTACCTGTTACATTGTCTGTATTTCCCCATGCAACAGAAGTTGGTAAATCCTTGTCTAATTTTACAGTCCAAGCATCGCCTGCTGTCTGAGCTTCTGTAGCGTCTGTAGCATTATCTTCAACAACCGGAGCTTCTGCATCTGTGGAGAATGTATCTGCTTCAGATGCAACTGCTGCAGCGTCTGTTCCGTCACTAAATTCAGCAGCCCACACTGGAACGTTGGAGGTTGCCAGCATTGCAACGACGAGAGACATACTTAAGG
>JABLTQ010075293.1_pt1 | contig 12031 bp, 9 predicted proteins | sample 7160101 | NCBI WGS metagenome assembly JABLTQ01 (sample SAMN14651228, study PRJNA627086) | human gut metagenome | isolation source: feces | host: Homo sapiens
GGCTTTCACCTCCACAGAAAGCCTATGTCCGACCGGCAAGTCCAGATTCCGGTTTGCAAATATTTCGGGATATGGTATGATGGAGAAAAAGGAGGATGCGTGATGAGACGGTTTCTGCTTCGGCCGGTGTGGCTGGCCATTTTCCTATGTGTGCCGGTTCAGACGGCTGCTCTGGCAGCGGAACCGGCAGAGCCTATTACGGTGCGGGCCGTGTTTGAAGGGCAGCTGCCGCTTGCCGGAATGCGGTTTGACGCGTATCGGGTTGCAGACCGTTCCAGCGACGGGACGTGGAGCCTTGAGCCGCGCTTCAAAGCGTACCGGTCGCGGCTGGAAACGCAGAGCGGCGATGGGAACGCGTGGGCCGCGCTTGCGCGTGTACTGGAGAGGGTGGCCTTGATGGATGAAGCCTGCCTGCCGGATGACTCCGCAGAGACGGACGAAGAAGGTGCGGCGGTCTTTGACGCGCTGGAGCCCGGTCTGTATCTGATGAGCGGGCAGAGCGTCTGCGTGAACCGGCAGATTTATACGCCATCACCGCTGCTGATCGTCTGCCCCACGGAGTGCGAGGCAGAGGTGGAACTGACCTACAGTCCGGAAAAGGCGGACTATTCCGTCCAGATCGTCTGGGACGATGAAAAGACGCCGGAGCAGCGCCCGGGATCGCTGACTGTCCAGCTGATGTGCGACGGAAAAGCCTATGGCCGCCCGGTTCTTTTATCCGAAGAACAGGACTGGCGGTATACATGGAGCAGTCTGCCCACGGTACATTACTGGGTGCTTGCGGAGCAGGCCATTCCCGGCTACCTCGACGCAGAGGTGCAGAAAGAGGGGACAGCCTTCCGCAGGACCTATGCCGCAGCGCAGCTGGAACCGGAGCCTCAGCCGGAGACCGAGGAAGCGCCGGAAACCGGAAATCGCGGCTGGCTGGCGGTGGCGGTGCTCGTGCTGCTCGCTGCGGCAGGACTAATTTTGCGAAAAACACGGAAAAAATCAAAAAAAGCTTGACTGTAAACCTGCTTGATACTGTACGCTGAGGGCAGGAGGGATGTATATGACGATCAAGGAGGTCGAAACACTGTCTGGTCTGCCGCGGGCCAACATCCGGTATTACGAATCGGAAGGGCTGATCGCGCCCAAACGGGCGGAGAACGGCTACCGGGAATATTCACAGGCCGACATCGATGTGCTGCTGCGCGTGAAGCTGCTGCGGGCGCTCGGCCTGCGCATCGATACGATTAAATCACTTGCGGCGGGAACGCTCACGCTGGAGAGCGCGCTCGATGCACAGCTGGAGGAACTGCGTGCCGAGCAGGAGAACCTGGATGCTGCCGGACGTGTCGCCGCGGGACTTCGGCAGACGCACGCGGAATTTTCCACGCTCGACGCGGCGGGCTATCTCGGAGAACTCCTTGCCGCGTCCCAGACCGCGCTGCGGCAGGACGTGAAGCCGTATGTCCATGCGCCGGTGCGGCGGTACATCGCACGCAGCTTTGATCTTCTGCTGTGCTCGCTGCCGTGGCATCTAGTGCTGCAAGTCGCAGGCGTGGACACCAAGGCGAGACTGGCTTCTATCTGGCTGAGCATACTCGGTATGGCGATGATGCTCGTGCTTGAGCCGCTGTTTCTGCATCTGTTCGGCACGACGCCCGGCAAATGTCTCATGGGCCGCGGCGGTTCTGGCGTTGCTGGCCGCAACGGTGCTTGTGGGCCTCAAAACCTACCAGCCGACGTATACAGGTGATCTGACCGTGCGGCAGTTTGCGGACAATTACAACTACATTCACAGCACGGAGGGCCTTCTGAGCCGGGAACTGTATGACGACGGCACATGGGCGCCCACAACGCAGCTTGGCTTCAAGGTTATCCATCATACGAAAAATGTTCCGAATCTCAGCTACACGACAACGGACGGCAGACTGATCGGTATTTCTCTGTACATGGGGGCGGAAACCTGCGCCGGCTCTGTCTCAGGTCTGCCGCTCCGCGAACTCTATCTGACCATTCTAGCCTTTGACGGCGCACGGCGTTCTGCTTCTGCCGATGAGGCGCTTACCGCTGCCGCGCAGCAGCTTCTGGACGAGCCGTTACAGGAACTTCACACGCAGGCTGCAGGCTATCGAATCGACTATTCGCTCACAATAACAGGTTTCAACGGTTTTGCCTCCGACGGCTCACTGGAACTCCCGCGGAACGCGACCGGAAGTTATGATCTATCCTTCGATATGCGGAAGCTGGATGAGTAACGCGACAGTTGTAGGGGCCGATGCCCACATCGGCCCGGCAGAATGCACTGTTTTTATGGAACTCTTCGGCGAATCCGTAACTTCCCGGCGGGTCGATGTGGGCATCGCCCCTACGAACAGGTGGGCAGCTGCCTGCTGCCTGACCTCTCTGGCGCTCCCGCGCCAGTGCACGATATGAAGCTTGCCGGACAATAAAAGGAGCACACTATGACCATCAAAGACATGGAACTGCAGACCGGGCTTGCGCGGGCGAATATCCGGTATTATGAAGCCGAGGGGCTGATCACGCCCGAGCGGGCGGAAAACGGCTATCGGGACTATTCGCAGGAGGACGCCGAAACGCTGCTGCGCGTGAAGCTCCTGCGGGCGCTTGGCCTGACGGTCGGGCAGATCAAGGCAGTCGTGCGCGGCGAAACAGAGCTGGATGCGGCACTTTCCGCGCGCATCGCGGCCATACAGAAGGAAAAGACAGCGCTTGACCGGGCAGGGGAGATCGCCGGACGGATCCGGCAGGCGCACGCGCAGTTCCGGACGCTCGACGCAAGGCCGTATCTCGATGAAATGCAGACAGAGCGCGTGCTCGAGCGCGATACGCTCCCGAAGGAGCATTTCCCGTGGCAGCGATTCTTCGCGCGTCTGCTTGACGCGCAGATCTATCGGTCGCTGTGGGTCCTGATCCTGCCGGCCCTGGGCTTCAACATGCTGAAAAGCAGCAGGGGCGGCGTGCTGTTTCTGGAGCTTTTGACGCTTGGCACGATGTTCCTGCTGGAGCCGCTGCTGCTGTCCCGGTTCGGTACAACGCCGGGCAAATGGCTTTTCGGCCTGCGTGTGACAAGCCCGGACGGCAGAAGGCTGACCTATGCGGAGGGCAGGGAGCGGACCGCGTACCTGTTCTGGTACGGGATCCGGCTGAATCTGCCGTTTTTCCGCCTGTACCGCCTGTATGTCAGCTACACCGACGAGCAGCAGGAGAAGGAGCTTCCGTGGGAGGATCGCTCCGAGCAGACCATCCGGGATCATGCCGGCTGGCGTTTCGCAGCTGCGGCTGCGCTTGCGGTGCTGCTGATTGCGGGCGGCGTTTTGCGCGTGCTGCTGCCGTATGGCCCGACCCATAGAGGCGAACTGACCATCGCGCAGTTCGCGGAAAACTACAACACGATCCTGCGCCAGTTTGGGGATTACGATGTTGAGCTGGATGAGACCGGCCGCTGGCAGGAGGAGTCGGAGTTTTCCATGGACGGCGGGACGGTCTCCGTGGCGTTCGGCGAACGCTATCCACAGCTTGAATATCAGACGGAAAACGGCGTCCTGACGGGCATTGTCTACCATGCGGAGGGCGGCGAAGCGGATAGCTGGATAAGCATCCCGTCCGGCTCCGTGATGCAGTACGCCCTGTTTGCATTCGCCGGAGCAGAGAAGGGCCATATCCTGCTCGATAAGCCCCTGCAGGAGGCTGCGTCCGAGCTGTCCAACTGCGTATTTTCCGAATACCACACCGTCGTGGACGGCGTCGCAGTCGATTATACCTATACCGACACCATAACCGATTCTGTGCGGACGCAGTACAGCTATACCCTCACGCTGCGCAGGGTGCAGAGGTAACAATATCAGCACTGGCGCGCCAGCACCCCGGCTCCCCTTTCAGGGGAGCCATTTTCTGCCCGCCGTGTCCGGCAGGGGAGGGGGATGCAAAGTGCTCCCACAAAAAACAACGCAATCCCGCATCGGAAAGTGGGATTTGTCGTTGACACTTTGGGATTCTTGCGATACAATAAGGTGAAATCAATACAAACCAACACAATCCCATTTTTGGTTGGATGATTTATGCAAGGTAAATGCAAGAAAGGAATGGAACGTATGAAAACGAAAGCTGTCCGTATCCATGGCAAAATGGACCTCCGCCTGGAGGAGATCGAACTCCCGCAGGTTGGCCCGGACGATGTTCAGGTGAAGGTCATTTCCGACTCGATCTGTATGTCAACCTACAAGGCCGCAGTTGAGGGCGAGGAGCACAAGCGCGTCCCAAATGATGTTGCAGAGCATCCCACGATCGTTGGCCATGAATTCTGCGGCGTGATCACCGAGGTCGGCGAAAACTGGAAGAATAAGTACAAGCCTGGTCAGGGCTTCGCCATCCAGCCTGCCCACTTCTACAAGGGCTCCCAGATGGCCCCCGGCTATTCCTATCAGTACTGCGGCGGCGACAGCCAGTATTCCAACATCCCCATCGAAACGCTGCTGACCGACAATCTTCTGACGTATAATTCCGATACCTATTTCTACGGCTCTCTGGCAGAACCGATGAGCTGCATCATCGGCACGTTCCACGCCATGTACCACACCAAACCCGGCTCCTATGAGCATCAGATGGGTATTGTCGAGGGCGGCAAGATGGCAATGCTTGCTTCCGTCGGCCCCATGGGCCTCGGCGCGATCGACTATGCGCTGCACTGCGACCGCCGTCCGAGTCTGCTTGTCATTACCGATATTGATGATGCCAGACTCGAACGCGCCCAGAGCATCTACACCGTTGAGCACGCGAAGGAAATGGGTGTTGAACTGCACTATGTCAACACGGCCAAGCCCGGCTGCGATACCAACTATCTGCGTGAACTCTCCGGCGGCACTGGTTATGATGATGTGATCTGCTTTGCACCGGTTCGTCCCGTCGTTGAGCAGGCCGGCGATATCCTTGGTTTCGACGGCTGCCTCAACTTCTTTGCTGGCCCGACCAACAGCCAGTTCAAGGCGGAATTCAACTGGTACAACGTCCATTATCTCTATACCCATGTGGTCGGCACCTCCGGCGGCAATACCAGCGACATGAAGGAAGCCATTGAGATGATGACCTCCGGCAAGATCAACCCCGCTGCCATGATCACCCACATCGGCGGTCTGAACGCTGTTGTCGATACCGTTCTGAACCTGCCGAAGATTCCCGGCGGCAAGAAGCTGATCTACACCCAGATCGAACTGCCCCTGACGGCAATCGCCGATTTCGGCAAACTGGGCGAAACAGATCCGCTGTTTGCAAAGCTTGACGAGATCACCAAGCGCCACAACGGCCTATGGAGCGCGGAAGCGGAAAAGTATCTGCTGGCCAACAAATAAATTATTGAAATAAAATAGGAGTGAAACACTTATGGCAGAAGGCGTATTGATGCCCAAGGAAGGCATAACAGTCGAATCTTGCATCATTGGCGAGTGGAAGAAGAACGTCGGCGATCAGGTAAACGTCGGCGACATCCTCTTCACCTATGAAACCGACAAGGCGGAATTTGAATGCGAATCCACCGCAGCCGGTACCCTGCTTGAAAAATTCTACGAAGACGGCGACGAGGTTCCGTGCCTGGTCAACGTCTGCGCCATCGGCAATCCCGGTGAGGACACCTCCGCGCTGAAGAACGCGCCCGCAGCCTCCGCTGCTCCCGCTGCCGCTGCAGCAGAAGCGCCCAAGGCGGCTGCTCCCGCTGCCGCAGCTGCTCCCGCGGGTCCCTGCGCGCAGGCCGTTATCATGCCGAAGGAAGGCATCACGGTCGAGTCCTGCATCATCGGCGAGTGGAAGAAAGACGTCGGTGATTCCGTCAATGTCGGCGATGTCCTCTTCTCTTACGAAACCGACAAGGCGGAGTTCGATTGCGAGTCCACCGCAGCCGGCACGCTTCTTGCAAAATTCTATGAAGACGGCGACGAGGTTCCGTGCCTTGCAAACGTCTGCGCCATCGGCAATCCTGGCGATGCGTTTGAGTTCCTGAAGCCCGGTGCAGAAGTTCCGGCTCCCGCAGCTGCTCCTGCCGCAGAAGAAGCGGCCCCCGCAGCTGTTGCCGCGCCTGCCGCCGCAGCCGAGTTCAAGGCTATTTCTCCGCGCGCCATGGCCAAGGCTGTCGCAAACAATGTCAACCCGGCTCTCGCCACCGGCACCGGCCCCAACGGCCGCATCATCGAACGCGATATTGACAAGCTGCTCGCCTCCGGCGCAGCCGCTGCATATGCTGCTCCCACCGCAGCTGCTCCCGCAGCCGCTGAATTTGAAGACGTCAAATGGAGCCCCGTGCGCAAGGCAACGGCCAAGTCCATGACCAAGAGCCTTTCCACTATGGCGCAGCTTACGCAGCAATATTCCTTCGATGCAACCCAGATTCAGGCCTACCGCGCTATGCTCAAGCCGCTCGACGCGCCCATGGGCAAGGTCAGCCTGAATGACATGGTCATGTTCGCCGTTGCAAAGACCATCAAGTCCTGCCCGGATCTGAACGCCAACGTCCTCGAAGAGAACGTCGTCCGTCACTTCAACACCGTCAACCTCGGCTTTGCCTGCGATACCCCGCGCGGTCTGATCGTCCCCACGATCTTTAACGCCGACCAGATGACGCTGCTCGAGCTGTCCATGGAAGCCAAGCGGCTTGCCGCCGAGGCCCGCGAAGGCAAGCTCAGCCCCGATTATATGTCCGGCGCGACCTTCACCATCTCCAACATCGGCTCGTTCGGCTGCGAGGCGTTCACGCCCGTGATCAATCCGCCTCAGACCGGCATTCTCGGCGTCTGCAATATCCAGACGAAGATCAAGTCCGCGAAGGACGGCGTCATTGAGACGTACCCGGCCATGGGCCTGTCTTTGACCTTCGATCACAGAGTCATCGACGGCGCACCTGCCGCGCGCTACATGAGCGAGCTGTGCAAGAGCCTTGAGAACTTCATGACGCTGCTTGCCAAGTAAGAGAAAGGAAGGACGAAATTATGCCGAAATCTTTGTATATCGATCCCGTAAAAGTCCGCGAACCCGGCTATATCCACTTTGAAGATATTCCCGTCTGCCAGTACAACAAGACCATCAAGCAGGAGCTGGACGAGGGCAACTACACCAGGGAAGATCTCATCCGCATCTACCGCGATATGGCGATCTGCCGTGAGTTCGAGCATATGCTCACGCTCATCAAGACGCAGGCCAACTATAACGGCGTCGAGACGACCTACCCCGGCCCCGCGCACCTGAGCTACGGCCAGGAGGCCTCCTGCGTCGGCGAAGCATATCTGCTGAACAAGGACGACATCACCTTCGGTTCTCACAGAAGCCACTCCGAGATCCTGTCCAAGGGCCTCAGCTGCATCGACAAGCTCTCCGACGAAGAGCTGATGCAGACCATGGAAAGCTTCCTCGGCGGCAAGACCCTCGCAGCCGTCAAGAAATTTGCCGACACCAGCGATGTCAAGGAGCTGGCCATCCGCTTCCTGCTCTACGGCACCGTTGCCGAGATCTTTGCCCGTGAAAACGGCTTCCATCACGGCATGGGCGGCTCTATGCACGCGTTCTTCCTGCCGTTCGGCATCTACCCGAACAACGCCATCGTCGGCGGCTCCGCTCCGATCGCAACGGGCGCTGCGCTGTACCAGAAGAACAACGACAAGAAGGGCGTCGTCGTCTGCAACATCGGCGATGCGTCCCTCGGCTGCGGCCCGGTTTACGAGGCCATGAACTTCTCCGCCATGGACCAGTTCAAGACCCTCTGGGAGGAAGGCCGCAAGGGCGGTCTGCCCATCATCTTCAACGTCTTTGATAACTTCTACGGCATGGGCGGCCAGACCATGGGCGAAACCATGGCCTACAATATGCCCGCCCGTCTCGGCGCAGGCATCACCCCGAGCCAGATGCACGCCGAGCGTGTCGACGGCTGGAACCCGCTGGCTGTCATCGACGCGTACAAGCGCAAGATGGAGCTGATCAAGAATAACGAAGGCCCCGTCCTGCTCGACGTCGTGACCTATCGTCTCGTCGGCCACTCCACCTCCGACCAGAACGCCTACCGTACCAAGGAAGAGATCGAAGACTGGCGCAGCCATGACCCAATCGTCAAGTTCCGCGAGGCTCTCGTGGAAGCTGGCGTCGAGTCCGACGAGTTCTTCGCCAAGCTCCTGCAGGATACCGCTGACCGCATGACCATGATCTGCCGCGCGGCTGACGACAAGGAGATCTCTCCGTATGTCGACTTCGACAAGAACCCGGATTACCTTGCAAACCTGATGTTCTCCAACGAGAACGTCCGCTCCATGGGCGCTCCCGATCAGAAGCTGAACGTTACTGGCCCGAAGGAGAGCTGCAAGCGCTATGCTGACCTGGCCAAGAAGGAGCACTTCGCGTTCGATAAGGACGGCAATAAGTTCTCCGACATGAAGGTCTACAACATCCGCGACGCGATCTTTGAGCCGCTGATCAACAAGTACTACGAAGACCCGACGCTCGTCGCCTACGGCGAAGACGTGCGTGACTGGGGCGGCGCTTACGCTGTCTACCGCGGCCTGATGGATGTCATCCCGCACTCCAGACTCTTCAACTCTCCGATCTCCGAGGCTGCCATCGTCGGCACCGCTGTCGGCTACTGCATGTGCGGCGGCCGCGCAGTCGTCGAGCTCATGTACTGCGACTTCCTTGGCCGTGCAGGCGACGAGGTCTTCAACCAGATGTCCAAGTGGCAGGCCATGTCCGCCGGTATCCTGAAGATGCCGATGATCCTGCGTATGTCCGTCGGTGCCAAGTACGGCGCGCAGCACTCGCAGGACTGGGTCGCCATCGGCTCCTTCATCCCCGGCCTGAAGGTCTTCTTCCCGGCCACCCCGTACGAGGCCAAGGGCATCATGCAGGCGGCTCTGAACGGCACCGATCCCTGCGTCATCTTCGAGTCCCAGCGTATCTACGGCAAGGGCGAAGAATTCCACGAGGGCGGCGTTCCCGCGGAAGAGTATGAATGGGCACCCGGCGCTGTCAACAAGGTCCGCGACGGCAAGGATCTGACCATCCTCACCATCGGCGCGACGCTGTACCGCGCAGTCGACGCAGCCAAGACGCTCTCCGAGAAGTACGGCGTGGAAGCCGACGTCATCAACATGCCGTCTCTGGTCCCGCTGGATTATACCGATCTGATCGCTTCCGTCAAGAAGACCGGCCGCGTGGTCCTGGCCTCCGACGCCTGCGCAAGAGGCACCTTCCTCAACGAGATCGCGGAGAACCTGACGAATATGTGCTTCGACTATCTGGATGCGCCTCCCGTCGTCATCGGCGCGCGCAACTGGATCACTCCGCCGCACGAGTTCGACAAGTACTTCTTCCCGTATGCCGAGTGGATCATTGACGCTGTCAATGCCCGCCTGATCCCGCTGGAGGGCTATACCTCCACCACGACCCCGGACGAGGCTGAGATCATCCGCCGCAACAAGCTGGGCGTGTAATGAACCCCATCCCCGCGCAGAGGAAATCTCTGCGCGGGGATTCCCAAAAGAAAGCCTTGACAAACCCGCGATTCATCGCTATAATATTCATGTTTTCGGGCCTGTAGCTCAGCTGGGAGAGCGTTCGGTTCGCATCCGAGAGGTCGAGAGTTCGAGTCTCTTCAGGTCCACCATTGTCGTCGTGAACTGCACAGGTTCACGACGGCTTTTTTATTGGCAGCTGCACCTTCGCGGCTATATGGCATGATCAAAAAGACGCAGGAATCAAATTCCTGCGTCTTTTTTGCATGTATTGATGGGGGTGTTCCTCAGTGCCCGGCCCGACTGGGGATCGTCTGGAGCTCGAAGCGGTAGGTCTGTCCGGCGTCCGGGTATTTTTCGCGGTCGACCGGGCTCAGAAACATATCCAGCGGCCGGACCCAGAGGCCGCCGTCGCCGTAAAGCTTGCGGTAGATCACGCAGGGCTCGTTCGTCTCGGAATCACGGGCAAGCGCCTCCACCAGATAATAATCCCCCTTGAAATGGCGGTAGACCCGTCCCGGCCGTACGTCACGCATGGAAAGCCTCCTTGTACTTTGATGCACCCATCATACCCGGGCGGCGGCCGCGTGTCAAGAAAAAGAGAGCTTGCCAAACGGGGGAAACTGTGCTATGCTGTCAAAACGCGTGTGCGCCGCTCGTTTACAGACTGTTTACAAATCGGCTGCAACCGCCGCGGCGGCGCTGCGTCTGTAAAGACAGCGCGGATGACCGCGCAGAACATTTTCCAGGAGGATCTTACGTATGAAAAAATGGATCGCAATGCTGCTTGCCGTGCTGACGGCAGTTTCTCTGACGGCCTGCGCCGCGAAAAGCGGCGGACAGGAGACGGCGTCTGACATTCCGGACGCGCTGACGATTCTGGATACTGTCTGGGCAAGCTATTCCGAAGACGAAAAATTCCCGGCTGCGGGCGGCGATTATTCCGAAGAAAACATGACTGACGGCAAGCCCGGCAAGGTCTCGCTCGAGAAGCCGGCGGAGATCGAATATCTGCTGACGCTCCCGGCCTCCGTGATCGAGGAAGCGGATGACGCAGCCTCGCTGTTCCACATGATGAACGGCAACACGTTCACCTGCGGCGTTCTGCATCTGAAGGATGCCGGCCAGCTGGACGCGGCAGCCGGAGAGGTCAAGACCTATGTGATGAACACGCAATGGATGTGCGGCTTCCCGGACAAGCTGGTCGTCGCCAGCCTGGACGGCTATCTGATCTCCGTCTTCGGCGCAGAGGATCTGGTCGATACCTTCCGCGACAAGCTGCAGACTGCCTATCCCGGCACGCAGATCGTCTCTGACGACCCGATCGCATAACAACTTTGAAGTAAGGGGCTGCCATGCTGTTTTCAAGCGTTCCGTTTCTGTTTTATTTTCTGCCGTGCGTTCTGCTCGTCTATTTTCTGGTGCCGGGAACGCTGAAAAACGGTGTGCTTCTGCTCGTCAGCCTGTTGTTTTACGGCTGGGGCGAGCCGCGGTATCTGCTCGTGATGCTGGCGGCGATCGCGCAGGGCTATGTCTTCGGCCTGCTGATCGAAAAAAGCCGCGGAAAGCGGCGGGCCGGGCTTTATCTGGCGCTGTCGGTGCTGCTGAGTCTGGGGACGCTGGCGTATTTCAAGTACGCCGATTTTATGATCCGGAATCTCAACGCGCTGACGGGCCTGTCTGTCCCGCTGCTTTCGCTCGCGCTGCCGGTCGGCATCAGCTTCTATACCTTCCAGATCCTGAGCTATACCGTCGACGTGTACCGCGGGACGGTCCCGGCACAGCGGAACCTGATCGATCTGGCAGCGTATATCGCCATGTTCCCGCAGCTCATCGCCGGACCGATCGTCCGCTATTCCGATATCGCGCCGGAGCTGCGCAGCCGTACCCACACGCTTTCGGACGCGGCGGCCGGGACGCGGCGCTTCGTGCTGGGGCTGGCAAAGAAGATCTTGTTTGCCAATCTGCTTGGCGAGCTGGTGTCCGGCTTCCGCGCCTCGCAGGAGCAGTCAGTGCTGTATTTCTGGCTGGGCGCGGCCGCGTTCACGCTGCAGATCTATTACGATTTTTCCGGCTACAGCGATATGGCCATCGGCCTCGGCCGCATCCTCGGCTTTCACTTTCCGGAAAACTTCCGCTATCCCTACTGTGCCGGCAGCATCACGGAATTCTGGCGGCGGTGGCATATTTCCCTTGGCAGCTGGTTCCGGGATTATCTCTATATCCCGCTGGGCGGCAACCGGAAGGGGAAAGGACGGCAGCTGCTGAACATTCTTCTCGTCTGGCTGGCGACCGGCCTGTGGCACGGGGCGGACTGGACGTTCGTTCTGTGGGGACTTCTGTATGCGGCGCTGCTGACGGCAGAAAAGCTGTTTTTGCTGCGCGGGCTGAAAAAGCTCCGCGTGCTCAACCACATCTATGTGCTGCTGTTCGTCACGCTCGGCTTCGTGCTCTTTGACGCGGACAGCGTCCGCAGCGCGGCCGCGTCTGTCTGCGCGATGTTCGGCGGCGGGGGACTGCCGCTCGCCGGCAGAATTAAAACTAAC
>JABLTQ010024356.1_pt1 | contig 12027 bp, 8 predicted proteins | sample 7160101 | NCBI WGS metagenome assembly JABLTQ01 (sample SAMN14651228, study PRJNA627086) | human gut metagenome | isolation source: feces | host: Homo sapiens
CGGATGTTGGTCGCCCTTTTCTTTTTGCCAGCCTTGTATGATATTCTGTGCCGTTGTGCCGGCATGATTGCCTGTCGGCACAACAGCATACAGACAGGGATGGTGTTGCCGTTTCCCCTGCGGACTTGATAAGGGCTGAAATTCCGATGATTTGATGATTGGATAGTCTAATATACAGACAGCTAATGCAATAACCTTTCATCAGCGTTTCATCAAACCGCTCGCCAAAAGAAAAGCGATGAGCGGCGTTGTGTTGCCTTTCTCTTTTCATCAGCCCAATCCTTTTGTTGAGCGTTTGATGAGAATGTAAGTCGCTGTCATTCTTTATGTTTATATATGCTTTCATCATTTCATCAAAATATCAGAGTGTTTCCAACTGTTCCTTGCTTACCAGATAGTAGCGTCCAATCCTCCTGACGGGCGAGTAACGGCATTCACGGTTGTAGTCGTATTGGTAGGTGGTGTAGGAAAGCGAATTGGATGCAGGGGTAAGCTTCCAGCATTCCTGCACCACTTTCCGAACCTGCGACTTCTCCACCTTTACTTGCGAGCAGACGAGCAACGGGATAATATCATTGAGGCAAAAAGAAACAGAACTGACGCCCACGCTTGCCATGATGTCGAGCAGGAGTTCCGTCATTTCTATCTCCAAACGGTTGCGGTTGCTTCGGATAATCTTCCGCAGGGCTTCCGTCTCCAGCAGCTTCGGGTTGAACCACATTCGGCTTTCTTTTTCGGTGGATAGCTGCCGGTGTTGCAGGAAATGAAGAAAAGCGGGTATCTCCGCTTTCAGTTTTTGCAGGAAGTCGGTATCATCATTCCGTAGCGGCACAATCTTCCGCACCCAATAGCGTGTTTCACCTGCGTCAATGATAACGGGCAGATGCTCGTTGTTGGAGCACAACACGAACTTGGCGAAGAAGCCTATCTCGTCACGGTCTTTGCCTTTCGCCTCCACCTTGTAGGATAGTGTGGTGCTGAGGTTCTTCAACCGTTCGCTGTCCTCACGGCGGTTGAGCAGCACCTCGTCCACCATGATGAGCAGCTTGCCCGCCCAGTCGGAATTGACCTGGCTGCGGAAGTCCTCGTTCGTGTTGAACGTCACGTTGTTCTGGAATATGGCTTTCAGGAAGTTCAGGAACGTGCTTTTGCCCGTATTCCTCTCTTCGGACACGAGCAACAGGATGGGCAGCTTCTGAACGGGATACAGATACAGCAGTTGCAGGTAGTCCATGCCCAACCCGTACTGTTCGCCGAAGATGTGTTCCACCAACGAGCGAATGCAGGGGAAATCGCCCGGCACGGGAACATGGCTTATCGGCTCGTAGAGGTTGAGGAACTTGCCGACTACGGGCTGGTAGCCTACATGGTCGGGTACGGTGCAGAAGCCGTCATACTTCGGGATGCCCGCCATGTAGTCCTTGCCGTAGTCCTGTCGCAGGGTCTCGGCGTTCCATGCGATGCGTCTCCTCACATAGCCGCCGTCAATGCGGGCTGGTTCACAATCTTGTAGAGCGTGGTGCCTACACGGATAAATTCTTCTTTCTTTTCCATGTTTCAAATATAGGTTTTAGTGCCGCCGACACCTTGTCGGCAGGTGGATTAAACATGGTTGCAAAGCTACGGCAGGACGGCTAAAACCTTGATATGTAAAACTATGCAGAACGGCGCAAAAGAAACCGACGGATAAGAAAATGCAGTAAGATGGACAATATCAGTCATCAAAAGGCGAAAAGAAAAAGCCCGAAGAAGCGGAAAATGGTACTTCTTCGGGCAGACTTGGATTGTGTGAGTGCATGGGCGTAGTGACACGCAACCGCACTCGCTAACACTTACACGATATGCTGTTACCTAACGAAAGCCAAAGCATTTGTCTGTCTTTTCGCAAGCACAGCCTTTCCAGCAAGACATTACGCACTCTTGCGGCATTGGATGTGTTGATACGGAAAGCCAGTGCCATTACCATTGGCAGCGCATACACTTCCAAATAATAACCGTTTGGCAGCCTGATGCGCCTTTCCACTTCGCAAGATTGCAACACTCCGCTCCTATACACGGCTCGGACAGCGGCACGGAGTGTCGGGGCGATTACATCAAACAGCGTTACCAACTCCATTTCGCTCATCCACACATTGGCTATATCGGACGGTACGGCAACCCTGCCGCTTCCGTCCATCGTGATTGTTGCCCGTTTCATATCCCTGCCACCTTGATGTTACCGAATGACTTGCTCAACTTGTCGCCCAGCATCGTGAGGTCGTTATCCAGCTTCTCCACGGTTATCTTCGCATAGATTTGGGTCGTTTCGATGTTCGTATGTCCCAAAATGCGGCTTACGCTCTCTATCGGCATACCCTTGCAGAGAGCCAGGGTTGCGAATCCATGACGTGAGCAATGGAAGCTGATGTCCTTATTCACGCCGCATTCCCGTATCATCTTCTTCAACGGTTTGCAGATTGACCAATAGTTCAGATTAGGGAATACCAAGTCGTTTTCTTGGAACGGTCGGTAACGCTCGATTATCTGCAAGGGGATGTCCAGCAGCTTTACTTGGAAAGGTACGCCCGTCTTGTGACGCTTGGAGATAATCCATTTCTCGCCGTTCACCTCCACGATTCGGTCGTTGGTCAGTTCCTTGATGTCCACGAAAGAAAGGGCGGTGAAGCTCGCAAACACGAACAGGTCACGGATGTATGCCAGCTTCGGGTCTGCGAACTCGTGCGTCATTACCGCCTTCAACTCATCCTCCGTCAAAAACTCACGCTCCTTGACATTCGGGCTGATGTGGAACTGCGCAAACGGGTTTCTCGGTATCAGACCGTTGAAGTGCGCACGCATCACCACACCTTTCAGCCACATGCACTTTTCCCATATCGTGCCGTTGCGCAATCCCGCTTCCGTGGAGAGATAGACCGCAAACTCCTTGATGAAGTCGGGCGTAAGCTCCAGCATCGACATGTCGCTGCGCTTGTAGAACGACTTGATGAACGCCGCCACATAGTTCCTTGCCACTACCCTTGACTGGTAAGTCGCCAGTTTCCTGTCCTTGCCGACACGCTTCTTGAACACCTCGTTCTCACGGTCGAAGGCTTTGAGCAGCGTTTCATACTCGCCGCCTATGCCCTGATAGGCGTTGCGTACCATCTCTGCCGTCACAAACGCCTCACGGTCGGATATGCGCTGGTAGTGCTTGATGATTTGCGCCTTGATGTTGTCAAGCGCAAGGTTCGTTTCCCTTGCCTCCAAACTCTTGCCTTTGGCACGGTTGCCCTTTGCATCCCAAAGTTCTTTTGAGATGCTCCGCTTGCAACTGAACTGCGCCACCGTTCCGTTGATTGTAACCCGTCCCATGATGGGGACAGTTCCATTCTTCTCCTTGCTGCCGTTCGCATAGAACAGCACGCGAAATGTGCTCCTTGTCATACTCGTTCTTTTTTGGTTGCAAAACTATAAATCAACGAGTTAAACCTTGACAAGCAAACCTACGCAGAGCGGCGCAAACGGAACGGTGACTGTTAAATCTGCATTTCTGACGGGTAACGATTAGGAAACCGTTCTCTTTCTCCAATCCGCTTTGAAACGCTATTCAGCCCTCTATCCAACTTCCGCGATTTTCTCCTAACTACCTAATTCACAGATTACATTGCGTTAATCTGCCGAATTTTGGAGGTTTTTCCATAGATTTTGTGTAAGTTTGTCCTTTCTATTCCGAGTGACAGACTTTGTGAAAAGGTTAATCTATAAGACCCTTTTGCAGAGTTTGTCACTTTCTTATTTTGTTTATTTCGCTAATAATCTTATCTTTATACTGCAAAAGACCTTGCACCGTTTCTCGATCTTAAAAGATAAATAACAATTAAATTTTAGCTAAAATGAACAGATACAAACAACCTAAAACTGAATGAAAGACCGACGCATGAGAGGATAAACAGATAATCCAAAAGGCGGTTAAATGGAGCCAAACAGAGGGAATAGTCCTGCTTGTAGGAAAACCCAAAGACGAAATATTTCCCGAAACATTTATCTACATGTTTGCCCCTAATATGGCAGACATTACAAAACCCGTCGAAATTGTCCTTACAAAGAACCGACAATACATATTTGGATGAAAATGCGAACTCGAAGATATGGACGGGATAATCGGCACAATGACGGCTAACGAGGCACAAATCGAGGGAACGGGCGAAAAGGTGAATTTGTTCGACTACCACGTGAAAGCCGATACAATCCTATTCCAATACACCACACCCGACGGACGGAACGAGATGGTGAAATTCCCGTTAGCTGGATTTTGCGAAAACTATTTAAGACAATTTTAGCAACTCAATTTTTTGATAATATTACAATTTTCTATACATTTATAGAAAATTTGTAGCTATGGTTAAGTCTATCTTGCAAGCAAATACAATCGAACTCCATTATTGGATGGACGACAACTCTCACATAATAGATGCAAATATCCAAAATAAGTGCGAGAGGGAATTATTGGATATACTTGATAGCATAGCAGGACAATGGGGGCTTTCCGTTACTATCGAAACAATGCCTTTGGCAAATGGGGGTGTTATTCGCTGGTTTCGACTAAAAGCTAAATCATTTAAAAGAGCCCTCAATGGGAAAGAAAAAACTATATATATTGCCATCGTAACAACTTTGGCAACAACAATAATTGCCACTCCGATAACAACTACCATTGAGTCTATTGTGCAACAGACCATCGAAAATATTTTCGCAGACGAGGAAGTAAAACAGATGCAAAAAGAGAATCTTCGTTTAGATATAGAGCTAAAACAAGAAATGCTTAGACAAATACAGCAACAAGATAAAATAGAGAAAAAACGCTCCAATTTTTATGAACAACTAAACCAAGAACCGAACGTAACTCAAATTTCGGTTAAAGCACAAGATGAGAATTTTATACCTATTAGTCCTGAATTGTTTGTTCAAAAAACTAATTTTCCGAGTTATATCATAACATCAAGCGATCTCCCATCAGAAATAGTAGATGGGGCAATTATCGAAATAATATCCCCAGTCCTAAAAAAAGGAGATTACAAATGGAGAGGGATATACAATGGAGAAACTGTTGCATTTAATATGAAATCAAACGAGTTCAAAACATTGGTGCAAACAGGAACCATTGAATTTACAAACGGTTCTTCTATAAAATGTCTACTCGAGATCAAAAAAAATATAGATAGCAATGGAGATGAAAAAATAACAGAATATAATATAGTCCGAGTAGATGAATATTTTAAAAATGAAAAGCCTATAGAAACTCCCGAAGGCAAAAAGAACAGACAAAAGCAAGAAGCCGAAAGGATGCAAGGCAAACTATTTTAATCCATTAAAATTCGGTGGAGTTGAATTGCATCGTATCTATAAAGGTTAAGGAGAAAAGGCCGAAAAAATGCGGCGTTTTCCTTTGACTGCAATAATACTAATTCACTTAATTACTAATAATCTCGATTAAATCAAGAGTTAAACCGTCAGTTAAACCGCAACGAAAAGACAGAAACAAGGGGCGAACGGGCTATGCGTAAATCACTGAATAGCATCTATATTCAGACGGGATGGTGCCATAGCTCAGTTGGTAGAGCAAAGGACTGAAAATCCTTGTGTCCCCGGTTCGATTCCTGGTGGTACCACACGAAAAGAGTTGTCACGCGACAACTCTTTTCTTTTTTATTCGGAATCCGAATTTCACCGGCATAATCCCGTCAGGCACTCCGCAACCGTAAAACGGCTGCCAGACAGATCAAAACGTATCGAACTTTGTTCGGAAACCCCGCCCGCTACGGCCAGAGAAGCGAACATCGACCTGCAATTTTTCATTTTCGTTTTTAATTCGTATTTTTGTAAAATTATATACATATTAGAAACGTGAAACCGAGTTTACCGATTCTTTTGCTGGCTCTGGCCGCAGGCTGCGCCGGGCGGCGTCCGGCACCGTCGACAACGGCCGCACAGGCTCCCGTCGAACCCATGCAGTATACCTACGTCGTCAAGGCGAGCTATCCGCACCTGACGACGAGCTACACGCAGGGGCTCTATTTCGACGACGGCTTCCTGTGGGAAGGCACCGGCCAGTACGGCGCCTCCGCGATTCAGCGGCTCGACCTCCCGACAGGTCGCGCCGACGTACTCGTCCGCCTGCCTCAGAGCGAATTCGGCGAGGGAATCGCCCGCGTAAAAGACCGTATCTATCAGCTCACGTGGCAGAACAACACGGCCCACATCTACGATGCGCAGACGTTCAAGAAACTGCGCGACGTACGCTATGCCGGCGAAGGCTGGGGGCTCGCCACCGACGGAGAGACGCTCTATCTGAGCGACGGTTCGGAGCACATCTGGGAGGTCGATCCCGCTACGTTCCGGCGCGGACGCAAGATCACGGTCACGGCCGCCGGCCGCCCCGTGCAGTTCCTCAACGAACTGGAATGGATCGAAGGAAAGATCTGGGCCAACGTCTACACCACCGACCAGATCGTCATCATCGATCCCGCTACGGGGACGGTCGAAGGGGTCGTGGACCTCGCGGGACTGCTGCCCGAAGAGGAGATCACCCCCGTGACCGACGTACTCAACGGCATCGCCTACGACGCAGCCACGCGGCGCATTTTCGTCACGGGAAAGAATTGGAGCCGGTTGTTTGAAATCGAAATCGTCAAAAAATGAGAAAACCGATCGAAGAGATACTCGACGAACGCATCCTGCTGCTCGACGGCGGCTTCGGCACGATGGTGCAAGGCTACGGGCTGGACGAAGCGGCCTACCGCGGCGAACGGTTCCGCGACTGGGAACGGCAGCTGCGCGGCTGCAACGACCTGCTGGCGCTGACCTGCCCCGACGTGGTGCGCGAAATCCACGAAAAATACCTCGCCGCAGGCGCCGACATCATCGAAACCGATTCGTTCAATGCCAACGCCGTCTCGCTGGCCGACTACGGTCTGGAGGGCTGCGCCTACGAAATCGCCCGCGCAGCAGCCGGCGTGGCCCGCGCAGCAGCCGACGCCTTCACCGCACGCAACCCGCTCAAACCGCGCTTCGTCGCCGGCTCGATCGGCCCCACCAACCGCACGCTCTCGATGTCGGCGGACGTCAACGATCCCGCCGCGCGCGACATCACGTTCGCCGAGATGTGCGCCGCCTACCGCGAGCAGGTGCGGGGATTGCTGGACGGGGGCGCCGACCTGCTGCTTATCGAAACGGTCTTCGACACGCTCAACGCCAAGGCTGCGCTGGCCGCCGTCGACGACGAGTGCCGCACACGCGGCATCCGCACGCCGGTGATGATCTCCGGCACGCTCTCCGACGCATCGGGACGCACCCTTTCGGGACAGACCGTCGAGGCCTTCTACGCTTCGGTAGCCCATGCACGGCCGCTTTCGGTCGGGCTCAACTGCGCCTACGGTGCCAAGCAGCTGCTCCCCTATCTGGAACGGCTGGCCGCCGTGGCCGAGACGCGCATCTCGACGCACCCCAACGCCGGCCTTCCGAACATCATGGGCGGCTACGACGAGACGCCGGCGATGTTCGCCGCCGACTGCGCCGAGTACATGCGGCGCGGGCTGGTCGACATCATCGGCGGCTGTTGCGGCACCACCCCCGAACATATCTTCGAACTTGCGAAGATCGCGGGCGACTACGCGCCGCGGCGTCTCCCCGCACCGCGCCATATCACGGTCCTGAGCGGTCTCGAACCGCTGCGCATCGTCCCCGAGGCCAACTTCGTCAACATCGGCGAGCGCACCAACGTGGCCGGCTCGGCGAAGTTCGCCCGTCTCATCCGCGAAGGCGACTACGACGAAGCGCTCACCGTGGCCCGCGCACAGGTCGACGCCGGAGCGCAGCTCGTCGACGTCTGCATGGACGACGGCCTGATCGACGGGCCGCAGGCCATGCGCCACTTTCTGAACCTCATGGCCTCGGAGCCCGAAATCGCCCGTGTGCCGGTGATGATCGACTCGTCGAAATGGGAGGTGCTCGAAGCCGGTCTGCAAGTCGTGCAGGGCAAGAGCGTCGTCAACTCGATCTCGCTCAAAGAGGGCGAAGGCACCTTTTTGGAACGTGCCGCCGCCATCCGCCGCTACGGCGCGGCGGCCGTGGTGATGCTCTTCGACGAACGGGGACAGGCCGACACCTACGCCCGCAAGATCGAGGTGGCCGAACGCGCCTACCGGCTGCTGACCGAAGCGGGATTCCCGCCCGAAGAGATCGTTTTCGACCCCAACGTACTGGCCGTCGCCACGGGCATCGAGGCGCACGACCGCTATGCGCTCGACTTCATCGAAGCTACGCGCTGGATCAAGGAACACCTGCCCCACGCCAAGGTGTCGGGCGGCGTTTCGAACCTCTCGTTCGCCTTCCGCGGCAACAACGCCGTGCGCGAGGCGATGCACTCGGTCTTCCTCTACCACGCCATCGCAGCGGGAATGGACATGGGCATCGTCAATCCCCAGCTGTTGCAGGTTTACAGCGACATCGAACCCGCACTGCTCGAACGCGTCGAGGACGTCGTCCTCTGCCGTCGTGCCGACGCTGCCGAGCGGCTCATCGACTACGCACAGCACCTCCGCACCGACACCGCGGCCGAAGGAGCCGCACACGAGGAGGCGTGGCGCACCCGGCCGCTGCCGGAACGCATCGAATACGCTCTGCTCAGAGGAGTGACCGACCACATCGAGACCGACACGCTCGAAGCCTACCGCGAACTGGGCGACCCGATGCAGGTGATCGACCGGCTGCTGATGCGTGCGATGGCGCGCGTAGGCGAACTCTTCGGCCAGGGCAAGATGTTCCTGCCGCAGGTCGTCAAGTCGGCGCGCGTGATGAAACGCGCCGTCGGGGTGCTCACCCCCTATATCGAACAGAACGCCGCCGGCCGAAAGTCGGCGGGCAAGGTGATCGTGGCCACGGTCAAGGGCGACGTCCACGACATCGGCAAAAACATCGTCGCGGTGGTCATGGCCTGCAACGGCTACGAGATCCGCGACCTGGGCGTCATGGTCGAGGCGCAGCGCATCGTCGACGAAGCGGCCGCATGGGGCGCCGACGCGATCTGCCTGAGCGGCCTGATCACCCCGTCGCTCGACGAAATGATCCACGTGGTCGAGGAGGCCGAACGCCGCTCGCTGCACATCCCCTTCATCATCGGCGGAGCCACCACCTCCGACCTCCACACGGCCGTGAAGATCGCCCCCTGCACGGCGGCACCGGTCATCCACTCGCGCGACGCGAGCGAGAACAACCGCATCCTCGCGGCCCTGCTGGGTCCCGATCGCGAAACCTATGTCGCCGAGGTGCAGGCCCGCCAGCAACGGCTGCGCGACGACTACCTGCGCCGCGAACGGCTGCGCGATCTGATCCCCGTCGCCGATGCCCGCCGCAACCGCCGCCCGCGTCCCGCATCGCAGATCGCGCCCGCAGCCCACACGGGACGGCTCGTCTTCCCCGACTTCGACATCGCCGACGTCGAACCCTTCATCGACTGGAACTTCTTCTTCCCCGCATGGGGGCTCAAAGGACGCTGCCCCGACCTCTTCGACCACCCCGAACGGGGCGACGAAGCCCGCAAACTCTTCGACGACGCACAGGCGTTGCTGCACCGCATCGCCGACGAACGGCTCCTCACGCTGCAAGGCGTCGTGGGAATCTACCCCGCCGTCAGCCGCGGGGACGACATCCTCCTCACCGATGCGAAGGGACGCCGCCATACGCTGCCCATGCTTCGCAACCAGACGCGCGGCGCCGAAAACCTCTGCCTGTCCGACTTCATCGCCGACCGGCGCGACGGCGCGACCGACTACATCGGCGCCTTCGCCCTCACGGCCGGAATCGGCCTGCAAGAGCTTTGCGACAAGTTCCGCTCCGAGGGCGACGACTACTCGGCCATCATGGCCAAGCTGCTCGCCGACCGCCTCACCGAAGCCTTCGCCGAAGTGGTGCACAGCTTCGTGCGGCGGCAGATGTGGGGCTACGAAACCGCAGAGGCGCCGACGCCGCAGCAGGTCATCGCGGGCGAATACCGCGGCCGGCGCATGGCCTTCGGCTACCCCGCCTCGCCCGACCACTCGCTCAAACGCGAGATCTTCGATCTGCTCGCCGTCGAACAGACGACCCGCATGCGGCTGACGGAGAACTGGATGATCTCGCCCGGCGAAGCGCTCTGCGGGTTGTTCTTCTCCGATGCCCACTATTTCTCCGTCGGACAGATCGACGCCGAACAGCTGCGCGACTACGCTGAACGGCGCGGACTGGCAGTCGAAACCGTTGAAAAAATCATTCCGAACAACGTCTGAACATGAACGTACTGGATATCATCCGCGAAACCTCCGCACGGGAGACGACCCGCTTCTCGTTCGAATTGCTGCCGCCGCTCAAAGGCGACGGCACCCGCAGCGTCTTCACCACGATCGAAGCCCTGCGCGAATTCGACCCCGCCTTCATCAACGTCACCTTCCACCGCGAGAGCATCAAGGAGACGCTTACCCCCGACGGCCACATCGAGTGGCACCGGATGCGGCGGCGTCCCGGCACGGTGGGCATCTCGGCCGCGATCCGCGACCGCTTCGGCATCGAGGTGGTGCCGCACCTGATCTGCGGCGGCCTGTCGCGCTACGACATCGAGGACGCGCTCATCGACATGGACTTCCTCGGGCTGCACAACGTGCTGGCGCTGCGCGGCGACTGCGGCCCCAACGAACGCCATTTCATGCCCCATCCGCAGGGGCACTCCCACGCCATCGACCTCGTGCGGCAGATCGCGGCGATGAACCGCGGCGAGTTCGTCGACGGCGAAGTGGAGGAGTGCCACCACTCGAAATTCTCGATCGGCGTGGCGGGCTATCCCGAAAAACACGTCGACGCCCTCGACGCCGAAAGCGACCTGCGCCACCTCAAAGCCAAGGTCGACGCCGGCGCCGACTACGTCATGACGCAGATCTGCTACGACGCCGACCGTATCCTGGCCTTCATCGGCCGCTGCCGCGAAGCGGGGATCGACGTGCCGGTCATCCCGGGCGTGAAACCCCTTTCGACGCTGCGGCAGCTCACGCTGCTCCCCGAAACCTTCGCCATCGAACTGCCCGAAGCGCTGCGCAGCGAAGTCCGGATACTGTTTCATCAGCTCGATCACTGTGGAAAAGCTTCGTACCGCCTTATCCTGAGTGGTGCGCAGTGTCCACAGCCATGCCACATCAATGTGGGTATGGCCCACACAGTAAACCGTACTGTCGCTGTTTCCGCAGTATTTCTCATAAAATTCTTTCTGCAGATATTCATCTGCCTTTTCTACGCTTTCGAAAAATTCAGGAGAATAAATCTGTCTTAAATCTACCAGATTCAGAGAATCATTCAGACTCTGAAGGATTACTCTGCGGTCACGGCTGTCTTCCCGGAGAAGTCTGGCAACTTCATAAGGAACCAGAAGGTCATAATAATATTTCTCCACAGAAGGCTCCAGAACCTTAAACTCAGAATCCAGATGAAGGGAGAAGTTATTATCACCTGTGTATGCGGACAAAAGAATCTCAAATGTCTCACCCGGTACTGCATTTTCTGTCAGTACCACCTCACGATGGTTCACATCCATTCCCATTCTTCTCTCCCCGTTTATGTACACCATAAACTGAGGATTTACTGCATCCCATTCGCCCTCACGTCCTGTGCGCAGCTCATAAGTCACTTTTTTGCCTGCACATTCCTGTGGCATAGTCAGAGTTGTTTTGAAATAAAAATATTCCCCGTTTCCACCCCAGATATCTCTGGACTCGATCTTTTTCCACATATCATCGGAAATTTCCGGAATATCGATGGATTCTTTTTCGGAATGGATCATCAGATATTCATTCACCGGATATTTCTGGCTGTAAATCATATCTTTGATGGAATCGATCAGTTTAAATACGCGTTCCTTCATTAAAAATATATGTCTTATCCTCCCAGCTGACACTTAATGTAATTTCACGGAGTATCCCAGATAATCCATTACAAATTCGCAGAATACAGAATTGGCCCATGAAAACC
>JABLTQ010077151.1_pt1 | contig 11981 bp, 9 predicted proteins | sample 7160101 | NCBI WGS metagenome assembly JABLTQ01 (sample SAMN14651228, study PRJNA627086) | human gut metagenome | isolation source: feces | host: Homo sapiens
GAACTTCCTTTCCGTCGTAATGATGACCTCGTCTGGCGCGGAAAACTCTCCAACAACTATTTCGAGAAGTACAACGGTAAGCCAAACCGCTTCGGCGACGTCAGCATCACCTTCAGTTTTCTGTGATTGAATCCGGTATGATGACAAAAGCGCTGCCGGACAGACTACCGGCAACGCTTTGGACTATAATGATCACACTTTTCAGGTCGTAGGAAACGTACCATTTACCGTTCTCTATTTTCATGGATGGGGTCACTCCACGCTCTCCGGTGACAGGAATTGTGTTTCCGTCCTTGTCCAGAAGCCACTCACCGTTCAGTGTCCAGTACCATTTCCCGTCGGCGGCCTGCTTTACCGAAATGTCAGGAGACTTTCCGTCTGACAGCGTGATGGTTGACAACTCTCCATAAGCGTTGACAAACGAGATGACATTGGTGCCGTCGTCATTTTTCTCGATGCCGGTGATAAACTGTTTACCATCAATCAACTCCTGAAGTTTGGTGAGTTGGGTGTTGAGTGATGCGACCTTGGCCTCGACTTCCGTGAGCCTTTGATCCACATCGTCCAGACGAGATTTCAATTCCTCGTCGTTGTAGCATGCTGTCGCCAGCAGTACAACCAGGGCATAATTACTTATAATATGTAAGGAATATTTTCTTGCCTAAAATGTGCCCTGTATCGCCACTAATGGCATATTGTGATATGTGCTGAGAGTATATTCCTGCCCTGTTTATGAATATTTATGTTGCAATATGTGATAATTTGGGCTAAAAAATTATAAAATAGAACAAAAATATGTCCTGACGACCTTGACGACCATCTCGCAGTTCGCGCAGTCAAAGGCGAGGTGATACCGTTTGCCGTTGTTGGTCAGGTATAGATTGGTTTTGCGGCTGCTTGGGATAGGAGGATTTACCATACCGGAAGTATGATTTGCCCTGCCATGCTGTCTGCCGGCTTGATGAACTGGACAGAGGCCGAGCTCATAACGGATGCAGTACTTGGTGCGCATCAGCTCGGCATCGGGGCGGTGAGAGATCTCGAAAGCGTCATCGGTCCGGGATGCTCCCAACGACATGTATATCTTACGGGCGATGTGGTTCGCGATGTTTGCCTTGTACGAAAGGTGTGGGCCATTCGATGTTGTCTCTTGAATATCTTGCACTTGTGACAAGACATCAGGCTCAAGTACTGGATATTCGGCGTTCCCGGTACGGCTTGACGCCTGGTTTACCAGCAGAGGAATCGCCCGGCAAGGCATCTCTTCCAGGGCGGCGGCGAGGTCTCGTCTGATTACGTTGAGGGCTGATGTCGGAAGGAACGGCAGCGAGCCGTCCGGAGTCTCCACTTCAAGCGAGCGGAGGGTGAATGAATATATTCCTGTGGCCTTTGAGATTTGAGTGGCGAACATTCCGCGCATCCTTTCTGGGTTCTCCGCTGCGTTGTGTCCCGCTTCACGTTCCAGTTTGACGCTCCGTCCGTCCTGACTTACCGCGTTGATTTTCAGTGAATATGTTGGTTCGCTGAGTCGCTTCGGCAAGCTCGGCGACCGGTCCTCTTCGGTCCCTGAGCTTGTCGAAGTGACCGGAACCACAATGACCGAAATATCCACCGAAACAGGAATAGTCCTAACAGGCAGATTAGACTCCAGCTCTTTCTCGAATGCGTTGCTGAGGTTCCGGTACAGTTTGGCTCCGGGATAGAGTCCAGTGACATTTCTGCACGTTATCCGGTTCCCTTGGCAGACATCGCCACGAAAACCGACAATCTCCCCACGACCTTTGGACAGAAAAGAGAATCCGTCCCCGTTTTGAAGCCGGTCACCCGGATTTTTCATCCGTAATGTTATTGTGATGTTCTCCTCGCTTGGCCTCTTTCCGTTTGAAAAGTTCTGGCGCATCGGGGCTATGGAGACCACCGTTCCGACCTCCTCTCCGATTGATTTCGGCGCATCCATCGAGGACCAGTTCCCTGACCGTTTCCCGTCCAGAAACAATTGCGTGTACCCCCGGTTGAAAGTCTTGGCCAGATCCGGTGTGAACCCGCCTTCACTCCGCCCGAACGAAACTCTGCGTAACTTCTCCGGATTTGCCGCGACCAACTCATCCAATGCCAATGAATATGCCCGGACGACATTCCGCACGTAGGAGATGTTCTTCAACCTTCCCTCGATCTTGAACGAGCATATTCCCGCTTCCGCAAGGTCTTTCAGCCTGTCCTTGAGGTTGTAGTCCTTCAGCGAAAGTAAGGCCTTGTTCCGCACCAGAACGTTCCCGGAACCGTCCACAAGGTCGTAGAGAGACCGGCACGCCTGGATGCATTCCCCCCGGTTGGCGCTTCGCCCGGCTATCCGCTCTGACATATAGCACTGGCCGCTGTAGCAGACGCAGAGCGCTCCGTGTACGAAAAACTCCAGTTCGCAGTTAACGGACGACCTTATCGCACGGATTTGATCCAGAGACATCTCCCGCTCCAGAACAAGCCGTGAGGCTCCGATGCCCTCGTAGAGCCGTGCCTTCTCCGGAGTCCTTATCGCACATTGTGTCGAAGCGTGGACCGGCAGGTCGGTCAGTTCCCAGACCGCAAGGTCCTGTGCGATGATGGCATCCACTCCCGCGTCCTTCGCCTCGGCAAGCAGTCTTTCCGCCTCCGCGAGCTCGTTGTCAAAAAGAATAGTGTTGAGTGTCAAGAATATGCGCGCTCCGAATCTGTGGGCATATTCGGTGAGCTTCCGGATGTCCTCCATCGAGTTTCCGGCGGCTTGACGCGCCCCGAACGCAGGTCCGGCGATATACACGGCATCGGCACCGCAGTCGATAGCCGCGATGCCGATGTCAGCGTTTCTTGCCGGAGCAAGAAGTTCGAGGAACTTCATTGGTTACTTGCTGAGGGAAGCGATCATCTGCTTGGCCTGTGCGCCGAACTTAGGATCGTCCTGTACCTTCTTGTAGTATTCAAGAGCCTTGGCGTTGTTCTTAGCGCCCTGATAGAGGGCGGCCACGGTGAAAGTGATGGCCGGAGCGTTCTTCGCGTCCGGTTTCATCTCAAGATACTTCTCGAAGTACTTGATGGCGTCGGCGTTCTTGCTGAGTTTCTGTGAGCTCTGCCCTGCGATGAGGTAAGCTGTGGCGTTCTCGACATAACTGTTGGCCTTCTCGGCTGCCTTCACGGCGTCAGCGAACTTCTGGCCCTTAAGGGCGGCGTTGGCCTGCCTTACATAGATGTTGGAAACCTGCTCCTTGGCCTCGGCCTCCTCACCGTTCCATGCGGCATGCCTGAAAGCCTCGATGGCCTCCTCGGTCTTGCCCTGCGCTCCGAGAGCCTGACCGAGATAAAGGGCTGTCTTGCCGGCGGTGGTGTCGGCGGCGTAAGACTTCGCGAAACCGTCGGCGGCGGTGGCGAAGTCCTTCAGTTTGAGTGCGTCAACACCTTTCTGCATCCACATCTGAGGAACGAGCTCCTTAGCCTTCTCGGCAACCTCGGCGTTCTCATATTCCTCGGCTATTTTGGCGACTTCGTCAAGTTTGGCGGCGGCCTCATCGTACTTCGCGTCCTTGATCAGGTCCTTTGCGATCTCAAGGGAGACTCCAGGGATGGCGTTCTTGCAGTTTGCCACGAGCTCATCGGCGTCAGCGCCTATGGTCTTACCCATTTCGAGAGCTTTCTGGAAGCAGTCGAGGGCTTCAGTCCAATTCTTCATGGAGATGGCTGTGGCTCCATTATTGTAGAGTTCTGTTGCCTGGGCCATGTCCTGGGCGGATGCCATGCTTGCTGCCATGAACGCGGCAGCGATCGCGAGAATAAACTTTTTCATCGTATTAAAAATTATGTTTAACTATATTCCTTATAATCGCAATAACCACAAATGTAATAAAAATTTGTGTCAATTGCACATTATTGGCTATTTTTGTCTAAACGGGAGGTGTCAATGATGCGTAGTCTTATCTTCAAATCAGTCTTGTGTTTTGCGCTGTTTGGTTTTTCAATAATGATGCCAGCGCAGAATCTGCCCGTTCTTCAGAAGGACGGCTCGGTCACTACCGGCAATCTTACCAACGGGATTTCCTACTATCTGTTGACGAATCCATCGATGAAGGGAGTCGCTGACTTCGCGCTTGTGCGCAAGGGGGTAAGCGACACTCTGTCAGCGAGAAAAGAGCTTTCGTCATTGCCCCACTTCAACAAGACGATTCCTTATAAGTTCTTGTCGCGCAAGGGAATAGGCTGCCGTTCGGAAGGATATATCTCCTACCGTGACGACGCGACAATATTCAGATTCGATGATGTGCCGGTCTTTGACCAGGCCGCGTCGGACACCACGCTTCTCATGCTGTTCGACCTCATCGCGGCTCAGCCTTGCCAGCATGCCATCATCATCGCGGGTGACATCAATCCTACCGCCATCAAGGAAAGGATGAACGTATTCTCGCTGATGGTTCCTTCCCGCAATCCCGCCTACAAGAAGAAGGAATATGTCTGGAGGCCTGCCATCGCTCCTGAATATTCATTCATCCCGTCCGGCGGTTCTTCCGTGACTGTGGAGTTCCGCTCGCCGAGGACACCTGACGATCAGATGAACACGATCCAGCCGTTCATCTCGGAATTATTCTCCAGATCGTTGAGGGAGATTGTCTCAAGCCGCCTCCGCGAAAGTTTCCTTGGTAGGGATATTCCTGTGGAATCGTTTGATGTTGAATATCTTGGAAGTGCGTCATGCGCTGGTGACGAGCGTTTCAGCGTGAGTGTGCGGACCTCCCGCGGCCAGCTGATGCCAGCCTCGATGGCGGTCGCCTCCGTCCTTTCGGAGATTTGTTCCAAGGGAATCGGGGCGGAGGAATATCTGGTCGCGCGCAATTCCGTCCTGAATGGTTTCCTAAGGACGCAGACGAATGATGCCCTTGTTCTGCGCTGCGTCTCCTCTTACCTTTACGGAGCTGATCTGGCTTCCCCGGCGACCAAGGCCAACTTCTTCTCTTCCAGGAATATGTCCACAAAGGCTGAGACCGAACTTTTCAACGGTTACACTCTGGCCCTGCTCTCCGAGATGGAGAATCCCAAGATCACATGGACGGGAAACGAGGAGGATTATGACGAATGGTTCTGGCCGGTTCTGTTCGGTTCGGTGACCGACGGGGTCTCCATGCTGGACAAACCGCTCTACAAGTGGCCTGTGACGGCCAAGGACACCTCGGCTTTCTGGAACGAAAGGAATAAGGTCAAGATGAAGTCTGTGGCCGCGGAGCCTGTCTCCGGAGGGGAGATGTGGACTTTCTCCAATGGCATGAAGGTGATTTACAAGAAGATGCCGGCTGCCGGGCGTTTCAGTTACTCTTTTATGATAAAGGGTGGTTTCTCCACTGTCCGGAATCTTCCTCGCGGGGAGGGAGCGTTTTTCTCCGATATGTTCGGCCTGTGCAACATCGCCGGCATGCCGGGAAGCGACTTCGACAAAGTGCTCCGTGTCAACGGGGTGGAGATGTCATGTGCCGTCTCGACATCTGATCTGCGACTCTACGGCTCAGCCCCGTCAAACAGGTTCATGCTGACCCTCAAGGCCTTGCTTTCCGCCGCCAATATGCGGAAGCCTTCGCTTTCGGCCTTTGAGCCGTGGAAAAGGATGGAACTGGCTTCCCTCAAGCCGGCCTATCTGGACAGCCTCATGTACCAGGACTACAACTACTCGTCCGTCAAGACGCCGTCCGGTCTCACCGCCAGAACGTTGGATGACGCATCTGATTTTTTTGACAATCAATTTATAAGAGCGAATGACGGAGTTCTTGTGATTGTGGGCGATCTGTCGGCGGAGTCCGTCCAGAAAATCCTTTGCCAGTATCTTGGCGGATTCCGGGTCAGCAAGTCCTCGTCCGTACGCCAGTTCTCATCTTATAAGTTGCGCACCGGTGCCACGACATATTCCCGCATCGGAACCCCTGTTGAGATCAGTCTGGCTTTGGCCTGCGCCGAGCCGTTCACGACAGAGAACTATATGGCATTCAAGGTCGCCAGCCTCGCCCTCCAGCGCAGGCTTACCGGTGTGATGGCCGAGCACGGGTTCAGTGTCAGAATGGCCGACCGCTTCAGCATCTGGCCTCAGGAGGCTCTGGAATTGATATTCACCTGCACTCCTGTGCCGGAATCCGGCCTCCCTTATGGTGTGAAGAGCGGTTCCGACCAGCCGATGAGGACTCTTGTGGAGGCCCGCAAGGTGATTGAAAACGTGCTTTCCAATCCGGTCAACGCCGCGGAGCTCGCTTCCTGCAAGTCCCTGCTGACCAATGGCTACTCGACCTATCTTGCGGATCCGAAGAATTATGTGGACGCCGTCCTGATGCGCTATTCCGGCGGAAAGGACGTGCTGACCGGTTATAACAACAGAATCGGCAGTGTCTCCGCCGACAAGGTAAAGGAAATTTTCGGAGCTCTGTCCGAAGGAATGAGAATTGAATATGTCGTCAAACAATAAGTTCGGAACCATTATCCAGATCGGCGACATCCTTGTGTCTGAGGATGTTGTCACTGAATATTTCGCCTGTGACTACGCTGTCTGCAAGGGCTGTTGCTGCATAATAGGGGACAGCGGGGCTCCGTTGGAGGAGTCGGAGCTGGAGCCTCTGGAGGAGAATTACCCCATATATTCAAAGCTTATGAGGCCGCAGGGCCGCACGCAGATTGACAAGGAGGGCTTCTTCTCCATCGACCGTGACGGGGACATCGTTACCCCGGTCGTGGATCAGACCGAGGAATGCGCGTACACCACTTTCGACGAGGCCGGCAACTGTTTCTGCTCCATCGAACGGTGCTTCTTCCAAGGCGAGTGCAAGTTCCGCAAACCCCAGTCCTGCTGGCTCTACCCGATCCGCGTCACCAAACTCACCGGCGGCGGCCAGGCCCTGAACCTCCATCGTTGGGGAATATGCAAGGATGCCTACGAGAAAGGCCGCCGCGAAGGCATCCGTGTCTATCAGTTCCTCCGCGATCCCCTCATCTCCGTCTTCGGACAGGATTTCTATGACACCCTCTCCTACGCCGCCAAGAAGATTCTTGACGAGGCGTAGCGGATTTGTCTAATAATGGAGTCTTGCGCCTAAGGCTTATGGCCGATATTAGCGGTCGTTGGAGTTGATGAGGGCCATGGCGGCGTCGTAGTCGGCCGCGTTGACCTTTACCTCGACTGGATCTACATAGTTCAGTGAGACGTAGGAGGAGTTCTCTCCGAACACTGCGGCAGGGATGCCGTTCTCATTGAGCATGCCCGCTGTGATGTGGGCGCTCATCGCGTTGTCGAACTTTGCGACAGTCTTGAGTTCTTCTGCCATAATCTTTGAATATTAGAGTGTTATATCTGTGCTTCAATGGTGCCGGCAGCACCGATCGAGCATATTCATTTCCCGTAAATGTGGATTACTCCTCGTCCAGCACCCGGAATTTGTACTCCAGTCCGCCGACAATCCGCACCACTTCTTTGGTCAGGCCTTCCACCTCGAAGCCGCCAAGCTCGCGGGTCATTGTGATCCGATCCTCGAACATCTTGAAGAGGGCACTGAACTTGGAGCGGAGGCGGAATGTCATATTCTCGCCGTCCTCGCTTTCGAGGCGGTAGCCGCGCATCTCCATATATTCAATAATCCCGCCACGGAGGTCGGAATATTCACCTTTTAATATGACTGATCTTTTGATGAAACCGAATCTTGGGTAGAAGGCTGAAACGAAAGCGAATAGCAAGGCTATCTGCCACAGCGACTTATAGCCATCTCGGAACATTAGGCTGACATCAGCCTTGACGACTCCGATGAACACGAGCGCCGCCATTATGACCACAAACAGGATGGTGAAGTAGAAAAAGTATTTGACAGCTCTGATAAAATATTTCATAATAGTCCGATTTTTGCTAACGAAGCAAAGATATGAAATAGTTTTGTTATTTTTGTGTCATTAATCATTAAATCGAAAGACTATGGCAGAAATTGATCCTATCCGCGAGCGTCGTGATCGCGAAGAGCAGGAAAGAAAGAATGAAAGCCTCAAGAAGGTTATGTGGATTCTTGTGGCTGTGGCGGTGCTGCTTGCCGCGGGACTTGCCTACATTTGGTTCTCGAAGTCCAGCCTTGTAAAGGACCTTAACGCTGAGAAGGACGACCTTACCCAGCAGATGATCGCCCTCAAGGGAGACTACGACAGCCTTTCATCTGACTATGCATCGATCAACAGCCAGCTGGATTCCTCCAAGGAAGAGGTTAACCAGTTGATAGAGAGAATCCAGAAGACCGAGGCCACGAACCGCCGCAAGATGCGTCAGTACGAGAAGGAACTCGGAACCCTGCGCAGCATCATGAGAAACTACATAGTGCAGATTGACTCGCTCAACACATTGAACCACAAGCTGACAGCCGATGCCGCCGCCGCGCGCCGCGAGGCCGCGGAGAGCCGTGCGGAGAACGCTGACCTCAAGGGACAGGTCGAGAACCTTTCCGGTCAGGTGGCCGCTGGCTCCGTGATCAAGTCCAGAGGCTTGAGCGTCGCCGCCTACAACGCTTCCGACAAGGTTACGGACCGTAGCAGCAGGGTAGTGAGACTTCTGGCCTCCCTGAGCCTTGTCGAGAACGACCTGGCTCCTAAGGGACCGGTGAGAGTCTATCTCCGCGTCAAGGATCCGGACGGAATCCTTCTCACCAACAGCACGCAGACCTCGTTCTCGTTCAACGGCCAGACTATGGTCGCCTCCGCTTCCCGTGAGGTTGACTACGAGGGTAAGGAGGTTGACCTGAGCATCTATCTCAACGACATTCCTTCCTATCAGTCGGGAATATACACGGTTGAGGCCTACACCTCTCAGGCGTTCCTCGGCAAGACTGAACTCTTGCTCCGCTAACCTGTGATCTACCTTCACGTCCCTTTCTGCGGCAGTTTCTGCACTTACTGCGACTTCTATTCGGAAATATGCCGGAGCAGACAGGCGTTCAATGAATATGCAGATGCCGTCATCGCTGAGATTCGTGACCGCCGGAAGGAACTGGAAATGAATATGTCCGCACAGGATGCGGTCAACACCCTATACATCGGAGGAGGCACCCCATCGGTGCTTCCTCTTGATGTTATGTCACGTATTGTCGGTGCGGTTTCCCAGACTGAACGGCTTTCTTTGGTCACTGAACAGCTTTCTCTGGCCACTGAGCCTGTCGAAGTGACCACCCCGACAGAACTCTTCGATGAGTTTACCGTTGAAGTGAACCCCGAAGATATAGTGGAAAAAGGCCGTGAATATGTCCGCGGACTTCTTGCCTTGGGTGTGAACAGGATCAGCATGGGCATCCAGTCATTCAACGATGACATTCTCCGTTGGATGAACCGCCGCCACGATGCAGGGAATGCCGTCAAGGCTTTCCATATCCTTCGCGAAAGCGGAGTCCGGAACATCAGCATTGACCTGATCTTTGGCATATCCCAACTGACGGACGAGACCTGGAAAGACACGATCGAAAAGGCCTTGGAACTTTCTCCAGAGCACATTTCGGCCTACCAACTGTCAATAGAGGAAGGAAGCGCCCTTGCCAAGATGGTAGCCGACGGGCGTTACGTTGAGGCTTCCGAGGAACAATGTCGCCGGCAGTACGACATCCTGTGCAGATGTCTTGGGCGGTCCGGCTACCATCATTACGAAATCTCCAATTTCGCAAAGCCCGGCTTCGAAGCCGTCCACAACAGCGCCTATTGGCGCCGGGCACCATACATCGGCCTCGGCCCCGGTGCCCATTCCCTGACCGGCAATGTACGCTCCTGGAACAGCCAGGAACTCCCGCACCGTCAGCAGGATGAAACCTCATCCTGCAATCCAGACAGAATCTCGTCCTGTAATCCGGACTCGACTTCGTGTCAAACTTCATCCAGGAATCCAAGCGGAAAGTTGGCCACATATTCAAGAAACTTCGAGACCCTTTCGCCCGAGGACATTCGTGTCGAGAGGATCATGCTCTCCCTCCGCACCGACAAAGGCTTGGAAGCCGCGGAACTATATTCATTGGCCGGCCGCACGGTCATTAATTCCCTTTTGAGTGAAGGTGCCCTTGAGAAGCAAGGCGGCAGCATCCGCATCCCCGAATCCCGCCTCTTCACCTCCGACGAGATAATCCGCGAACTGATTTGATACTCCGCTTGTCCCTTTGACCCTGCCGCAAAAAAATTGGACTCCGGCGTACCCTGTTGTGATTGATGTATCTATCAAAGTTATAATGTCTTACATTGTAAATATGACATTTTATCATTTTATGATAATCATTTTATGATAAAAATGCGCTTTGTCGGGAATAATAAGACTCTCACGTATGTGTTTAGGAATCTTATTGCTGTGAAGTGGCATGGCATACTTAGGGAGGGTGCCGTTTTGGAATGTTTTGGGTAAGGGGTAGGGTTGTCATTTGTGGCATTTATCCGCCACGGCTTAAAATCGGGACATACGACGAGGGTTAACCAGTAATTTGAATGACTCTAACGTCCTCAACGAAGCACCTCCGATTCATCGAAACGAGGAATAGAGGAGCCTTGATGATGTCGAGAGTCTAATATTTCTCGGTGATCTTTCGGGGGAGGTGGCGCTTGGGCAACGTTTTCGGGCTAGAACGTCTCTCAAGAGTGTTGCGGAACACTCTTGGGAAACGAATATGGCTCAATGCGTTGCCGGAGGGTTTTTGGAGTGCCTAAAGGCCAACGGTGACGCTAAAGCACTTTGCCGAAGGTGGCTGCCGTGTCAAAGAAGCCTCAAGTAGTGGTTTCTTCGGGGGTATCACCGAAAATATTTCTGTTTTTTATGAATTGAATGTGTTTCTTTCTGTTTCCTTTCATTAGGAATGCCTAACTTGCGGTCGTGTTCCGGGAGAAATCGCGGGACATTTTGACAAACAGACATGATTCACTTCAACTATGAGGACTTCAGAGAGAAAATGTGCCGTCAGGCGGAAGGTCGATGACCAGACTACCATTAACCAAGAGACCATTAACCAAGTGACCATTGAACAGCTGTCCATTGATCAGGGGGCCTTTGAACAGGGCATCATTGAACGTGAGGCAATGGACCACGAGATTGTTGGACGAGACTTGAATGGCCAACATGCCATTGAACAGGTGGAGGTTATTAACAAGGAGACCACAGGTTGTAAAGCCGCGGAGGAAGCCATTGACTGCCCGGTCGCCGCATCGGAGGAGGAGCAGTACCTTAAACGCTACCGCCACTGCCGTAGGCTGATTGAGAACGACGGGCGGTTCGTCGGGATGACCGACGAGGAGAAGGACGCCTACGCGCAGCGGCTCGCCACGCCGGAGTACCTTGACCTGACCTGCGACTGGGCGTTCAAGTATCTGTTCCAGAACCACCCTGAATTGCTTGTCCGTCTCCTCAATGATATCCTTCAGGAGGACATCTTGTCGGTTGAGTTCCGGAACACGGAACTGACGGAGATGTCTTCGCAGGACAAGAGGATATTCTTCGACCTTCTTTGCCGGACGCCGGGCGGGACGATTCTGGTCGAGATGCAGAAGGCTTCGCGTTTCGACCAGCGCGACCGTCTGCTCTTCTACGGCTCAAGGCTGGTGACCAGACAGGTGAAGCGCGGGGATGAGGAATATGCCCTGACACCCGTCAAGGTCATCTGCATAATGAACTATGAGGACGATCATCCGGACTCGCCTGAGGACAAAATCCTGTACCATTATAGTCTGCGTGAGGTTGAGACGGCCGAGCCGTTCGGCGACCGGATGTCGTTCTACCTGTTGGAGTTGCCGAGGATAATGCGTTATACTGATGAATATGACAGTCCTCTTGCGGGATGGTGCCGGATATTCAGAAATTTCGCTATATTTGCGAAGTCGAGGTCGGAGAAAGACGCTGAGTTTGTGAGGTTGGAACGGGCGATGCGTGTCAGCGGTCTTGACGACAAGGAGATTGACAACTATTTCAGCGATATGATGACAGAGAAAGAGATGCGCCCGTA
>JABLTQ010000551.1_pt1 | contig 11971 bp, 8 predicted proteins | sample 7160101 | NCBI WGS metagenome assembly JABLTQ01 (sample SAMN14651228, study PRJNA627086) | human gut metagenome | isolation source: feces | host: Homo sapiens
ACATCGAACTTTTGCCACTGGTGTAATACCGGGAAGGCACGATGACCGGGACGAGTCAGAAGACCTGCCATGACCGGAATGAGATTTACACCTGCGGGATATACAGGTCGTAATCAAATAAGGAATAGCTCATCGGCCATTCAATATTTGAAGACAGACATATTCCCGTTCGTGTAAGTCCGCACGAACGGGATTTTTTTGTGTTTGTTAATAATATGTTTTACATTAAAACGAGTGACCTTTGAAAAGAAAATTACGCTTTCTGGCAGGTGCCTGTCTATTTACCGCAACCGCCTTGTTCTCCGGCTGTAGCTCGGACGATGACTTTTTGATGGACCCGGTTGATTCCGGAACTTCGCAAACCCGTGCTGTGACAAATCCGGACGGTACTTTAACTATCACTTTCGATGATTTCGATCCCGGCATGTTAGCAGGACCTACCTCGGCCGGAGAAAATCTTTATTCGTACCAAGGGTATCCTCAAGTAACCACCATTTACGACAATACTCCGGAAGAATATCTCTTCCTTTCAATGTTTAATACTGTAGGTGGAAGCACAGAGTATTCCAGCGGCGGCATCGCACTTTCCAACTGGAACATCCGCTCCAATCAGTCGGGAAATACCGGAGACTGGTGGTATTCTTATCTAAACCAATGTTCTGTCTATAACACTGCGGTGGAAGCGGAAGGACAGAATAAGGAAGCCGGGCACAGCGGTTCCAATTTCGGTGTCGTTTACGGATATGTGGATGCTTACAATCAGGCATGGATGGCTAAACCGGAATTTTATTTCAATGTTCCCCGGAAATTGGTCGGCCTGTGGATCTGCAACACCTCATACACTTATGGTGTCATTACTTATGGTAATCAGTTCGGTTCTACGGGGGTAGCGACTCCTCTGAAAGAGATGAAAGGGTATTTCCAAGTGAATCTGGAATGTTATGATGCGAATGGCGGTCTGATCCGCACTTACAAACGTCTTTTAGCCGATTATCGTAACGGCCAACAACAGGTTGATCCTATCACGACATGGGATTATTGGGAAATCAATGCCGAAGGGGTGCAAAGTGTGAAATTCAACTTCGAGGGTTCGGATTCGGGAGCATACGGTTTGAATACTCCGGCTTATATCTGTATCGATGATATCACCATACAATAAAAAGAATACAGGGATATCCCTTCTGTCGGGGGTATCACTGTTATTTTTCTAAAATCCACACATCATGCATCGTTTTTACTATTTTATTATTTCTGCCTGTATGCTGTTCACCTCCTGCAACAAGGATGAAGTCATTACCGAAGAAGTAGGAGGACAACCTATAATAGAACTTGACAGCGAGACCGGTATTTACACGGTCAAGGTCGATCACGAATTGACTATCGCCCCGACATACCAGAATGTTGAAGATGCTCTTTTTGCTTGGACGATAGACGGTACGCTGGTTTCTTCGGGTCCGTCTCTTCAACGTACATGGAATGAATGCGGGGATTTTTATGTCAAACTAAGAGTAGACAATGCGGAAGGCTATGCCGAAGAGGAACTGAAAGTAGAAGTGAAAGAACTCACCCCTCCGGTCATCTCACTGGCACTACCTTCGCAGGGGCTAAAAGTCGTCCGGAATACCGATTACACATTTACTCCCGATATTCAGCATTCGGATGTCGAAGGGTTCAAAATCGAATGGGTACGGGAAGGAAAAATCGTTTCCACCGAGAATACTTATACTTTCAATGAAAAAGAACTCGGTGTTTATACGGTGACAATCAACGCTTCCAATATAGATGGGACAACAACGAAAGACGTAAGCGTAGAGGTCGTGGAAACGATGCCCTACGTTGTCAAATTCCCGACCCCGTCTTACCAGCAAACATCCACGGACAGGTACACTTTTGCCGACCGCCCTGTTTTCCTGCGTCCGTTGTTGGAGTATTTCGACAATCCCCGTTTTGAGTGGAGTGTAGACGGTCAGGTCATGGAAGGAGAAGTGAAACGCATGTTCAAGTTCACGCCGTCCGCACCCGGAGAATACACCGTCTCCTGTACTGTGTCGGAAGACACACCGACGGAAAAAATAAGCAGGAATATCGACAAAGGGAAAACGGCTGTCACTGCCACCGTAAAAGTCGTTTGTGTGGACAAAAAGGAACAAGACGGCTTCCGGGCTTCGGGAAGTTCCAAGCTCTGGAATAAAGTCTATGAATATACCCCAGCTCCCGGCCAATTTATCAACGAGACGAGCACGATAGGCGGTATGACCGGCAACGAAACATCCCCTGAAGCGGCTGTCGCATGGGCAACACAGCGTTTGAAAGACAAACTGCACGTCTCTTTAGGTTCTTTCGGGGGTTATATCATCGTCGGCTTCGACCACAGTATTCCCAATTCGGGTAACCAATATGATTTCTGTGTTCAGGGGAACGCCTTTGACGGCAGTTCCGAACCGGGTATCGTATGGGTCATGCAAGATATAAACGGAAACGGATTGCCGGATGACGAGTGGTACGAACTGAAAGGATCTGAAGCAGGCAAGGAAGAAACAATACAGAATTTTGAAGTGACCTATTACCGTCCGGAAGGCAAAAAAATGGATGTCCAATGGATCAGTTCCGACGGTAGAAACGGCTGGGTAGACTATCTGTCCGCTTATCATACACAAGACTATTATTATCCGGCTTGGATTTCGGAAAACAGTTATACCCTGACAGGCACTTGTCTGGCCGCCCGCAACACCCAAGATTCACAAACCGGTTATTGGGATAATCAGAGTTATGACTGGGGGTACGTGGATAATTTCGGAAACGACCAGATAGAAGGCGGCAGTACGGTGGATGGAAGCGGACAAAGGAACGGTTTCAAAATTTCCAATGCCATCCATGCCGATGGAACGGAAGCCAATCTGCAATATATTGACTTTATCAAAGTACAATGCGGTGTCTTGGCCAAAAGCGGCTGGCTGGGCGAAGTTTCAACGGAAGTATTTTCTTTTGAGGATTTAACCAAATAATAAAAATTGCAAGTATGAAAAATTATTTTCTTCCCATGCTCCTATCCTTGTTCTTTTTGGGTGCGTGTGACAAAAACGATGAAATTATACCTGAAGATGCAGATGAGAATTTCATCACGTCAGTTGTAATGACCGTGGACGGGAAATCGTACACGGCCGACATTGCGGACAATACAGTAACAATAACCGTTCCCTATACGGTATCGCTGAACAATGCCGAAGTGGAATTCAAGTACACAACTTCTGCAACAATCATACCTGATCCTGAAACGGTAACGGACTGGGATAACGAACGAACCTTCCGGGTGACATCCTATAACGGAGATGCCCGCGAATATGCCTATAAAGTGGTGAAAAGCGAAATAGAATCTGACGGAGATGTGGAGTTGAAGACCACCGAGGAGGTAGCTTCTTTTGCCGCAACCAAAACAACCGTTGTCAAAGGGAACCTGATTATCGGCTCTGATGCGGAAGAGGCAGAAAAAATCACTGACATATCAGCATTGGCATCTTTGAAAGAGGTTACTGGCAACATTGTCATTCGTAACAGTTACAACGGTGCAGACTTGACAGGGTTGGAAAATATCGTTTCGGCCGGAGGTTTGCAGGTAGGTTCGGCCGATGTCGCCTCGAAAGCTACGGAACTTCACATGATTTCCATGAAAGCATTGGAAACACTCTCCGGAGACATATCGGTATATAACGACCAAGTGACGTATGTCCTATTCGAGAAACTGGCAACTATTGGAGGAAGCGTGATGTTCAATGCGCCGTCGTTACAGAGCTTTGAGTTTCCGGTTCTGACCACTGTAGGTCAGGACCTGAATATCCAAGGACTCAATGAAGAAAACAAGGCTGCCGGAACAATCGCTACTTTAGAGTTACCGGAACTGACAAGTGTCGTAGGAGTCTTGTCCGTAAACAATCTTGCCAAGCTGACCTCCATGAACTTCCTTAAACTGAAAGAGACAGGTGGTCTTGATTTCCACACCGTCCCCGTGATGTTGGAAACTATCAATTTGCCGGAAATCGAAACAGTAAACGGAAGTATTATTATGGAGGCCAATATGGAAGCTCCTCCTACCGGTAGTTTTGTTCCCCAACGAAATGACGTGCTTTTGGCTTTCGGTGGAATGGACAAACTGACAACGATAAAGGGACAGATAAAGATAAAGAATTTCACGGCACTCAAACAACTTCCCGACTGGAGCAAGATCACCACACTTGGAAGCATCACGCTGGATTATCTTGAAGATGTGAGCGGAACACTGCTGTTGCCGAATGCCCGATTTGAAACCTTCGGAGAAACAGCGCCCCAGATTGAAATTATAAACAAGGTGCAGCTCTCCAAAATTGAAACAGCCGAAGATTTGTCAAATGTAAATTTTGTCATCACCAGTCTCACGAATAATAAGTTCCCTGAAATCACGTTCAAGAATATCAAAGACTTCACTTGTAAGCCAACCACCAACAATATCGATTATACCATATCGACAATTCAACATGTATATGGAAATCTAAATGTGACAGGCCAAATGCGAAGCAATGCCAAATTTCCCGACTTGGAAATCATAGATGGATATGGATATATCCAAATACCCATGTTTGCTTCAATCACAATGCCAGTCTTGAAAGAAGTGGGAGGACAGTTCTATTTATCTGGAAATTTTACCAGTTGTAACTTGCCCTTACTATCCAAAGTTTGTTGTTCAGCTTCTCCTGTATATTATAAAGAGGGAGAGGGTTCGTTAGCAATATCTTTACAAAGTAAATCGCTGGATATTCCGGAATTGCTTCACGTAGGAGGTGAAGGGTTGTTCGTTAATAAAGCAACAGGCATTACTTGTGATAAATTACAGACTATAGATGGTACGCTACAGATAAAAAGTGCGACTTCTCTTTCTCAGGAAACACTTTCCATGGAGAAGTTGGAGACCTTGCATGGGGTTGTTTTTGACGGCTTGACGAAATTTACCGACTACACTTTCTTCGGCAAGTTTATAGAAAACGGAATGATTACGGGGGAAAGTTGGAGCGTGACGAAATGTGGGTATAACCCAACCTTCCAAAATATGAAGGACAAACAATATACGCAGCAGGATTAAACCTTATACCTTAACCAGAGTACCCGTAATGATTCGGGTACTCTTTTTTATCCGAATGACAATGAGCAGAACAATACAACGGATTTGCCTTTTTCTTTTCTGCCTGCCAGTTTTCGGCAGTTGCATGAAATGGGATTACGGAGAGATGGAAGATTTCTCTGTATCGGCCTCTGGTCTTTTCATTACCAACGAGGGGAATTTCCAGTACAGCAATGCCACGCTTTCCTACTACGATCCCGCCACGTGCGAAGTGGAGAATGAAGTGTTTTACCGTGCCAACGGGTTCAAGTTGGGCGATGTGGCCCAGTCTATGGTTATCCGGGACGGTATAGGCTGGATCGTGGTGAACAACTCGCATGTGATTTTCGCCATCGACATCAATACTTTCAAGGAAGTGGGCCGTATCACAGGTTTCACCTCACCCCGGTATATCCATTTTCTGTCGGATGAGAAAGCCTATGTGACGCAGATATGGGACTACCGTATCTTCATCATCAACCCCAAGACATACGAGATTACCGGCTATATCGAATGTCCAGACATGGACATGGAATCGGGTTCCACCGAACAAATGGTACAATACGGCAAGTACGTCTATGTGAACTGCTGGTCGTACCAGAACCGCATCCTGAAAATCGACACGGAGACGGACAAGGTCGTGGACGAACTGACCATCGGCATACAACCTACTTCGCTGGTCATGGACAAATACAACAAGATGTGGACCATCACGGATGGCGGTTACGAGGGCAGCCCATACGGTTACGAGGCACCGTCTCTCTATCGTATAGACGCCGAGACTTTCACCGTAGAGAAACAGTTCAAGTTTAAGCTGGGCGACTGGCCTTCGGAAGTCCAGCTCAACGGTACACGGGATATACTTTACTGGATCAACAACGATATTTGGCGAATGCCGGTGGAAGCCGACCGTGTTCCCGTCCGGCCTTTTCTGGAGTTTCGGGACACCAAATACTACGGCCTTACGGTCAATCCCAACAACGGGGAGGTATATGTGGCCGACGCTATTGATTACCAGCAACAAGGTATCGTGTATCGCTATTCGCCGCAAGGCAAGCTGATCGATGAATTTTACGTGGGAATCATTCCGGGAGCTTTCTGCTGGAAATAACGAGGAAGGAGGACAAAAATGAAAAGACATCTTATTCTATTGTTCGTGGGGGTAAGCCTGCCCTTTCTGCTTGCCGCCCAGCAGAAAAATTCCGTCAGCATTACCAAAAGGGTACTACGTATTCCGGAGGTTACGGTGGTGGGCAAACGACCTATGAAGGATATAGGCGTGCAACGAACCCGTTTCGATTCCATCGCCATGAAAGAGAACATCGCCTTGTCTATGGCCGATGTGCTGACATTCAACTCATCCGTTTTTGTCAAGAACTACGGACGCGCCACGTTATCCACCGTGGCTTTCCGGGGTACCTCTCCCTCGCATACCCAAGTGACGTGGAATGGTATGCGCATTAACAACCCGATGCTGGGCATGACGGATTTTTCCACCATCCCTTCTTACTTTATCGATGATGCCTCGCTGCTGCACGGAACGTCATCGGTAAACGAAACGGGCGGCGGCTTGGGTGGTCTGGTCAGGCTCTCCACTTCTCCGGCCAACCATGAAGGGTTCGGGTTGCAGTACGTGCAGGGAGTGGGGTCGTTCAGCACGTTCGACGAGTTTCTCCGCCTGACCTACGGTGACAAACACTGGCAGTCCTCCACCCGTGTGGTGTATTCCTCTTCCCCCAACGACTACAAATACCGAAACCGGGACAAGAAGGAAAACATCTATGACGAGGACAAGAACATCATCGGTTCCTATTACCCGACGGAACGCAACCGCAGCGGGGCTTATAAGGATCTGCACGTCTTGCAGGAAATTTATTATAACACGGGCGAAGGCGACAAGTTCGGGCTAAACGCCTGGTATATCAATTCCAACCGGGAACTGGCGATGCTCAGCACGGATTACGGGAACGACATGGACTTCGAGAACCGCCAAAGGGAGCAGACGTTTCGCGGCGTCCTCTCGTGGGATCGCGTGCGGGAGAAATGGAAGGTCGGTGTAAAAGGCGGCTATATACACACATGGATGGCCTATGATTACAAGCGGGACAAGGGAAACGGCGAAATGGCTTCGATGACCCGCTCACGCAGTAAGATTAACACGTTCTACGGAAGTGCGGACGGGGATTATGCTCCTTCAGAGAAATGGCTGTTCACGGCCGGTGTTTCCGTACACCAGCATTTGGTGGAAAGCGCGGACAAAAATATCATCTCGCAGGAAGGTAACAAGGCTGTTGTCGGGTATGACAAGGGACGTGTCGAGTTTTCCGGTTCCGTTTCTGCGAAATGGCGGCCTGTCGATCGTTTTGCCGCCTCGCTTGTCCTTCGCGAGGATATGTTCGGTACGGAATGGGCCCCGGTTATCCCGGCTTTCTTCATCGACGGGGTACTGTCGAAAAAAGGCAATATCGTGGCGAAAGCATCCATCTCCCGGAACTACCGTTTTCCCACGCTGAACGACCTCTATTTTCTGCCGGGCGGTAATCCCGACCTGAAAAGCGAGCACGGCTTCACATACGACGTGGGGTTGTCGTTCTCGGTGGGGAAAGAAAATGTATATGCTTTGAGCGGTGGTATCAACTGGTTCGATTCGCACATCGACGACTGGATCATCTGGCTACCCACAACCAAGGGATTCTTCTCCCCCAGAAACCTCAAAAAGGTACATGCTTACGGGGCAGAGACCAACGCCCACCTTGATATAATGCTCGGAAAGGACTGGAAACTGGATATGAACGGAACTTTCTCGTGGACTCCCTCGATCAACGAGAGCGAACCGATGAGTCCGGCAGACCAATCCGTCGGCAAACAGTTGCCATACGTGCCGGAGTTTTCCGCAACGGTGACCGGACGTCTGTCATGGCGGACATGGAGCCTGCTTTACAAATGGTGTTATTACAGCCAGCGTTATACCATGTCGAGTAATGACTATACCCTGACGGGCTATCTGCCCCCTTACTTCATGAATAACGTGACACTGGAAAAACAGCTCTCTTTCCGATGGGCCGATCTGTCGCTAAAGGGCAGCATCAACAACCTGTTCGATGAAGAATACCTTTCCGTATTGTCCCGTCCCATGCCGGGCATCAATTTCGAGATATTCATCGGCATAACACCCAAGTTCGGAAAAAACAAAAATAGTAAACGATAATCTGCATCAATATGAACGCATTAAAGAATTTAAGCCTGATTTTGTTGCTTTCTCTGGCATTTACAGGCTGCCCACAACAAAAGCTCAAAAATCAATGATTTCAACCTGCTGCTTTATGCTCCCGAATATGCCTCCGGCTTCGACATCAAAGGGGCGGGCGGGAAGGAAAGCGTACTGATAACCGTCAGGAATCCCTGGCAGGGAGCGGACAGTGTAACCACATGGCTGTTTATCGTCCGCAACGGTGAAGAGGTTCCCGAAGGGTTTGCAGGACAGGTACTCAAAGGAGACGCCAAACGCATCGTGGCGATGTCTTCCACTCATATCGCCATGCTTGACGCAATCGGTGAAGTCCGGTGTATAACCGGCGTTTCGGGAATCGACTACATTTCCAACCCAGACATCCAAGCCCGCCGCGACAGTATTGGCGATGTCGGCTATGAAGGGAACATCAACTACGAGTTGCTGCTCTCGCTCGATCCCGACCTCGTTCTGCTCTATGGGGTGAACGGCGCAAGCGCAATGGAAAGCAAACTCGAAGAACTCGACATACCGTTCATGTATGTCGGCGATTATCTTGAAGAGTCGCCTCTCGGCAAGGCCGAATGGATGGTAGTGCTTTCAGAAGTCACAGGAAAACGTGAGAAGGGTGAAAAAGCCTTTGCCGCAATCCCGGTCAGATACAACGCCTTGAAAAAGAAAGTGGCCGACAGTACCCTCGGCACTCCTTCGGTTATGCTTAATGTTCCCTATGGCGACTCGTGGTTCATGCCTTCAACCCAAAGTTATGTAGCCCGCTTGATTACTGATGCGGGAGGCCGCTATATCTACCAGAAGAACACGGGAAACGCTTCTATCCCCATTGACTTAGAAGAAGCATATCTGCTCGCGTCGGATGCGGACATGTGGCTGAACGTGGGAATGGCGAACTCCCTTGACGACTTGAAGGCATCATGTCCGAAATTCACCGATACCCGATGTTTCAAAAATGGAGAGGTGTATAACAACAACGCCCGTACCAACACAGCCGGGGGTAACGACTATTACGAGTCTGCCGTCGTGAATCCTGACATCGTGCTCCGCGACCTCGTGAAGATATTCCATCCTGAACTGGTGCAGGAAGAGTGTGTGTATTACAAGCAACTGAAATAGATGCGTTCCCGTTCGACTATATTATTCTCCATATTGATTACGCTCACGGTCGGTCTTTTTTTACTGGACTTGGCCGTGGGAGCTGTCAACATTCCGATCCGCGATGTATGGGCAGCACTGACCGGGGGAAATTGTTCCCGTGCCACGGAAAAAATCGTACTCAACATACGCCTCATAAAAGCTATAGTGGCACTGTTGGCCGGGGCTGCCTTATCGGTCAGCGGTCTTCAGATGCAGACCCTCTTCCGTAATCCTCTTGCCGGTCCCTATGTCCTTGGCATCAGTTCCGGTGCAAGTCTCGGTGTGGCACTTGTGGTACTTGCCGGGATCGGTTCATCAATAGGCATTGCCGGAGCAGCGTGGGTGGGTGCGGCTGTCGTGTTGCTCGTGATAACTGCCGTCGGACAGCGAATAAAAGACATCATGGTAATCCTGATTCTGGGCATGATGTTCTCATCGGGCGTAGGTGCTGTCGTGCAGATATTGCAGTACCTCAGCAAAGAGGAATCGCTGAAAGCCTTTGTCATTTGGACGATGGGGGCTTTGGGTGACGTCACCTCCGGACAACTTCTGATTCTTGTTCCATCGGTGTTTGCCGGACTGCTGTTGGCGGCACTGACCATCAAACCGCTTAACCTCCTGCTGTTCGGAGAGGAATATGCCGTAACAATGGGACTGAATATTCGGCGTTCACGCAGCCTGTTGTTTCTCTCGACAACGCTGCTCGCCGGAACGATAACCGCTTTTTGCGGTCCGATAGGTTTCATAGGTCTCGCTATGCCTCATGTCACAAGAATGCTTTTCCAAAATAGCGATCATCATGTCCTTCTGCCCGGAACAATTCTTTCGGGAGCATCGATATTGCTTCTTTGCGACATCATTTCTAAAATATTCACCTTGCCGATCAACGCCATTACAGCTCTATTGGGAATCCCAATCGTCGTATGGGTGGTTTTACGCAACAAATCCATCACCGCATGATAGAATTACAGCATTTTTCCATAGGTTACAAAGAAAACTCGTTGCTCCACGAGGTAAATGCCACGATAAAAAAAGGTCAACTGACAGCCCTTATCGGAAGAAACGGGACAGGAAAATCGACGTTGCTCCGCGCCATAGCCGGTCTGAACCGGTGTTATTCCGGAAAAATCATTCTCGACGGGCACGACATCGCCTGCATGAAAACCGAAGATATGGCAAAAACGCTGGCTGTCGTCACGACCGAGCGCACGCGCATCGCCAACCTGCGGTGCAAGGATGTCGTAGCCATAGGCCGTGCTCCTTATACCAACTGGATAGGTAGGATGCAAGAAACAGATAAGGAGATAGTCATGCAATCGCTCATTTCGGTGGGAATGGAGGCTTATGCAAACCGCACGATGGATAAAATGTCGGATGGCGAATGCCAGCGTGTGATGATTGCTCGTGCATTGGCACAGGATACTCCTATCATTCTCCTTGATGAACCGACTTCCTTTCTTGACATGCCTAATCGCTACGAACTTGTGGCGTTGCTTCGTAGGCTTGTCCACGACGAGAAAAAATGTATCATGTTCTCGACACATGAACTTGACATCGCGTTGTCCATGTGCGATTCGATAGCATTGTTAGATACCCCGAATTTAAGTTGCTTGACCGCGTCTGAAATGCAGAAAAGCGGATACATTGACAGACTTTTCCAAAATGAAAACATCCGTTTCGACTCCTTATGCGGTACAATGATTTTGAAACAATGAGTATATACACTGTAGAAAATTTTACTTCAGACATCACTGTTGAAGGATATATCGCCGAATTCCGTGACGAACCACATTTTCTTGAACTTTGCAAACAATGTACCAATTACGGTAAAAGTTGGGGGTGTCCTCCATTTGATTTTGATACGGAATCGTTTCTCCGACAATACAAGTATGCACATCTTATGGCAACGAAGATAATCCCTGAAGACAAAGATATTCCGATTGAATATACACAAAAACTCATTTTACCGGAACGGATACGAATCGAGAGCGAATTATTGGATATGGAACGGAAATATGGAGGGCGTTCATTTGCCTATATAGGTAAATGTCTTCACTGCTCAGATAACGAGTGTACGCGTAACTGCGGCACACCATGCCGACACCCGGAAAAAGTGCGTCCGTCACTCGAAGCCTTCGGATTTGACATAGCCAAAACGCTTTCTGAACTTTTTAACATCGAACTTCTTTGGGGAAAGGATGGCAAATTACCTGAATATCTTGTTCTCGTAAGCGGATTTTTTCATAATGAATACGAACTTTGCAACATAGCATACTAATGATTCGGACATGAAATAAACAGACAAACTAACCACATTCGGTTCAATCTGTTTTGTGATTTCAAATGAATTATAGTTAGATATGTAAAAAGCGACGCTGGAGCTTGAAATAAGTAACGGTTTATCGGTGTATTCTCCGTTAAACCGTCCTGTTTTCGTTAAACGAAAACACAACTTGCTGTCC
>JABLTQ010004932.1_pt1 | contig 11956 bp, 8 predicted proteins | sample 7160101 | NCBI WGS metagenome assembly JABLTQ01 (sample SAMN14651228, study PRJNA627086) | human gut metagenome | isolation source: feces | host: Homo sapiens
GAAAGGCTCTCGCTGATTTCTTTTCGGGTCGCTTCCGGATGTTCTTTTAAGAATGACAGTATAGCTTGTTGTTGTTCCGTCAGATTTTGTATGGCTTTTTGGGTAGTCTTTTGGGTAGTCTTTTGGGTAGTTTTCTGGTCGCTTTGGGTAGTAGCTCTTTCCGGGTACTCAAACTTAAAGGTTGTCCATATACCTGAAGCATCATAGCGGAACTCCGGCGTGGAGAATCCGTCATTCTTACAAGCCGTAATGATACGCTCGATGCCACGTCCCCATGCCTCAATCTCACCAGCACGGAAAAAGGTGTTGGCAATATCAGGGTTGTAAGGCATACTTCGATGCGAAGACAATAAGGTTTCCACCGTCCACCCTTCGGGCAATACCCCACCGTTTATTATCTCCAACTTATTCTCATACACACGGATTTGAATAGGAGAAGCTTCTGCGTAGTCTTTGTTGATACAGGCATTCAATAACGCCTCACGCAGAGCCTCACGAGGCATAGGCAATGTTTCTATCCGTTGGATGCCCTCGTAGGTAATGATGGCTTTCATGTATTTGGTACATAGCAAGTCCATCAGTTTTACGATTTGCTGGAACAGATTACCATGCACTTCGTCTTGATACACCAAATCCATGCCTTCACGGAAGAAGCCGACCTTTACAAACGCTCCAGTCACATACTTTTCTGGGTCGGGATGGAACAGCAAGGCAGCGGCACGTTTCAGGTAACTGCCCTCATAAAGCCGGAGTTTCTCCAACAAGTCGTGATTATCGTCCATCAAATCTGCATCATCCATACGTCCGCTCCGTTTGGCATACTTGCGGAACAAATTGAATGTGGCATTATCCAAATCCTCCGCTTTCAGATAAGGTACAGGTACACCATCCCACGTTTTTCCTTGCTTGCGAAGCATGAAACGGTCGAGTGCAGCCCCTTTCAGTTCTTGATTGGTTGCACCACTCCGTTGATAATACTTACCACGGAAACTGACGGGATAAGGATAAGACTCCGTTACAATTTCTAGATATTGCTTTCCATCTTTCTCTTTCTGATTGACTTCCACCAAGATACCCATCATGTCTCGCACCTTGTTCGGAATATCCTCCATCAGTTTCTTGGCATCCTGTACGCCGCACACTTCACCATTATCGCGCAGTCCTATATACAGCGTACCACCTTGTGCATTGGCAAAGCCACAAATCCATTTCTGGTATTCATCGCGCCAAGATTCTTTGAATTCTATGTTTTGAGATTCGGCTTTCATCATATTGTCATCCATTGTATTTCTTGAAATTCTCCGCTTGTTCCAAAATCTCCTTAAACACCTCGTCATTCGTTACCGGTGGATAGCCATATTCAGCTAAAACCAAAATCAAATCCATTTTCAGTTCTGCCTTTATGTCATCACGGGTGGACCAGTCTGTGTACTTGGACTTGTCTGCTACAATCTTCTTGATTTCAGCAGCGAGTTTAAGTAGCTTATCTTCAGGATATTCAAAGCCAAACTGTTTGGCGATTGATTTCAGAATATCGTAAAAGGCTTTTTCTTCGTAGCTAATGCCTAAATCAAGGAAAGATTTCTTCTCCTTGTTTAGCTCTTTCAACAAATTAGCCATCTGATTAGCCACTTCCGTCAAGACCTCATCCGCAAAGATAGCACTATCTCTGCGTTCGTTGTATTTGTCAACCAAAGAGCTCAAGCGTTTGGAGAAGTCTACGCCTTTCGCCTTGTTCACCTTCTTGAACTCTGTGATGACGGTTTTCAGCAGGCGTTCCATGAGTTTTACTTTCGTATTGGGCAGTTTCAGTTTGCCAAGGCGTTCCATGTATTCTTCGCTCAGCACATCCAAGTTTTCTTTGTCATTGCCTATCTGGATGATTTCTTCCACGCCTTCTGATTGGATGGCTTCTTCTATCATTTCGTTGACACGACGGTTCATCTGAGAGATGTCCGGCGTATCACCTATTGTCAATTTATAAATAATGGAACGTACGCCACAGAAATAATGAATTTCTTCACGCTCGTCGTCGCTTATCTCTTCACTATTGCTGCACAAGTTAAATGCCGATTTTAGTTTCTTGGCGTGTCCCATGAATAAGTTTTCCTGTTCTTTAGTCCGCTGCATAAACTCGGCGCCCTTGTTCAGACAGTCTAATTGTTCCAATGGTGTACCCGTAGAAAATTTTGAATAGTCAAACTTGCCGAACACCCGCCGGATAATATCCAACTCATCTTTCACCATCGCAACGGACTGCTCAATGCTTTCCACCGAGTCCAAGTTGGCATCACCTTGCGCATAACGCTTCAATGCCACATTCATGTTGCTTTTGATGCCGATATAATCCACGACCAAGCCTTTCTCCTTTCCCGGATAAACACGGTTCACCCGTGAAATGGTCTGCACCAACGTGTGTTGCTGCAAAGGTTTGTCAATGTACATCGTGTCTAGACAGTCCACATCGAAACCGGTTGTCCACATATCGACCACAATGGCAATCTTGAAGTTTGATTTCGGCTTTTTAAACTCTTCTGCCCAAGCACGGCGGTCTTCATCCGTTCCCAGCAAGTTGTAAAGTTCTGGTTCATCGTCCTTGCTTCGGGTCATTATCAGTTTTATCTTCTCGATAGGTAGTTCCTGATTCCCATATGGGACACGTGGCTCCGCTACCATCATATAATGGTCCTCATGCGCTTCTTCGCCGGGTATTTTTGCCCATTCGGGACGCAAGGCGATAATCTTTTTATAAAGGTTGAAAGCAATGGTTCGGTTGGAACAAACGAACATTGCCTTGCCCTCTACCGTACTCCCTTCTTCCACCCGTTTCTCATAGTGGGTAATGAAGTCTTCGGCTACAGCTTGCAAGCGGTCGGAGTCTCCCAAAATGCGCTCCATTTTGGTAACGGCTTTCTTGCTTTCCTCTATCTGGTATTCATTGGCACCTTCTTCTGCACATTGCTTATAATAATTTTCTATTTCTTGCAATTTCTTATTGTCAAGCAAAACCTTGGCAGCACGTCCTTCGTACACAATACGCCGTGTGATGCCATCTTCCACCGATTCGGTCATCGTATAGGCATCTACTACCTCGCCGAACACATCTATCGTGGCATCAATCGGAGTACCCGTAAAACCAACATACGTGGCATTGGGCAATGAATCGTGCAGGTATTTGGCAAAACCGTAGTTGCGTTTCACTCCCTTTTCGGTCTGCTTGACCTGTAAGGATAAGTTAGTTTGGGAGCGGTGTGCCTCGTCTGATATGCAGATGATGTTTGCCCGTTCAGACAAGAGCCGTGTATCTTCGGTAAACTTATGTATGGTGGTCAGGAACACGCCGCCGCTGGTTCGTCCAGCCAGATGTTCCCGAAGTTTATCCCTGCTTTCTACTTCCACCACGCATTCATCACCGATGAACTTCTTAGCCGTCCCAAAGAGCTTGGAAAGTTGGTCATCCAAATCGGTACGGTCGGTTATCAGGACTATCGTAGGGCTGGCAAACTCCCGGCTTCGCATCAACATACGAGTAAGGAACAGCATCGTGATACTTTTGCCACAACCTGTTGCCCCGAAGTAAGTACCTCCTTTTCCATCGCCGCCTGCTTGGAGTTTGGAATGTAGGCGGATATTCTCAAATAGCTTGTGTGTGGCAAAGAATTGCGGATAGCGGCAAACCACTTTCTTCTCGTTTTTCGATGAATCGGGGAAGAACACAAAATCCTTTATCACGCTCAGCAACCTTTCTTTTCGGAACAAGCCTTTTACCATCGTCAAGAGAGAGTTGATTCCGTCTGTAGCCTTATCATCTGCTTCTACTTTCCGCCACGCATAAAAGAAATCGTAAGGAGAAAACAGAGAGCCATACTTGTTGTTCACCCCATCGCTGATTACCACAAACGCATTGTATTTGAACAGGTCGGGAATATCACGGCGGTAACGAACGATGAGTTGGGTGTAAGCATCCATGATGGTCGTATCTTCTTTTACGGCACTCTTGAACTCCAATACCACCACGGGCAAACCATTCACATAAACAATGCCATCGGGAATGCGTCGCTCCGCACCTTGTATCTCCAACTGGTTGACGATACGGAACAGGTTGTTCTTTGTACCATCTTTGCTAAAATCTATCGGCTCGATAAACAAATCCGGCAAAGCCGCGTCCTCACGCTTCAACGAAAAGCCCTCCGTCATCAGCCGATAGGTATGGCGGTTCTGCTCATACAAGGAGAAGCTCACATTGGCAGTCAACTTGGCAAGTACGCGCTCAATCTCTAACGGCGTAATGCTTTCGGCTTTGTATCGATTGCGCAGATATAGGCGCATATCGTCCCGAAGCAAGACATCGCTCACTTCCTTATGGACTTCTTCCCCGTTGGTATATATGTAACCCTCCTGCTGGAACAGTTCCATGATGGAGAGTTCGAGGGCGTATTCGTTAAAGTGTGGCATAGATTGTATTATTAACTAATTGTAGGTCTTCCAAAATAAGAATTTACAGTATTTATTTGATTTTGAAAGGATTCTCCAAAATTAGGAATCATGCTTTTCAATTTATCTAACAATTCTTCTTCTTGAAATATTGAATTAGTACAATTAATTACATATTGATTATCATTTGTTGCACTTATAATGCCGGAAGATATTGATGAAATAAAAAATCCAAAAGAATATTGTTCATTGCCTTTGAACAGTTCTAATAGTGGAAATCCTTTTTTCTCTTTCATTGACAAGGTACACGAATATAACAACAATAAACCAACGGCTGAAGCAGAATTTAAATATCCTTCTTTGAATTGACCTAGTTCTATTTTTCCATCGTTATACATTGTATTATTTCTTCCATTTAAAGAATTTATTTGTTCCGCAATATTATGTTCTGTTTCTTTCATGCGTTCTTGAAGTTTTTCATCGACGCGTAATACAATATTATCTATTTGCTTTGTTATCGTATTAGACGCTTCTACCAATTTGTCTTTTGACTCTAATAACCCTTCTAATGTTTTGTCTATTTGTTTTGATACTTGAGTTATCGTATCTGTAGCATTATCAATACGGGTAAATTGCTTGTACAAATCTGAAGAAAATTGCACAGTTACAAATATTGCCAATATGGATAGAACTAATGAAGTAATAGTTGAACCAAAAGACAAGTAATCAAAAATATTATTGTTAGGTCCTCCATATTTTGCAGAAATGATAGTTATTATTGCAAAGCCAAGGAATCCAACAATATAATTTCTATGCAATTTTATTATTTTCTGAGCTAATAAATTCTCTGTAGAAGTCAGTGTCTTTTTATTATTCAAAAAATCGCAAACGATGGCTACTATTGCTATTAAAGTAGCGCAACCAATCATCATTAAAATAACAGTTCGTTCCATAATAATATTATTTTATCGCCCCATCTTTGCCAAAAGCAAAGACTGTAATTCGTTTAACTTTCTATTTTGTTTTGTCTTCAATTCGATTATGTTACTTATCAAAGACATTCTTCTTTCAAATTCTTCAAGTGTTTTATGCTTAGGAATCATTATTTCTTCCCTCTCCAAAACAGGGATAGTCAATTGATTTTGTACAGAACCATCACCTTCAAATTGCTTGCTGCTAAGCTGAAACCATAAGTTATGAAGAAAGTTTTTGTCATTAGGAATGACAGAAATCAACCTCACTATCGGATAATATGGCTTTCTCCGAACAAAACAGACACCAATGGTTCCTCTTGCGGAGATTGTAATAGCAGGCTCTTTTATTACAGAATGTTTAGTATAGCCAACAACTCCCATATTTTCAACTCCATTAGCTATTACAGGTATCTCATATTGTTCAGTAGAATAATTAGAAAACACCTTAGGTTTATCTCCTCCTGCTTTAATTGTGGCAATCTCTCCCAAAGTCCCCATTCTCCATCCTTCCGGCAGATTCTCCTTATCAATCCCATCCACAAACATTTTGCGATAAAGAGTTTGCGCCGTTTCTTCCAACTTGGCAATGATTTGCTCATTAAGATGAATGCGATGGGTAACCGTTTCGTATTCGGATACAATCTTTTGCTGCTGTTCTATGGGAGGAACGGGCAGTTCTACATCGCACATTTCTTCCCAACTGAAAATCTCACGAGCACTACCGTGTGAATTGAAACGGGCATAGCGGTCGAACTCAGGGCGACGAAACCACATCATCAAGTATTCGGGGAGGAGTTCTTGTTTGTTCTTAACCTCAAAGACTGTATAGGCTTGTGAAATTATAGCACTCTCATCCTCTTTGTACAAAGCGATGGAAACCTTATCTCCATTACGTGAGGTAACCGGACCGTATGCAAATTGCCGAGGTTCAACTACCTTATAAGAAGACATATCCGTTCCAATAGTGTTCGCAATGGATGGCATGAACTCTTTGGAGATACTGACACCTAATAGTTTCGTCACCTTCAAATCCCTATTCCTTACATCCACCTCGCGGATGTAATCCCCAAACCGTTTATAATCAGTCCTATTCAAGTCCATATCCCAACTCCTTAAACAGATTCAACAGCTCTTTTTTGCTTTCCTCTTCCTTACGGAGCAGTTCTTGCATCTCACTTTGCAGTTGCGTCATCTTCGTATCGAAGTCGATGCCTTCATCCCGGTTCTTGAACTCGATGTATTTGCTGGGCACGAGTGACCAGCCTTTCGCTTCAATTTCTTCTAATGTGGCGGAATAGCAGTATTCGGGTACATTGCGATAGGTTTGTTCATAACCTTCGCGTTGCCAGTTATGGAAGTTTTCGGCTATCTGTGCAATCTGTTCCCCGGAGAACTGGATGTATTTCTTCTCGAACGGTTCACCCCATTGACGCAAGTCGATAAACAAAACCTCATTTTCCCGGTTGCGATAGTTCACCAATTCACCGTTCTGTTCTACTGTGCGGGCTTTGCGGTTACCCGCTAATATCCAGAGAGTAACGCTGATATCCGTAGAGTAGAACATATTACGAGGGAGAATTACAATGGCTTCCACCAAATGGTTCTTTAATAGTTGGCGACGTATGTTTAACTCTGTACCGTCGCCGCTCAACGCACCGTTAGCAAGCAGAAAGCCCGCCATGCCATTGGCTGACAATTTGGAAACGATGTTCAGAATCCATCCATAGTTGGCATTACTTGTAGGAGGCACATCATACCCCTGCCAACGTGGGTCGTTGGTCAATTCATTCTCAGCACGCCATGATTTCTGGTTGAAAGGCGGATTGGCCATGATAAAGTCTGCCTTCAAGTCCTTGTGCTGATCATCGTGGAACGTATCGGCGGCGCGTTCGCCCAAATTGCAGGCAATGCCCCGAATGGCAAGGTTCATCTTTGCCAACTTATAAGTGGTGTTGGTATATTCCTGTCCATAGACAGAGATGTCTTTCTTATTGCCATGATGCGCCTCGATGAACTTCATGCTCTGAACGAACATACCGCCCGAACCGCAACAAGGGTCGTATATTTTGCCTCGATAGGGTTGTATCATCTCCGCAATGAGGTTGACAATCGTTTTTGGTGTGTAATATTCGCCTTTGCCCTTGCCTTCGGCTATAGCAAACTTACCCAAGAAGTATTCATAGACACGCCCTATCAAGTCGTGTTCCTTGTCTTTTTGCGTATCAATTTTACCAATAACATCCAACAGGCTCGCCAATTTGGTGCGGTCAAGCCCCAATCCGGAATAGTAATTGCTCGGCAAAGCTCCTTTTAACGAAGGGTTGTCTTTCTCCACCTGCGCCAAAGCCGCGTCAATCTTGATGGCGATGTCATTTTGCTTAGCATTCTCCATCAGGTAATCCCAACGGCTGATTTCATTTAAGTAAAATACGTTCTTGGCATTATAAAACACTGGCTGGTCTACAAATGCACCTTTGCCGTCTGCAATCAATTCATTGCGCCGCTCCAAAAAACGGTCATAGGCGTATTTCAAGAATATCAGGCTCAACACGACATGTTTGTATTCCGACGGCTCTACCGAACCACGTAATTTATTGGCGGACTCCCAAAGGGTTTCTTCTATGCTTTTCTCTTTCTGTTGTTTCTTTGCCATGACTTTACTTTTTTATTCCGTTGTTTATCAGTCTTCTTGCGTCCACATTCAATATAGACGCTATCTTCATCAACATCTCCAATGAAGGCTGGGTCGCATTGGAACACCAACGTGAAATGGTCGCCTCGTTTTTTCCTAACTGTTCAGCTAACCATTTCCCGGTTTTCCCTTGCTCTACTAATACTATTTTTAGTCGGTTTATCTTTTCTGTTCCCATATTAAAACGTATTGCATACATGCAATAATAATTGATTGTATCTGCAAAGATAGTGATTACTTACTAAAATTATTCAAGTTCTGACAAATATCCACTTCACGGATATAGTTGTCCATCCGTTTCATCTCTCCATTACTCATAGTTGTTCTTGTTTATCAGGTTTACAACTACCTTTACCATTACGTCCTTCTCCTCCGTGCGGCTTTCAGCAATCATCAACGTAAGGGCGACAAGCGTGTTGTCAGCTATTCGCTTCGTACCGTCCGGATTGTAAAGGATGCCATTTCTTGCCATGAACCACAGGAAGAGCGTGGCAGCAATGCGTTTGTTGCCATCGCTGAACGAATGATTCTTTGTGACCAGATAAAGCAACATGGCAGCTTTCTCCTCCACGGACGGATAGAGGTCTTGCCCACCGAAAGTCTGATAAATCTGACCGATGGAGCTTTTGAACGAATCGTCTTTCTCATGGGCAAACCACTGGCTTCCGCCAAACTTCGCCTTCAACTCTTCAATGGCTTGCATGGCTCCCTCGTAGGTCGCATGAAACCTTGCTTCGTTGGTTGTTTGTTCCACGGCCAATTGTTGGTAATCGTACTTATCCAAGGTATCAAGGGCATAGGCATAGTCGGAAACGACCTCCACCAAATTGAGCGCATCATCAGAAGTCAATGTCTCTTGTGCCTTGACCGTCCTGCCCAAGACGGATACCAACCGTTTCAATTCCGTATAGCGTTGTTCCGTCAAGGCCTTATTGACGACATAGCCCTTCACCAGATACTCTTTCAGTACCTTGTTGGCCCAAATGCGGAATTGTGTGCCACGCTGGCTTTTTACACGATAGCCTACCGAGATAATGACATCCAAGGAATAAAAGGCAACAGGTTGTTTTACCCCATCAACACGCAAAAAATGCGTGTTGTTAGCTTTTTCCAATTCACATTCGGAAAAGACATTATTAACGTGCTTTCGTATAGTCTTTTCATCCCGATCAAACAAAGTGGCCATCTGGTTAGCCGAGAGCCATACCGTATCGTTTTCTAATTTTACGTTGATGGATGTTTGTCCATCAGCAGTGCTGTAAATTACAATCTTGTCATTCAAGTCCATATCCTAATTTTTTAAACAGGTTCAACAACTCTTTTTTGATCTCTTCTTCCTGCCGGAGCAGTTCACGCATCTCGCCTTACAGCCGTTTCATCTAGGTATCGAAATCGATGCCTTCGTCTCGGTTCTTGAACTCGATGTACTTGCTGGGCACAAGCGATTAACCTTTCACTTCGATTTCTTCCAACAAGTGTTTCTATGTCGTGAGAGGTTCGCCCATAGAGGAAATTCTTTTTCTCGTATTTCACGACATTCTCAATCTTACCCTTCAATTCTGGATCTGCCTTCTTACAAAATACCGGTTGGAAATTCTGTTCCTTGACAAATGTATGGAATGCTTTTGTCAGGATATAGTCTCCCAGGTCCTCACGATGGGTGAAAATCTTGTCCTGTTCATAGATGATTTTCCTCGGTTTGCCTTGCCAGAACTGAAAGGCAAGTTCATGTGCAAAGAAATAGATTTTGATGCTTATGCCATTTTCCTTCCTCATCCACGTTTCTCTAAAATCAACCTGGGCTTCCTGTCCATATGGGGTGTCAGGTAGCTTCTCGTAGATGTGCTTGGATGGAGTAACCTTAGGTATATCGTATTTCTTCCGGACTTTGCAGACAAAATTATAGATTGTCTTGTTGGATACCGAAGGCATTGACGGGTCATATTCCTTAATCCAGTCACCGACTAGTGCTGCTGAGAGTCCGGGATGTTCACGAAGAGTTTCCTTCACATAGGACTCATATTTTCCCTGCTTTTCCGGACGGTTTCCTCCGGAGGACGGACGGGACAGCAATTCCAATTCCGACATCTTGCAATATCGGATGACGGAGCTTCTGTATACTCCCGGTAGCCGGGCTATTTGCGATTTCTTGAACCGCTTGGACAGCAAATGATGAATTTTATACCACACTGTAATTCTTTTATTTTCATTGTACTTCATACTTTTGTCATTGAGTTCTATAGGTGTCATAAAGACAGTATATATGTTGCATTTAGTTCTCTTTTTTCAGTAGCCACTAATTCCATTAACGGCTGTACCTCCTCATAGGACTGGATACATTCTGATATCTGTTTGTTCTTATTCATATATCGGTTCCTATGCGAGTTCTGTGCAAAGATAATTATTTCCCTTTTTATTTATATATATAAAAAGACTGTTTTCTATAACGTGATGAAATTCTAATTCCTTTGTATATGCTGAAATGGCAATAGTACAGGATGAAAAAATCGTGAGTATCGCGTTTACCATGGCGGTTCTGTGATATCTAATGAATCCGATGTGGAACTTACAGACCCTATACGATTCTTCCGCTCCTCCAAAGGAGAATAGTACGGTTTCACAATGAATGGAAAGATTTACATTGACTCGAGGATTGCCATAGCCGAGGCGTCCACCCATGAATACACCCATTTTTGGACGGATATATCGCGTCTCAGGAAACTTATCAGTGCGTATCAGCAACGGTGCGATAGACAAGTTTTTGTCACAAAGTGCCGTTGAAAAGAGCGACAGCAAAGACGTTCACATGTCGGTATTGAAAGTACTTCCTAATGTGCTGAAGTCAAGTATAGACGTGGAGATACTTCCTGATTTTCTGAAAGGCAAGGATGGAAAACTCAGCGCGGAAAACGGCATAAATAAGGACGTTCTTGTACATCGCCTGTATGGAGCTGTGGATATCGACGGTATGATATACAGTGTAAAGATAACTTTAAAGGAGAACACAAAAACACGCGAAGCAACGAACACGCATTCGTATGAAGCAACAAAAATAGAGCTGCTCGCAGGAACATTGGTTAAACCCGAAGGTGATAACCCCAATACGAACAACTCTATCCATGCTGAGAAGTTACTGGCTGGTCAACATGGAGACGTTACCAAGACCTCTCCCCGCAATTCCAATAACTCTATCTCTGCGGCAAAGTTATTGAAAGATATTGGAATGTCCTATAATCCAAGCGAGAAAATTTTGGATGCGAACGAAAAACGCAATACAACGATTCGTGAGTCTCGCGTTTACCATGGCGATTCTGTGATATCTAATGAATCCGATGTGGAACTTACAGACTGTATGTGATTCTCCCGCTCCTCCAAAGGAGAATAGTACGGTTTCACAATGAATGGAAAGATTTACATCGACTCGAGGATTGCCATAGCCGAGGCGTCCACCCATGAATAGCCAACGACAAAATAAGGGGACATAGAAAAAAGAAATCAGCAAATGATACCGCACTACCGGAGCAAAATGCTCTTTCAAAGGTCCCCGTCGTATCATTTGCTGACAGCGCAAATATACAATAAAATCTTGGTAGTATAGTTTCTAAATATGAATTTATTGAAAAACCATTTGAAGATACTTTTATTACAGATTTGGGCAATGTAATAGATAATTTGTGCCCCCAATTCGGAACCCTTGGTACAAAAGAAAAACGCTAATCATCTTATATTCTAAGCGATTAGCGTTTCTTTCAAAGTGGTGCCACCAGCACCATTATTTTATCTTTTTCTTACTTCCTTTGATAAAGAATACAATACTATTTAATTGATAATCAAAGATTATTTTATTTTAATGCGA
>JABLTQ010041794.1_pt1 | contig 11946 bp, 7 predicted proteins | sample 7160101 | NCBI WGS metagenome assembly JABLTQ01 (sample SAMN14651228, study PRJNA627086) | human gut metagenome | isolation source: feces | host: Homo sapiens
CCATCAGGGGTGATGGTGTTGGTCAGCGAGATGCCGTCAAGAGCGTCGTTGTAGTCGATCTTGCCGACGGAGAACATGGACGGCAGCATGCCGTGGGAGTCCATGCCGTTCTCCGGGTTGGCGCCCGGAGCGTACGGGGTGCCCTTGGCGTGGCCGGACGGGAAGGAACCGGTGTTCTTGCCGTACTCGACGTTGGAGGTGATCGTCAGGATGGACTGGGTCGGGACGGCGCCGCGGTAGACCGGGAGCCTCTTGACCTGGCCCATGACCGTGGAGACGACCCACTTGGCGATGTCGTCGGCGCGGTCGTCGTCGTTGCCGTAGACCGGGAACTCGCCCTCGGTGCGGTAGCCGACGATCAGGTCGTCGTCGGCGCCCTCAACGTACTCGTACTCGTGGCCTTCCAGGGTCTTCGCGTCCTTGTTGTAGATCGGGTAGACCTTGGCGTACTTGACGGCGGCGAGGGAGTCGGCGGCGATGGACAGACCGGACATGCCGCAGCCGAGGGTGCGGTACACTTCCTTGTCGTGCAGGGCCATCTCGATGGACTCGTACGCGTACTTATCGTGCATGTAGTGGATGATGTTCAGGGCCATGACGTAGGTCTCGGACAGCCATTCGAGGGCCTTCTCGTAGTTGTTCTTGACCTTCTCGTAATCGAGGGTGCCGTCGGCCTCCGGGGTAATCGGCTCGATCACGCCCTTGTCGATGACCTGCATGCCGGTCATCTCGTCGCGGCCGCCGTTGATGGCGTACAGCAGGGCCTTGGCGGAGTTCACACGGGCGGCGAAGAACTGCATCTGCTTGCCCACGCGCATCGGGGAGACGCAGCATGCGATGGCAGCGTCGTCGCCCCAGTGGCTACGAATTTCCTTGTCGGACTCGTACTGGATGGCCGAGGTGTCGATGGAGATCTTGGCGCAGAAGCGCTTGTAGGCCTCAGGCAGCTTCGGATCCCAGAAGATGGTGATGTTCGGCTCGGGGCCAGGTCCGAGGTGCTCGAGGGTCAGGGTGTTGAGCAGACGGAACGAGGTCTTGGTGACCATCGAACGGCCGTCATCGCCGAAGCCGGCGTCGGACCAGGTCGCCCAGTACGGGTCGCCGGAGAAGATCGAATCGTAGTCCTTGGTACGCAGGAAGCGCACGATGCGCAGCTTCATGACGATGTTGTCGATGAGCTCCTGGGCGTCGGTCTCGGTGATCTTGCCGGCCTGGAGGTCGCGCTCGATGTAGCAGTCGAGGAAGGCGGAGTTGCGGCCGAAGGACATGGCGGCGCCGTCCTGGGACTTGATGGAGGCCAGGTAGCCCATGTAGGTCCACTGCACGGCTTCCTGCGCGGTCTGGGCCGGGCGGGACAGGTCGAGGCCGTACTCGTTGCCGAGGTTGATGAGCTTCTTCAGAGCCTTGATCTGCTCGTCGTGCTCCTCACGGAAGCGGATCCAGTGCTCGATCTCCGGCTCGGTGAAGTCGTTGCGGTACGGCACGGAGTCCTTGTCGCGCTTCTTGAAGGCGATGAGCTTGTTCACGCCGTACAGGGCGACGCGGCGGTAGTCGCCGATGATGCGGCCACGGCCGTAGGCGTCCGGCAGACCGGTGAGGATCTTGTTGTGGCGGGCGACCTTGATCTGCTTGGTGTACACGCCGAAGACGCCGTCGTTGTGGGTCTTGCGGTACTTGGTGAAGATCTTCTTGATCTCCGGATCCGGTTCCTTGCCGGCTTCCTTGATGGCCTGCTCGACCATGCGCCAGCCACCGTTCGGCATCATCGCGCGCTTGCAGGGAACGTCGGTCTGGAGGCCAACGACCACGTTATCGACTTCCGGGGAGTCGATGTAGCCGGCCGGGAAGGCGTCGACGTCGGCCGGGGTATGGGTGTCCACGTCGTAGACGCGCTGCTTGCGCTCCACGGCCAGGTAGTTGTCGTCGAGGTACTTCCACAGGTGCTTGGTCTTCTCGGTGGCAGGAGCCAGGAATGTCTCGTCGCCCTCGTACGGGGTGTAGTTCTTCTGGATGAAGTCGCGGACGTCAATATCCTTCTGCCAGTTGCCCTCGGTGAAGCCGGCCCACGCCTTGGCGTCGAGCTCCTCCTGGGAGACAGCTGCATTTTCCACTGCGGTCATGTCACTCCTTAAATGGGGTTGTAGGTTTCGCATCTTCACGGAACCCTTGGTTCAACAGTGTAGTTGGCACTTGCTTGAGAAAAGCTGAAATTGGGAGTGAGCTATCTCACATTGTTTCTGTGAACGCTACCATTCCAATGGCTTCTAGATATTGATGGGACTATTGCACGTCTCCAGATATGGGAAACCGCTCATACTGTGATGTTCGTATGAGCGGTTCGGTCTTGAGATTGACAGCAGAACCGTATCCGTCAGTTTTCGACCGTCAATCCTCGGGGCGAGCCTGTGCGGGTTTCACGCCGTAGTTCTTCCAGCGCCGGTTCTCCTCCTCCCATCTGGCATTGCGGTCCACCACGATGTCCCACGCATGTTCGGCGTCTTCCTTGGTCTTGTACGGACCCATGCGCTGTTCGATCGGTGAGACCATGCCCAACTCGGCCTGCTTCTTGACGGTGTTGAAATACCACTGCTTCTTGTTATCGTCTGTCATTGGTACCTCCTCAACGGTATTACTTGCTCCCGCTGGCGGGAGCAATATATGTTTATTCCCTGAATGCGTTGGTGACGGGCAGTCGGCGGTCGCGGCCGAACGCGAGGGCCGTGACCTTCGGTCCCAGCGGGTATTGGCGGCGCTTCCATTCGGCGCGGTCCACCAATCGCATCACGGTGTCTACGGTGACCTGGTCGAAGCCGTCGGCTAACAGGTCGGCGCGGCCGTGCGCGTGCTCGATGTATGCGGCGAGCACCTTGTCGAGCAGCGCGTATTCGGGCAGGGAGTCGGAGTCCTTCTGCCCGGGGCGCAACTCGGCCGAGGGTGCCTTCTCGATGGAGGAGACCGGAATCATCACGCCGTCCTTCAACGGGATGCCGGTGTTGCCGTCCTCGTTGCCCACGATCTTGAGACCGCCGATGCCGACGCCTGCGGCCGCGGCCTTGTTACGCCAACGGCTGATCTCCCAGACACGGGTCTTGAGCAGGTCCTTGATGGGTGCGTAGCCGCCTACCGCATCGCCGTAGATGGTCGAGTAGCCGCAGGCGAGCTCTGACTTGTTGCCGGTGGCCACGGCGAGCAGACCGCGCGAATTGGAGCTGGCCATCACGATCACACCGCGGATGCGGGCCTGCAGGTTCTCGGCGGAGACACCATCAAGGTCAAGTTGCTGTTGGTAGGCGTTGAACAATGGCTCAATGGGCTGGACCTCGTAATGGGCGCCAATGTTGGAGGCCAAATCGGCGGCGTCGTCTTTGGAACCGTCGGAGGAGTACATGGAGGGCATGGAGATGCCCCAGACGTTCTCGCCGCCGCATGCGTCGGCCGCCATGGCGGCTACCAGTGCGGAGTCGATGCCTCCTGAGAGGCCCAGCGTCACGCCGGTGAAGTGGTTCTTGGCCATGTAGTCCTTGAGGCCGAGCACGCAGGCGGTGTATACCTCTTCGTCCGGGTCGAGTTCCGGAACGATCTCGGCCTTGGCCTGATGTTCGGCGGCGGAATCGAAGTCCCAGAACGTCAGGTTTTCCATGAACATCGGGCTGCGTTCGATAAGCGTGCCGTCGGCGTCGACCACGAAGCTGCCGCCGTCGAAGACGAGGTCGTCTTGACCGCCGACCTGATTCAGGTAGATGACCGGGGCGTTAACCTCGGCGGCACGACGCTGGGCGAGCTCGAAACGGGTGTTGGTCTTGCCTTCCTCATACGGCGAGCCGTTGATGGTGAGCAGCAGGTCGATGTTCTTGGTGGCCAGGTCGGCCACCGGGCCGCCATCCTGCCAGATGTCCTCGCAGATGGCCACGCCAATGGTGGCGCCGTCCACGTCGAGGGTCACGGAGCGGTCGCCGGCGGAGAAGATGCGGAATTCGTCGAACACGCCGTAGTTGGGCAGGAAGTGCTTGTCGTAGCCAGCCCAGACCACGCCTTGGTGCAAGACCACCAGTCGGTTGCGCGGCTTGGAGGTCTTGCGGTCGGTGCCCACGGTGCCGACCACCACGAACAGATCGCCGAGGCCGTCGTCGTTGAGCTGGGTGGCGAGTTCGTTGGCCTTGTCCCATGCGGCTTGGCGGAAGGTGCGGCGCAGGGCCAGATCCTCGATGGGGTATCCGGTGAGGGTCATTTCCGGGAAAACAACCACTTGGGCGTTTCCTGCGGCGGCTTTACGGGAGTAGTCGAGCACCTTGGCGGCGTTGGTGTCAAGCGCGCCGACGCAGGTGTCGATCTGGGCGAGTGCGAAGCGAAGCTGTGTCATAGATTCTTAGTGTAGCCGCGTATGACGTCGGATTGCCTGTTCTTCCGGCTTGGCGTCATTCATTAGGTCGTTTTTGCGTTCATTAGGTCACTGCAATGCGATATCAGTCGTTGCAATGGCGCGATTCCAACAACCAGTATCGCCGTTCACCGACCTAATGGACGATGAATCGACCTAATGAACGAATGCCACTCCCCTCAGTCAGCTTCGCTGATAGCTCGTCCTGCACTTATGGACGGGCGAGGCCCGCGCATATCTGGTTCGGCTGTCGCCTCACCTTCGGCTACAGACAGCCCACTGGGCTGTCTGCCTAACGCCTCAGCCTCCGGAGGCGAGCCAGAAAAGGATTTACTTCAGCTCGTTGAGCACGCGCAGAGCGGTGTTGACGTAGAAGTTGACGAAGGTGGGAATGGATTCGTCGAGACCCACGAAATGCGGGCTATGCCAGTCGGCGCAACCTTCCTGGCCGTTTGACCCGACGAACGCGAACACCGGCAACGTCACCTTGGCGAATTCGCAGAAGTCCTCCCCCGCCATCGACTGACGTATCGGTTCGAGCTGCGCGTAGTCGTTGACATCCGCCGCCACGGCCTTGGCGAGACCTGGATCGGAGACCAGCGGGTCTTGAAAGTCATCCCAGACCACGTCGGCGCTGATGCCGTATGCCTCGGCGGTGTGTTCCACCACTTCCTTGAATCGGCGGCCGACCAGATTGCCATCCGACTTGTGGAAATAGCGCACAGTCCCTTGGAATCCGGCTTCGGCGGGCACCACGTTCCACACATGGCCGCCGTGCACTTCGGTAACGGACAGCACCAGCGGGTGGAAGGGCGTGACGTTGCGGTTCACGATGGTCTGCAGGCTCAGAATAATACTGGCGAGCGCTTCGATGGGCCCGGTGCCCTTGTACGGGTAACCGGCGTGGGTGCCTTGGGCGTGGAGGGTCACGCGGAATTTCACGCAGCCGGCCATCATCGGCTCAACGCCGATGGCCAGCTGGCCGGGCGCATAGTTGGGGTTGTTGTGCGTGCCGATAATGGCTTCGACGTCATCCACGAGTCCGGCGTCGATCATGGCGCGAGCGCCTTGGCCGGTCTCCTCACTCGGCTGGAACAGAATCTTGATCGAGCCGGCGAACTTGTCACGGTGCTCGGCGAGCCAGAAGGCGGCACCGAGCAGACCGGTCATGTGCAGGTCGTGGCCGCAGCCGTGCATCACGCCTTCATTGACGGAGCTGAACTCCAGTCCGGAGTCTTCCACGATGGGCAGGCCGTCGATGTCAGCGCGCAGCCCGATACGCGGCCCGGGACCGGCCTCGCCCTGAATGAGCCCCACAACACCAGTCTCCAGCGGGTTGTGCAGGATCTCGATGCCGTGCGCCTTGAGCTGGTCGGTCAGATAGATGCTGGTGCCGAATTCACGGAAACTACGCTCCGGATGGGCGTGCAGGTAGTGGCGGATAGTGATGAGTTCGTGGTCGATGTCGATATGTTCACTCATGGTTCCCGATTCTAGTAGCGCGAAGAATATATTGCGGCCCTCGCTCCATATTGGCGAGGGCCGCGATCTATGGGGTCAGTATGCCTTGTTATTGCTGGCGTTTGAGCAGTCGTTTGGCGATGGCGTTGGCGATGCCCTGCACCACCTGGACCAGTACGATCATGATGATCACGGCCGTCCAGGTGACGGTCTGGTCGAACTTCTGGTAGCCGTAGGCGATGGCGAAGTTACCGAGACCGCCACCGCCGATGTAGCCGGCCATGGCAGACATGTCGAGCACGCCAATGAACAGGAAGGCGTAGGCCAGGATCAGCGGTGCCAGGGCTTCGGGGATGAGCACGGTGCGGATGATGGTGAGCTTGCCGGCACCCATCGAACGCGAGGCCTCGATTACTCCCGGGTCGACCGGCACGAGATTCTGTTCGACCAGACGCGAGGTGGCGAAGGTGCACATCACCACCATCGGGAAGATGGCGGCCACGGTGCCGATGGACGTGCCGACCACGACGATGGTGAGCGGCTGCATGGCTGCCAGGAAGATGATGAACGGAATCGGGCGCACGATGTTGACGATGATGTCAAGGATGCGGTAGACGACCGCGTTCTCGAACAGGTTGCCGGGGCGGGTGCCATAGAGCACCACGCCGAGGATCAGGCCGAGGAATCCGCCGATGACGAGGGTGACGAGCACCATGGTCAGGGTCTGGCCAATGGATTCGAACAGTAGTGGACGCAGCACGTTCCAGTCGCTACGCGGGTTGGCGAGGATGATCATGCGTTGGCTCCTTCATGTGCGGCGGCGGACGCGGCGGGCGCGGTGGCAGTATCGGCCGCCAGTGGGTCATGGGCGCGGTCTTCGGCGTAGGAGGCATGTCCGGCGACTGCGTCGGCGTAGGCCACAGGCTTTGCGGCGGTGCCGAAGTCGATGACGTCGCTATTGGCGGCGAGCTCGCGCAGGAATTCGTCCACATGCCAGCCGGGCCCGTTGAATTCGTAGGTGATGGCACCGATGGCGGTCCCCTTGACCGTGTCGATGCCGCCGTAGAGCAGGCTGGATTCGACGCCGTATTTGGCGATGAGTTCGGAGATATTCTGTCCGGATGCCTTGAGTTCATGGCCTTGGGTGCCGGAAACGTCCTTTTGGCGGATAAGCACGGTGACAATGCGGCCCGACCATTCGTGATGCAATCGCTCGACCCGGTCTTCCTCGGGCAGGCCAGACAATGCGGTGGCAATGAATCGCTTGGTCACCGGCTGCTGGGGTGCAGCGAACACATCGTATACATCGCCGGATTCGACCACGCGTCCGGCGCTCATTACGGCCACGCGGCCGGCAATCTGCTGGACCACGTTCATCTGATGGGTGATAAGCACAATGGTGATGCCGAATTCCTCGTTCACACGCTTGAGCAAGGCCAGCACTTCGGTGGTGGTTTCCGGGTCGAGCGCGCTGGTGGCTTCGTCGGCGAGCAGAATCTCCGGATTAGTGGCCAGTGCACGGGCGATGCCGACGCGCTGCTTCTGGCCGCCGGACAGCTGCGAAGGGTATTTGTTTGCGTGCTCACTGAGGCCCACGAATTCAAGGAGTTCGTTGACACGACGATCCTGATAGTCCTTGCGCCAGTGATCGAGTTGCAGTGGGTAGGCGATGTTCTGGGCCACGGTTTTGGTGGAGAACAGGTTGAACTGCTGGAAAATCATGCCGATTTTCTGGCGGATGGGCCGCAGCTTGGTCTCACTCAGAGAGGTGATATCAGTACCAAGCACGGTCACAGTGCCGGAGGTGGGTCGTTCGAGCGCGTTGATAAGCCGGACCAGTGTGGATTTGCCTGCACCGGAATAGCCGATGATGCCGAAGATGTCACCGCGATCGATGGTCAGGCTGACGTCATCCACGGCTCGTGCGATGTTCGCGCCGCGTCCGCGTGTTTTGAATTCCTTCACGACATGGTCGAAGGTGATGATGGGGTCGCTCATAGTGCTCCCTGATGCTGGTTGTTGGTGTCCGGTCACGGAAGCGGAGCGAATCCCGATTGTTGGCTCGGGTACTCGCTCCGCTTGGTGGTAATGGCTATGGACAGGCTAGTCGTGCGCTCGTATCAGCCGCGGCTCACTGCTGGGCCTTGGCATCCTTCTCAATGTCGGACAGGAAGCCTTGCAGCTCGCTGGCGCTGAACTTGTCGGCGAACACCGCGGTACCGCCGGAGTTCTCCTGCAGGGCGTCGAGCACATCCTTCTGCTGGTAGATGGAAACGAGCTTCTTGTAGGTCTCGTTGTTCACGTCCGCCTTGCGGGCCACCCACACGTTGATGTAGGGGCGAGCCTCTTCGGATTCGGCGTCATCCTGGTAGATGGCGTCCTTCGGGTCGAGACCGGCATCGGCCACGTAGTCGTTGTTGATCACACCAGCGGCGATGGTCGGGTCCTTCAGGGTGGTGGCCACCTGTTCGGCCTTGAGCGGGGTGACCTTGACCTTGCTCTTGGCTTCGTCGATGTAGGCCGGGGTGGAGAAGGCGGTCCAGTCGCCCTTGAGCGTCACGAGACCGGCGGCCTTGAGCACGCCGATAGCGCGGGCCTGGTTGGTTTCGTCGTTCGGAATGGTGACGGTGTCGCCCTGCTTCAGGTCCTTGATGTCCTTGACCTTGGTGGAGTACACGCCGAGCGGGTAGATGGCGGTGCCGCCGATGGGCTGCAGGTCCTTCTTGTTGCTCACGTTGTAGTTGGCCAAGTAGAGCAGGTGCTGGAATTCGTTGAGGTCCAGCTCGCCGGAGTCAAGGGCCGGGTTTTCGGAGGTGTAGTCCTGGAAGTCGACGATGTCGACGTAGATGCCGGCCTTCTCGGCGTCCTGCTTGAACTTGACCCATTCGGGGTTGGTAGCGCCGACCACGCCGATCTTGACCGGGTTGCCCTTGCTGCCCTTGGCGGACGACTCGTTGGCACCGGCAAACGCGCGGTAGCCGAAGAACGCGGCCACGGCGATAATCGCCACGACCACGATGGTGATGATGACGTTGCGGGCGGTGTGGTTCACACGCACCGGCTCGTTATTGTTAGGAGCGGCCGGGGTTGCCGGCTGGGTTGCTGCTGTCATTGGATTTCCTCTCTCCAAAATTGATGTCGGGTAACACCATAACGCGCTTGAACCGCGAAAGTGACGGAAAATGGCCGATTGCCATATAGGTGTCTTTTATGGCGCGCATGCAATGTCCGGGATTCGTGCGTTTGATAACCCGCTATAGGCGTGCCGAACACGCCGGAAAGCACGTCGAGAGGGGCTTTGACAATGGAAGCTATGACTACCGATACTGCCAATGCCGATATCCGAGCCGTATTCTTCGATATCGATGGCACGCTCACCAGTTTCACGACCCATACGGTGCCGGATTCCACAATCGAGGCGATTCACCGGCTGCAGGCCGCAGGCGTCAAGGTGCTGATTTGCACGGGCCGCGCGCCTTCACAGATGCACGTGGTGCTGGATACCATGCCGGTGACGTTCGATGGCGTGGTGGCGTTCAATGGGCAGTATTGTTTTGATGACACCGGCTTCTTTGCCTCGCAGGCCTTGGATACTGCTGATATTGAGGTGATTCTCGACTGGCTGGACCGTCACCCCGATGTGGTGTGCAATTTCGGCGAGAAGGATTACGTGTACTTCAACCAGTCCAATGATCTGCTTCGCGCCACGTGGAGCAAACTGGGCAAAACCGCACCGACCCGGTATTTCGAGGACCCGCGCACCCGCGCGCTGGATCATGAGACTTTCCAGATCAGTCCCTTTGTCGGGCCCGAGCTGGAGGCCGAACTGGTGGGACTGTGCAGCAATGTGCGCGGGGTGCGTTGGCATCCGGATTTCACGGATCTGATTCCGGCCGATGGCGGCAAGCCGCGCGGCATCCAGCGGTTCATGGCGCATTACGGCATCACGCGCGAGCAGACCATGGCCTTCGGCGATGGCGGCAATGACACGGATATGCTCGCCTACGCCGGCATCGGGGTCGCGATGGGCAATGCGACCGCCGAGCCCAAGGCCGCCGCCGACTACATCACTGACGATGTGGACCACGACGGTGTGCGCAATGCCCTGCTGCATTTCAGGGTGCTACGCGATTAAAACATCACAACAGTTCGCTTTGTTCTGCCCCGCCGTGACAGGGCTTATGAATAAGCAAAGGGCTCGGGACGAATCCCGAGCCCTTTGGTGTTAGCGAACTAACAACACCGTGGAGGTGTTATCACTCGTTGTCGCCAGCGGTAGCGGCGGTAGCGGTGACGGCACCCTTCTTGTCGGTGTTCACGCCGGAGTACACCCAGTCGGTGTAGTCCGGGTGGTCGTAGCCGTTGTCGACGGCGAACTGGAAGGCCTCATCACGGAACTTCTCGAGCTCGTCGATCTTGTCGGCGTACTTGTCGGCGTCGATCATGCGCAGAGCCTCAGCGGTCAGCTCGTAGCGGTCGATGCGGTTGACACGAACCATGTCGTACGGGGTGGTGGTGGAGCCCTCCTCCTCGTAGCCGTGGACGTTGAAGTTGTCGTGGTTCGGACGGTCGTAGATCAGGCCACGCACGTCGTGAGCGTAGGAGTGGTACGCGAACAGCACCGGCTTGTCGGCGGTGAAGATGTCGGCGAACTCCTCGTCGGTCAGAGCCTCGTCGTTCTCCTTGGCGGACTGCAGGGAGAGCAGGTCGGCAACGTTCACAACCTTGAACTTGACGCCCAGTTCCTTCAGCTTGTCGGAAGCAGCCATGATCTCCTGAGTCGGGACATCGCCGGCGGCGGCAAGCACGACCTCGGCCTCATCGTTGTTCTTGGCGGTGGAAGCCCAATCCCAAGCGGCGGCACCCTTCTCGAGCTCGGCACGAGCCTCGTCCAGGGTCAGCCAGGTGGCAGCAGGCTGCTTACCAGCGATGATGGCGTTGATCTTGTTGGTGGACTTGTAGCACTTCTCGGCGATGGCCAACAGCATGTTCGCATCGGTGGCGAAGTAGATGCCGATGACGTGGTCGTTGTGGAAGCACTTGTTCAGCAGGACGGAGGTGACACCCGGATCCTGGTGGGAGAAGCCGTTGTGGTCCTGACGCCAAACATGGGAGGAGACCAGCAGGTTCATGGAGGCGATCGGCTTGCGCCACGGAATCTCGCGGACGGTAGCCTCAAGCCACTTGGCGTGCTGGTTCAGCATGGAGTCGATCACGTGGACGAAGGACTCGTAGGAGCTCCAGATGCCGTGACGACCGGTCAGCAGGTAGGCCTCGAGGAAGCCTTCCATCTGGTGCTCGGACAGCTGCTCAACGACCTGGCCGGAGACGTGCATGTGCTCGTCGACCTCGTCGGAGATGTAGCCGGCATCCCACTGCTTGTTGGTGACTTCGTAGGAAGCCTGCAGACGGTTGGAAGCGGTCTCATCCGGTCCGAAGATGCGGAAGTCGCGCGGGTTGTTCTTGATGATGTCGCGAGTGTAGGCACCCAGGGTACGGGTGGCCTCGAGCTGGCCCCAGCCGTGGCCGTACTCAGCCACTTCCTTGACCTCGTAGTCCTCGAGGTTCGGCAGCTTCAGGTCGTTGCGGATCACACCACCGTTGGCGTTCGGGTTGGCACCGATACGCAGCTCGCCCTTCGGCATGAAGGCAAGGACGTCGTCCTTGACAGCACCGTTGGCGTCGAACAGCTCTTCCGGCTTGTAGGACTCGAGCCAGTTCTTGAGAACCTCGAAGTGGGCCTCGGTGTCGCGGGCGGAAGCCAGCGGCACCTGGTGGGAACGCCAGGAGCCCTCGGTCTTCTTGCCGTCGATGTACTTCGGGCAGGTCCAGCCCTTCGGGGTGCGGAAGATCAGCATCGGGTAGAACGGACGGTGCACGTTGTCGGTCTGAGCGGTGGCCTTGATGTCGCAGATCTCGTCCCAGATGGTCTCCCACAGCTCGGCGAAGCGACGGTGGATGGACATGTGGTCCTCATCATCGAAGCCAGCGACGAACTCGTAGGGCTCGTAACCCATGCCGTGGAAGAACTCGTGGAGCTCTTCGTCGGAGATGCGGGACAGGATGGTCGGGTTGGCGATCTTGTAGCCGTTGAGGTGCAGGATCGG
>JABLTQ010054129.1_pt1 | contig 11931 bp, 9 predicted proteins | sample 7160101 | NCBI WGS metagenome assembly JABLTQ01 (sample SAMN14651228, study PRJNA627086) | human gut metagenome | isolation source: feces | host: Homo sapiens
ATCCGGGGAGGATGTACGAGGTCAGCGTCACGTCGGGACGCACGGGATCGAGGATGACGGTTTCGGTTTTCATCGGGTAAGGTCCTTTCGGTTGAAGATGCGCGGGCTGACGTCGGCGCATCGGGATTTCATGTCATAGTGTGCGCAATGTCCGCGCGGCACGGACGGCGCGGGAAACGCACGGCTCGGCTGCGGTTTATGCACGGACGCGATTGCGCCGGCAATTGCGGCTTCGCGGTCGGTTTATACATGCGCGCGGCTGTGCGGAATCATTGCCCGGGCTGTTATCTGCTTATGTTTCCGCTGCGCGCTTATCGGGCTGCGTAAAGCCCGAGCGCCCATTCGGCGGCTTCGTCCGCCCAGCGGTGCGCGCGCGGATAAAATTCGCTGTTTCCCTCGCCGGGGACGCCGAGCCCGATCCCGTGCGCGCCGTCCGAATAGAGGTGAAGCTCGCACGGCACCTTCGCCCTCACATATGAGTCGGCGAGGACGAGCGCGTTTCGCGGATCGACGCAGCCGTCGAGGAAGGAATGCCATATGAATGCGGGCACGCTTTTTTCGTCAACGTGACGCTCGATCGAAACCGCCTCTTCGCCGTACTCATCGGTGACGAGGTTGTTCATGCAGGGATTGCGGATCCCCTCCGCCGTCGAGGTCACGGCATATGAGAGGATAACGCCGTTCGGGCGGTTCGCGCCGTACTCCATATCGGGGGAGCTTTTTGCGAAATCGCAGTGCCACATGGCACCGATCGCGCCTGCAAGGTAGCCGCCCGCCGAGGTTCCCTCGACGAAGATGCCGTCGGGGTCGATGCAGTATTTCTCCGCGTTTTTGCGGACATGGACGATCGCGGCGGACACATCGGTGAGCGGGCGCGGAAAGAACGACTGCGGCTGACCGATGGTGTATCTCAGAACGAACGCATTGAAGCCCTTCGCCATGAAGTGAACTGCGATCGGGTCGCCCTCATAGGACGCAAGCTCGCAGAATCCGCCGCCGGGAAGGACGATCATCGCGGGGCGGCATCCGGGGAGGATGTACGAGGTCAGCGTCACGTCGGGACGTGCGGGATCGAGGATAACGGTTTCTGTTTTCATCTGGTAAAATTCCTTTCGTATGAAGATGCGCGGGCTGACATCGGCGCATCCGGATTTCATGTTAAGGTTTGCGCAATGTACGCGCGGTTCAAAAGTGCGGGATGAGAGCTGCGGCACGGACAGTGTGAGGATGTACGGCAGGCGCACACCGTACGAACAGCGCGGAGGATACAACGGTATCTTCCCCCGGCTCAGACCGCACCGCGAACAGTGTGTGCGGTGAGCCGAGAGCGACTCGCCGGCTGACAGTGTAAATAGAATATCGTGCCGGGGACGGCAAAGCGGCGAATTACCGCACTTCCCGACCTCACAAGGGAGGATTTTTCAAAAGAGCGCACGGGGGAAGCGCCCATCGGACGCTTCCCCCGCATATTTTCCGTGATAACGGACGGTTCATTTTACCGAAGCGGGAACCTCTGCTCCGGAATGCGCCGCCTGTGCCGAACCCGCCGTTTCGGACGGAATACCGGACATTACGGCTCAATTCCCCCTTATGTACTCGGCAGCTACCCATCCCGCGCCGGAGCCGTAGGAGATCATGTACCAATAATGACCGTTTATCTGAAAATGCGTCTCGGCAAGCACCGTCACGGCGGTGCCGTTCGAGAGTGAGCCTATCGAGGGAGCGGAGGTCGTCGGTCCCTTTCTGACTGCAAGAGAGCTTGATATGTTGATGACCGTTCCCGAGCTTATGCTCGCCGCGGAAAGATACGTCGTGACGTAATCCATGCAGATCCATCCGTAGGGCGTGGAAAACCATTCGCGTCCCGACGAATCCCTGCTGACTTTATCCGACATAATGGTTCCGAGACGGTCTCCGTATGTTGCCGGGGCAACGGTCTGCACGATATCGTAATCCGTGCCCGGTCCGTAACGGAAGTGAACGGAGTCGCCGATCACGACGGTGTAGCCCGCCTCGGACCAGCTCGCGCTGACCGAGAATGTGAACATGGCGGCGAGCATAATCGCCGCAAGCATTACCGATAAAAATTTTTTCATTTTTTCCTCCCTGTTTTTCGTATCCGTGCGCACCGTCGGTTTTCGCGGCGCGCTGCGGTCATTCCGGTTCCCGGTATAATTATATTCGGCAGAGAGGAAAAATATTCCTTGAAATTACGTTTTTATAAAATTTTCATCTTAGCGGAGACGGCGCAAGCCGCCGAGCGCGCCGTGCGTCAGTCCTCGATCGCCGCCGCGGCGGATATGATCCGCCTTATCTCCTCGCACGGGAATTTCGGCTTTCTGTCGTATGTGTAAAGTCCGTTCTGCTCCTGTTCGATATCGGTGAGCTGTGTGTAGCAGAAGCCGAAGATGTATTTGTTCTTCAGCAGGGCATTCGTCAAACCTTCGAGCCGATCGGTGAACTCGCGCGCGCTGTCGGGCGCGTTCCCGTAGCCCCAGCCCGATTTATCGTCGGTCCATGCGATGCCGCCGTACTCGCTGACGAAAAACGGCTTTTTGCCGTCGTATGACTGAAGATCCGAAAAGGCAGTGGGAATATCCGCCACGCGCCCCTCTCCGAGCAATGCGTAATGCTCCGCAAGGGTATTCGGATCCTGCTCGTAATCGTGAATATCGTACACGTCGGTCATGACGTGGACGCTGCCGCTCGTATCGATGCACGGTCTTGTCGGATCCGCCGCCTTCGTCGCCCGGTAAACCGAAGCGATCATCTCATCGCACTGGCGTCTTCCGTCAATATCCCAAGTCTCGTTAAACGGGCACCACCCTATGATCGACGGGTGGTTGAAATCGCGCTCCACTTCGTCGAGCCACTCCGGCAGCACGGAATATATGCTGTCCGCGTATGTGTGATCGAGTCCCCAGTTCGGGTACTCTCCCCAGACCATGTATCCCATGCGGTCGCAGTGATAGAGAAACCTTTCCTCGAACACCTTCTCGTGAAGTCTCGCTCCGTTGAAGCCCATCGCCGCGGCGCGTTCGACATCCGCCGCAAGCTCTCCGTCGGAGGGCGCGGTGTATATCCCGTCCGGATAGAACCCCTGATCGAGCACAAGGCGCTGAAAGACGCTCTTTCCGTTCAGGAGAAATCTGTGACCGTCAAATCCGACCGAGCGCAGCCCGAAATAGCTTTTCACCGAATCGTCCCCGAAGGTCAGGATCAGATCGTACAGCCGTCCTTCGCCGATCTCCCAAAGATGCTTTTCCGAAAGCGCGAGAGTCAGCACGGCATTCCCGCCGAGCGCGCGTACCGACGCATCCCCGACGAATCTTCCCTCATAGAACGCCTGCGCGCGCAGAGTCCCCTCTCCTTCGAGCTTTGCGCAGACGGTCAGCTGCGCGTTTTCCGGCTGAGCGAAATACTTCACCCCGACGATGCGGCTCTGCGGCGCGAACTCAAGCCACACCGTCTGCCATATACCCGTGGTTCGCGTGTAATAGCAGCCGAAGGACTCGCGTCTGCCGCTCTGCTTTCCGCTCGGGATAAGCCTGTCGCGGGTATCGTCGGTCACGTTCACCGTCACGGTGTTCACGCCCGCCGAAACGAAATCGGTTATATCAAACGAGAAGGAAACATATCCGCCCCTGTGGCTGCCGCACTCTCTTCCGTTTACATAAACAGTCGTACGGTAATCCGCCGCGCCGAAATGAAGGATCACCCTTCCGCCGAGATGCTCTGCATCAAGCGTAAAGCTCCTTTTGTACCACACCGAATTCATGAAATCGGTGTACTCTACCCCCGACAGGCGGCTTTCGGGGCAGAAGGGAACGTTTATGCTGCCGAAAAGGCGCACCCCGTCCGCAAACAGCTCTCTTTCCCTTCCGTCATTATCGTTGTCAGTCTCAAACTGCCATTCTCCGTTCAGATTCATCCAGCTTTCGCGCATAAACTGCGGCTTCGGGTGCTCCGTTCGAAATATCACTGTTTCTCTCCGCTTTGCTTTTGTACGTTTTTTACTTTCTCGGCAGAGTGAACGTCTCCGTCACCTTGCCGTCCTTTGCGATGTGGCGAAACTCCGTTTCTCCGTCGCCGAAGATCACCGCCGTCGCGCCGATCCCGTCACGGCGGCTGCTCGCCACGATAACGGGGTAATTATGCGCGAACTTTGCGTTCTCGTCCCCCGCGGGGTAGAACTCATACCAATGAACGTGGCCGCAGATCATGAACTCGGGCGCCATGCGCTCGACCTCCGCATTCCACGCGCGGTAAAGCTCCGGCATGATGTCGAACTGACCCGACATCTCGCCCGCCGACATAAACGGAACGTGGCACACGGCGATCCTGTACGGCTTATCCTCAAGCTCGAAGCCGCGCAGCGCCTCAAGCTCCTGCTCGCGGTAAGGCTCGAACCAATTCACTCCGCCGTATTCGGGATGATCGTCGTATTTGTCCTCGCCGCAGTCGAGCACGACGCCGCTTATCGGACCGACCGAGAACGTGAAGTACGTTCTTTCGCCGTTCGTTGCGATGTGGCGCGGGAGAAGCTCGGCGCACATTCCGCGCGTGTCGTGGTTTCCGCGTCCGACGATCGTCGGGATCGCGCCGTGCGTGACCTTGCCGATGAACTCGTTGAGCTTGACGAGATCGTCGAGCGTGTCGGACTCGCCGAAGTCGCCGTTCACGATAAAGAGATCGAGATCGTCCCCGAAGTAGGACGCGACGTTCTCCGTCTCCTCGTAATCGCCGTGCATATCGGCGACGTAAACGCAGTTTATGCCGCTCGTCTTTTTTATCGGGCGGAACGCAAAGCTCTCGCTCTGCATATCCCCGGTGCGGGAGCAGTAGCTTCTTCTCTCGATCATGCGGCGGTACATTACGGTGTAGCTCTCCGCCGCGTCGAGGACGCTCTGCGGAACGGATATCTTATGTACGCATCTGTCGTTGTAGAAAATTCCGCTTCCGTCCTCGTAGAAATTGCGGTCGCCGACCCGCACGAAGCACGGTCCCGGCTCGGCAAGGTTGAGTACTATCTGATAATCGTTCCCGATCACGAACACGTTCGGCTCGCACGCCAAAAATTCTGCCATCTTATATCTCCGTTCCTCCGCGTTTCCCGCGGACTTTCGTCTGTGTTTTCATCCTGCACAAAGCCGCATCGGCATTCCCGCGCAAAAAGCGCGCGTGCAGTACATCCATAAACAGTATACCTCATTTTCGCACCGCGGTCAACAGAAAAAACGGCACAGGTGCCGTTTTTTCCCGAGTTACAGATATGCTCCGGCGCTCTGCGTCAGTTTCTCCTCAAGCCGGATCAGCTTCTTTGCGACCGTCTTTGCTTTCTCGTCAGCCGCCGCGTACTGATTCAGATACCGGTTGAGCGATTTCACGCCCATGTTGCAGCCGTCCGTAATGAGATCGGCGACCGTCGCGTCGCTTCCGTCCGCGGCGAGCATCACGTTCGTCTTGATCCACGACATCCCCTTCGCCATGGGGTTCGGCTCCTTGCCGTCGTCGCCGCAGGAGCTGAGCATCTCCCTCACCTGAACGCGCAGATTCTCGTGCTCGTCGCGGCAGGCGTTCAGCGATTTCCTGAATTCCTCGCCGTGAACGTGGCTCATCACGTCGTCGATCGCGGCGACCCCCATTTTTATCCCCGCGTCGCACTCGCGCAGCAGCTTCACCGTATCGTTTTCAACCATAACGATCCCTCCTTTTCCCTTAGTATCCCGCGCAATCGGCGAAATATTCGCAGAATGCACAGCCGTCCTTGATTTTTTCCATCCTCTATTGTATAATTGACTTACCGTTAAATATGAAAAGAGGTTTTCCCATGAGAGACACAGTTAAAATAGACAAAAGAGGCGTTCGCCTGATCGCGCACCGCGGACTTTCCGGAATCGAGCAGGAGAACACCTGTGCCGCGTTCGTCGCCGCCGCAAACAGAGAAAGCTACTACGGCATCGAGACCGACGTTTACCGCACGTCGGACGGCAAGTACGTCCTTCACCACGACGACAGAGTCTGCACCGGAGCATACATCCCCGAGACGGATTTCGACACGCTCCGCGCGGTCGTCATGGAGGATAAGGACGGCAGAGAGCGCTGGGATCTGCGCGTTCCGACGCTTGATGAATACGTCCGCATATGCAAGAACTACGGCAAGGTCGGCGTTCTCGAGATCAAGCAGCCCGAGCTTCCGGTGGAATACCTTCGGGAGATCATCGACATCATAAAAGCGGAGGACTATCTCGACGGGATAATCTTCATCGGATTCTCGTTTGAGAATATGCTGAACATCAGAAAGATGCTGCCCGATCAGACCGTTCAGTTTCTCTCGTTCGATTGGAAGGATGAGTACTTCGACATGCTCGTCAGGAACAGGATCGACCTCGATATCGCCTACGGCGCGCTCACCGAGGAAAACGCGCACCGCCTGCACGAAGCCGGAGTCGAGATCAACATCTGGACCTGCGACAGCGCCGAGGTCGCCGAAAAGTACATCGGCTACGGCGTAGACTACATCACAACGGATATTCTCGAGTAAGAGACGGGTATGCCCCCAAGAACCGGACACTTTTGGGGACATATCAGACGATGGAAGCTTTTATTTTTGATCGATTCGTGAGATATTGTATATGCAGGAAATAAAATGTCCGAAATGCGGAGAAGTTTTCACGGTTGATGAATCCGGGTATGCCGCCATTGTCAAGCAAGTCAGAGACAAAGAGTTTGAAAAGGAAATATCCGAACGTCAAAAAACTTATAAATCCGAAAAGGAGTCTGCCGTTAAAGCCGCCGTAGCAAAAACCGAAGCTGAAAAAGATAGACAAATCTCTAAATTGCAAGTACAGCTTGAAACCGCAAAAGCAGAGCAACAGTCACAAATTGACAGGGTTTCCTCTGCCAAGGACAAGCAAATTGCGGAAAAAGAATTAGAAATCTCAAAGTTGAAAAGTGACATCGAATTAAGTAAAAACAATACGGATTCCGCTGTTAAAGTAGCCGTATTTAAAACTGAATCAGAGAAAGACAAAGAAATCTCTAAATTGCAAGCACAGCTTGAAACTATAAAATCAGAGCAACAATCTCAAATTGATAAAGTTTCCTCTGCCAAGGATAAACAAATTGCGGAAAAAGAATTAGAGATTTCAAATTTAAAAGGTGCCATTGAGTTAAGCAAAGCCAATACAGATCTAGCTGTAAAAAACGCAGTGCAGGAAAAAGAAACCGCTCTTATTAATTTGCAAAACGAAATAAACCATAAAAATCAAGAGTGGGAATTGAACGAAAAAAGACTTTGTGAAAAACATGCCTACGAAATCAAGCAAAGAGAAGATGAAATTGCTTATTACAAAGACTTCAAGGCAAGGCAATCCACAAAAATGGTGGGGGAAAGCTTGGAGCAGTATTGTGAAACTGAGTTTAACAAACTAAGAGCAACAGCCTTCCAAAATTCATACTTTGAAAAAGACAATGACATAAGAACCGGCAGTAAAGGAGATTTCATATACAGGGAGTTTTCCGATAATGATATGGAATTCATTTCAGTCATGTTCGAAATGAAAAATGAAATGGATACTACCGCAACAAAGCACAAAAACGAAGATTTCTTCAAAGAACTTGATAAAGATCGAAGAGAGAAAAAGTGTGAATATGCCGTTTTAGTCACAATGCTTGAGGCTGATAATGAATATTACAATTCGGGAATTGTAGATGTCTCTTACAAATATCCGAAAATGTATGTCATACGTCCCCAATTCTTCATACCGCTTATTACCATTTTGAGAAATGCCGCCTTGAATTCTCTGCAAGCAAAAAAGGAATTAGAGGTGTTCAAAAACCAGAACATCGATATTACCAATTTTGAAAACGAAATCGCCGAATTCAAGGACAAGTTTTCAACAAACTATAGGCGGGCAAGTGAACGATTCCATAAAGCTATTGATGAAATTGATAAAACCATCGAGCATCTTAAAAAGACAAAGGAAGCATTACTCTCATCGGAAAACAATCTAAAACTTGCAAACAACAAGGCTGAAGATTTGACCGTTAAACGTTTAACAAAAGGAAATCCCACAATGGCAGCGAAGTTCGCCGAATTAGAAAACAGTCGGGACTGAACTCCCCGCAAAGACACCCGAACATAAAAAGGAGGATCTCACGATCCTCCTTTTTCGTTTATTCATTTATGACGAAAGTCGCGGGCGAACGCGCCTGCCCGAGTACCTGCGTACTTTGCCGGATTCAGTCCGAGCGAGCGGCTCGCCGCGGCTTGCCTTACAGATCACGCTTTGCTTTCACGGCAGCACAGTACCAGCCGTTCTCGCTTTCGTCCGAGTCCACCTCGAATCCGTTTGCCGAAAGCGCGGCGCGTACCTCATCCGCGCGCTCACTGATTATTCCCGACACGATGAGAACCGCGCCGTCCTTCATGAACGCTCCGACATCGGGGGCAAGTCTGATTATCACGTCGGCGACGATGTTCGCGCACACGACATCGTATTTCTTCTCCGGCACCGCCGAAAGAAGATCGCTGACCGCGCACTCTACGCACGGTGTGGAATTCAGCACCGTATTCTCCTTCGCCACCTTGATCGACTGCGGGTCGATATCGCACGCGAAGGCATCGGCGGCGCCGAGCTTCGCAGCCGTGATTGCAAGGATTCCGCTGCCGCAGCCCACGTCGAGCACGCTCTCGCCGCCGTGTATGTACTTCTCGAGCATCGCGGCGCAGAGCCTCGTCGTTTCGTGCGTTCCCGTACCGAACGCCATTCCGGGATCCATGAGCACCGTCACCTCGCCGGGTGCGGCATCGTACTTCTCCCACACAGGAACTATGACGACCCTTTTTCCGGTCTTGATCGGCTTGTAGTACTTCTTCCACGAATCCGCCCAATCCTCCTCGGACACGCCGCATACGTCGATCTGCGCGGGGATTTTGAGCTCGTCGAATCTGCCGCGCGCGAACGAGACGCTCTCGGCGGGATTTGCGCTGTCGGAGATGAACGCCGACACCGCGCAGGTCGAGCGATCCCGTGCAAGCAGCTCCTCATCTATGAGGTCGCCGTAAACTCCGTCGAGATCCTTCTCGATATCGGAGTAGTCCTCCGTCATCAGCGAATTCGAGATCATGCCCATGACCGCTTCCACGTCGGACAGATATGCGACAGGCGCGCTCGCCTTTATCTGTATCCATTTACCGTTTTCCATTTGCGCTCCTTATTTGAAGAACTTTTTGAAGAACTTCGTTTTCTTCGTATAATTCGTCTCTCCGGACAGCTCGGCGAATTCGCGGAGCTTCTCCTTCTGAGCGGAGCTCAGATTCTTCGGGACCTCGATGACGACCGTGATTATAAGATCGCCGCGGCGCGACGAATTGTTCACATACGGCACGCCCTTCTGCTTAAGCGTGAACGACGTTCCCGTCTGAGTGCCCTCGGGCACGGTGAACTTCTCCTTGCCCTCAAGCGTGGGGATATCGATCTCCGCGCCGAGAGTCGCCTCGGTGAAGGTTATCGGCACCTCGCAGTAGATATCGTAGCCGTCGCGCTCGAATACCGGGTGCGCCTTGACCGCCACGCTTATCAGAAGATCGCCGGCGCTGCCGCCGCGAAGTCCGTCCGAGCCCTGACCGCGCAGGGATATCCTCTGTCCGTTGTCGATTCCCGCGGGGATCGAAACCTCGAGCGTTTTTGTCGCCTGAACCGTTCCGGTTCCGCGGCACGCTTTACACGGATTCTCGATCACGGTACCGCGTCCGCCGCACGCATCGCAGGTGCGCTGCGTCTGCATCACGCCGAGCGGCGTGCGCTGCTGAACGCGGATCTGTCCGCTTCCCGAGCATTTCGTACACGTCTTCGGCTGGCTTCCCTTTGCGGCGCCCGTTCCGGAGCATTCCGCGCACCGCTGCGTCCGGCGGTAGGTGATATCCTTTTTCACGCCGAATACCGCTTCCTCAAACGAAAGCGTGATGCGCACGTTTACGTCGTCGCCGCGGACGGGACCGTTCTGTCTGCGCGACGATGTACCGCCGCCGAAAAAGGAGGAGAATATATCGCCGAAGCCGCCCATGTCGAATCCGCCGAAATCCCCGAAGCCGGAGAATCCCGAGCCGCCCGCCGTGGGATCGAACGCATCGTGACCGTAGGTGTCGTACTTCTTTCGCTTATCGGCGTCGGAGAGCACGGCGTAAGCCTCGTTCACTTCCTTGAATTTCTGTTCGGCTTCCTTGTCGCCCGGATTCATATCGGGGTGGTACTTCTTCGCAAGCGAACGGTAAGCCTTTTTTATGTCGGCATCCGACGCGCTTTTGTCAACGCCGAGCACCTCATAGTAGTCACGTTTATCTGCCATTGGTTACGGATATACCGAGGTAAGTCCGCGGTATTCCTCCCTTCAAATTCAATTTCATCGTGCGGCGGGGCGCTTTTGCCGTGCGGCAAAAGCGGGCTTCGCGGGATCGGGGGAACGACCCGATTTCACGCGCCGTGCCGCCCGTGCGGAAAGCGAGATGCGCCGCTGCGTCCTGCATTCGTCCGTCATCGGTCGGTATGCCCATCGATCGGAATCTGTTCGGATGAGCGCCGGTCATAATCGGACATTTCACCGATCGGAAGCCGTCCGTTCAACCGCCTTGCATCAGCCGCCGCTCTTCGCCGTTTCCCGCCTCTTCACCGTCCGCCGTAAACACCGCAGAAAGCGTTCGCACCCGCAGGCGTGAACGCTTTTCCCGTGTTCCGTGGTTTTTTATTTATCGGTCTTATCCTCGAAATCCGCGTTGTAAACGGTGTCGTCGCCGTTTCCCGCGTTCCGGAATCCGCCGGGCTGTGCGTTGGGATCGAATCCGCCCGCGTCCCCCTGGGCACCCGACTGCTTATAGAGCTTCTCGGACAGTGCGTAGAACGCTTTCTCGAGCGCCTCGGTGTCCGTCTTGATCGCCGCGGTGTCGCCGCCGGTGAGCGTCGTGCGGAGCTTCTCCATGGCCGCCTTGACCTCGCTCTGCTCGCTCTCGGGAAGCTTGTCGCCGATCTCGCCGAGCGTCTTTTCGCTCTGGAAGAGCAGGCTCTCCGCGTGATTCTTCACATCAACGGCTTCCTTCTGCTTTTTATCCTCTTCAGCGTACTTCTCCGCATCGCGTACCGCGCGGTCGATGTCCTCCTTGGACATATTGGTCGAAGAGGTGATCGTGATGTGCTGCTCGCGTCCGGTGCCGAGATCCTTTGCGGATACGTTGACTATGCCGTTCGCGTCGATATCGAAGGTGACCTCGATCTGAGGCACTCCGCGGGGAGCTGCCGGAATTCCGTCGAGGCTGAAGCGTCCGAGTGTCGTATTGCCCGCCGCCATGTCGCGCTCGCCCTGGAGCACATGGATCTCAACGGAGGTCTGACCGTCGGCTGCAGTGGAATATACCTGGCTCTTCTTTACCGGGATCGTCGTGTTGCGGTCGATGATGCGGTTGAATACGCCGCCGAGGGTCTCGATTCCGAGAGACAGCGGAGTAACGTCGAGAAGTAGAAGATCCTTTACGTCGCCGCCGAGGACGCCGCCCTGGATTGCTGCGCCGATTGCCACGCACTCATCGGGGTTGATTCCCTTGAAGGGCTCCTTGCCGATGAAGTTCTTGACTGCATCCTGAACGGCGGGGATACGGGTCGAGCCGCCGACGAGGAGCACCTTGTCTACCTGATTTACGGTAAGTCCCGCGTCGGAGAGAACTCTCTTCGTAGGCTCCATGGTAGCCTGAACGAGGTCTGCGGTGAGTCTGTCGAACTCCGCACGGCTGAGCGTCGCCTCGAAGTGCTTCGGTCCGGTTGCGTCCGCCGTGATGAACGGGAGGTTGATATCGGTGGTGGTCATGCCGGAAAGCTCGATCTTCGCCTTCTCTGCGGCTTCCTTAAGTCTCTGGAGCGCCATCTTGTCCTTGCGCAG
>JABLTQ010134555.1_pt1 | contig 11887 bp, 10 predicted proteins | sample 7160101 | NCBI WGS metagenome assembly JABLTQ01 (sample SAMN14651228, study PRJNA627086) | human gut metagenome | isolation source: feces | host: Homo sapiens
CCTCGATTTACCTCCAGTAAACCTTCGAAATTTGCATTTGCATCTGACGAAAAATCCATTCCCCAGCCGACCACCTCATTTGTGCGGTGTTACCTAAAATGTCCACGGAATGTTCATTAGCGGACATTCCGCGTTCAGACACTTTGCGAATATACCGGGGCGCGCAGGCTGCTCCGTTTTGAAACATTGCAGCAGGAGGTGAGCCGGCACTATGCCGGATACCATGTTCATGAAAGAACGAATGCTCATCACGGGCGGTCACGCGCTTCAGGGAACGGTACACATCAGCGGCGGTAAAAACACGGCGGTGGCGGTCATTCCCGCGACGCTGCTGTGCGACGAGCCCTGCACCATTGAGAATCTGCCGGATATTTCGGATGTTCATGCGCTGGTGGATATTCTTTGCAGCCTTGGCGCAAAGGTGGATTACGAGCCGAACCGCTTCATGACCGTTGACCCGCGCCCGGCGGAAGGCTGGCAGGTCTCCTACCGTGATTCGCAGCGCCTGCGCGCAAGCTACTACCTGCTGGGTGCGCTGCTGGGGCGGCGTGGTCAGGCGGAGGTATACCAGCCCGGCGGATGCGAAATCGGGTCGCGCCCGATTGACCAGCACCTCAAGGGCTTCCGGATGCTGGGCGCAAATGTAGAACAGATGGGCGGGCGCATTAAGGCGAAAGCGGACGTGCTGACGGGCACGGACGTTGTTTTTGACTGCGTATCTGTCGGCGCGACGATTAACGTGATGCTCGCCGCTGCCAAGGCACACGGCACGACCATTATCTACAATGCCGCCAAGGAGCCGCATGTCGTGGATTTGGCGAACTTCCTGAACTCGATGGGCGCGCGCGTCAAGGGCGCGGGCACGGATGTTATCCGCATCTTCGGGCGCGATTATCTCCACGGCGCGAACTACACCGTCATCCCTGACCAGATTGAGACGGGCACGCTGATGATTGCGGCGGCGGCGACGCACGGCGACGTGGAACTGACCGGCTGCATTCCGACGCATATGGAAGCGCTGTCGGCGAAGCTGCTGGAAATGGGCGCGCGCGTGACGGAGTCCGACGATACCCTGCGTGTGCGCGGAACGCTGTGCGGCTACCGCGGCGTGAACATCAAGACGCAGGTGTATCCGGGCTTCCCGACTGACTTGCAGCAGCCGATGAGTACGCTGCTGACGACAGCGATGGGGCAGTCCATCGTCCGCGAAACTATCTTTGAATCGCGGCTGAAGCATCTGACCGAAATTGGGCATATGGGCGCACACGTTCAATTCGTGGACAACGCGACGGCGATTATCGAGGGCGTGCCGGAGCTGTACGGCGCACCGGTAACAGCCACCGACCTGCGCGCGGGCGCGGCGCTGGTGATTGCGGGCCTGATGGCGCGCGGCGTGACGGAAATCTACGAGCCGGAGTACATCGACCGCGGCTATGAGCATCTGGAGGACAAGCTGTGCTCGCTGGGCGCGGAAATCCGGCGCGAGAAGTTCGAGTGACGGGGTCCCGAAGGATGACCATGAACTGTTCAAAATTCATGGCTTCGGATATTGATATATGCCAGGCAGCATCACATCCCTTGCTGTTGGATGCGCTGACTGCGACGGCTCCATGAATCAGGCGCTTGGCTGCTGATTCCGTGGGACAACCTGCGTGCCTTCAAGTAAATTAGGATAGCAAAACAGCCGCAGAGCAAACAGGAGGTGTTGGCGATGCGGAATCCATTTGGCGTATTGGGGTTGGAAGCGTCTGCCGACGCGGATCAGGTGCGCGCAGCATATCGCAAATTGGTAAAGACTTGCCATCCCGATAAATTTCAGGACGAAACGGAACGAAAAGCCGCGCAGGAAAAAATGATTACGCTGAATCTGGCGTATGAGGAAGCGATGAAGCTCGCGGTCAACCGGACGACGGCATCCGCTGCCTTCAATCGCGAACTTGACCAGCAGGATGCGCTGACACTGGCGGCAAAGATGCTCCGGCAGGACAATCCTGAAGCGGCACTGCGGCAGCTCCTGCGCGCATCTACCCGCGACAGCGCATGGTATGCCATGCAGGGAAAAGTCCTCATGGCGCTGGAACAGTATGAATCGGCACACCAGTCCTACCGCGAGGCGATTCGCCGCGAGCCGAACAACAACCTGTACCGGCAGGGGGCGCTGGACGCGGCGGTGGCGCTGAAAAAGTCGCGGACACCGTGGGGGCGCATTCAGAAGCTGATTCGCCGCTGGAAAAAGGAACACGGAGGGGAAAAAAGATGAAAAGGCTGCTGTCGCTGCTGCTCTGCGCGGTACTGGCGCTGTTCTGCGCGACGACCGCACAGGCGGCTGGCGTGTCCATCACACTTACGGCATCGGAATACGCGCTGCATTATGCCTTTGATGCGGGCGCGCAAGACCCGTTCGTCATCCTCGAATACGCAACGCCCGCCGAAAAAGGCTGGATGATGCTGTACAGCGAGGACGGGCGCTTTGAAGGGGATATCGCCCTTGCATACTCTGGCGCGGGCGGCAAAACGAGCGTTGCGCTGACCTCGGCGCGCACGACGGGCAGCATCGGCAAAGCATCGACGACGCTTCCGAAGGCTGCGGATTATCAGAAGCCGACCGGGAAAAGCAACGCGAAAGTGACGGATTTCGTGCTGACGGAAACGCCGGAAGGCTTCCACTACGCGTTCAACGCCGCCGGGACGGACTACATGCTCCTCTACTGGCGAAGCAAGGAACAGACCGTCACCCAGCCGGTTTACCCGGACGAAAACGGGCATTACGAGGGCGACGTTATCAGCGATTTGACCTTCGCGCGGACGCAGTTCACCGTGCAGGTGAAAAGCGGATCGGGCAGCATGAAGAAAGAAGCAACCGTGCGCAAGGGCTATCAGGCGCCGGAAGCGCCGCAGCGGCAGGAGGGGCGCTTGAGCGGCGTGACCGTCTGCATTGACGCGGGACATCAGGAAAACGGACGCTTCGTCAATGAGCCGATTGGACCGGGGCTGACTGGCTCGACCAGCGGCAAGGGCGGCATGGCGCAGGGAACCAAGACGAATCGCCGCGAGAGCATCGTCTGCCTGGAAATTGGAATGCTCCTGCGCGACGAGCTGCTTCGGCAGGGCGCGAATGTCATCATGACCCGCGAAGATCAAACGACGTTCCACACGAACATCGAACGCTGTGAAATCGCGGAAGCGGGCGGCGCGCAGATTATGCTCCGCCTGCACTGCAACAACTCCAGCAACCGCAGCAAGCGCGGCATACAGGTTTACGGCCCGCTGAACAGTGACTATGCCAAAGCGGTTGCGGATGCGGACACCTACCGCGAAATGGGGCAGAAGCTGCTGGACGCGATGAAAACGCGTGTCGGGATGACGCTGGCGAACTCCACGGGCATGGTGCGGCTGAACGACAACTATGTCGGCAACAACTGGGCGAAGATGATGTGCTTCCTTGTGGAGATGGGGTATTTATCGAATCCGGCGGAGGAATATCTGCTGGTGACGCCGGTGTATCAGCAATGGCTGGCGGAAGGCATGGCGGACGGGGTGTATGAGATTGCGGTCGCCCGCGGGTGGGTGCAAGCGCAGTAAGGGTACTGCGCTTGGATTGCGCCCCCTTTGTGTGTGGGAGCAAACGCCCTTTATTTTATTGGCAATTTGGCTTTGCCGCAGGGGTTTCGCCTCTGCGGAGGCGACAAGGGGGCAATGAAAACAGACGAATGTCTGCGGTCGCCCTTTGGAAACATTCGGGGTGCACACCCATGTTTCTTGGTTTTTATTGCGGCTTGGAGGAACGAAAGGTTCACAAGCTAATTTGTTTCGACAAAAATCAAGTAACTTAGATGGGGATGCGAAGGAGTCCAGAGGGCGATCGCAAAGCCCTCTGGTCGCTCCCGCAGAAGCGAAACCCTGTATAAACACGCGGACACAGCATGAACGTGTCACCAACTGAATCGCGCGGAAGGGTCAAGGGAGGAACTCCCTTGTGGAAAGGAAAACGTATGAAACGGAAACTGCTGCTGATGCGGCTGTGCGCGGCGCTGGGATTGGGCGCTGCGCAGGCGGAGGTGTACCGGGTGGAGAACGAAGCGGATGTGCCGGCGGATTGGGCGGAGAAGGATACGCTGCGCCTGACCTGCATTGACACGAACCGCTCAGACGCGATGGTGCTGCAATCTGGCGGGGAAGCCATGATGGTGGACAGCGGCGAAGGGCGCTATCGCAAGCGCGTGTATGCGACGCTGGATGGATATGGCATCACGGAACTGAAGTATCTGCTCAACACGCACTGCGACGATGACCACCTGCACGGCTTCATCTACCTTATGTATTCCGATTTGTATCAGGTGGATGCGTTCCTGTCGCCCAACACCACGACGTATGTGGACGAAGAGGGCTACCATCAGCAGGCGGTCAAAGCGACGGGGACGAAGAACATCCCCTATGTGCAGATTGGCGACGGCGACGAATTGACGCTGGGCAACGCAAAGCTGACGATTTTCCGCTGCCCTCTGCCGACAGGGCAGAACAACCGCAGTGCCGCCTGCATGGTGCAGTTCGGGGATTCGCGGGCGTTCCTGACCGGCGACATTGACAACGAGACGATGCAGTGGTACGCCGCGACGTATGGCGAAAAACTCCGCTGCGATATCCTCAAAGCGCCTCATCACGGGTTGGCGACGATTCCGGACAGCTTCGTGGAGCAGACACAGCCGCAGGTGCTGTTCGTCCCCAACCGCTCCGCCCTCAGCACAAAGGTGACGGCGGGCTGGGTGAAGAACCACATGCCGGGCGCGGCGCTCTACTTCTCCGGCGACGGGACGGTTACGATGCTGACCGACGGCACGGACTGGTATATCTGGCAGGAACCGAACTACGTTGATCCGCAATAAGGAGGGGCTGCTGATGAAACGCATGATGCGTCTGCTGTCGCTGGCGCTGTGCCTGATGCTGGTGCAGCAGACGGCGTTTGCCGCGATTCCGGAGGATTACGTCGTCCGCCACGGCGACCGCGAATCAAAAAAAATCGCGATTACGGTGGATGACGGCTGGAACATGGATGCTGTGTATAAAATCCACGAATTGAGCATTGAACTTGATTTTCCGGTGACGTGGTTTATCGTCGGCAAGCTGTTCTGCGCGGAAGACCGTGAACTGTGGGAAGACGCGCTGGCACACGGCGATGAGTTCGGCAGCCATACATGGAAGCACGCGCAATTGCTGGAATACTCCGAGTCCAGCGCGGATGCGCAGGTGCGTCTGTCGCAGGAGCGCGTGGACGAGGTGCTGGGCTACCACTATCCGCTGCGGCTGCTGCGCCCGCCGTTCGGGCATTATATGAACTCCGAGAAGAACTTCCTGCCGATTTTCTATGCGCACGGCGTGGAGAAGGTCGTCCTGTGGGATGTGGCGCAGACCGAACCTTATCAGGCGTTCCGCGATACCCAGAACGGCTCGATTCTGCTCTATCACGCGCGAATGGTGGACTATGAGTGCCTGAAAACGCTGATTCCCATGCTGCGCGACGCGGGATTCGAGTTCGTGACGGTTTCTGATTTGCTGGGGCTTGAACCGCTGGTGCTGGACAAGCCCGACGATGCGGAAGCGACCGATGCGCCCGAAGCGACAAAGCTCCCGGAAACGACGAAAGCGCCGGCAGTGACGAAAGCCCCGATTCCGACGAATCCGCCGAAGCCGACGGAAGCGCCGAAGCCGACGGACGTGCCGAAGCCGACGGACATGCCGAAGCCGACGGATGTGCCGGAAGTAACGAATCCGCCGGAAGTAACGGAATAAGCAAACAGCTCCCTGATGGCAGCAAAAATCTGCTTCATTGGGGAGCTGAATTTTTGTCCAAAAAACGGAAATTTGTACATTTGTCGTATTATATAAAAACGGGTCGGGAGAATGTGCTTCCCTTGACCCGTATTCGTTTACTTATCCGCCGGACGGTGCGTTACTTCCCAATGGTCATAGTCATCCAAGAAACTGTATTCCTTTTCGCCGATTTTCCAGCCCGGCATGGTGTCCAGACTGACGGCGTGAATTGCGCTGAAGACGTTTTTCTCTACATCGGGGTTCGTCTCCCGAAGCGTTTTCAGCAGCTGCTTGATTTCCGCGCGCTTCGAGTTGCCGATGCCATCGCCGCTTTTGTCGCGCTCTTCGGTCAGGCGGCAGGCGCAGGCGATAAAGTGCAGGGCGTTGAAATCGCGCCAAGCACAGATGTCCTCCTCGTGGATGCAGTACATTGGGCGAATCAGCTCCATGCCGGGGAAATTGCGGCTGTGCAGCTTCGGCAGCATGGCCTGCAGCTGGGCACCGTAGAACATCCCCATAACGGTCGTCTCCACAACATCGTTGAAGTGATGCCCAAGTGCGATTTTATTGCAGCCCATTTCCTGCGCACGGTCGTAAAGGAAACCGCGGCGCATCCGGGCGCAGAGGTAGCAGGGATTTCGCTCGGCGATTTTCGTTGTCTCGAAAATGCTGCTGTCAAAAATGCGGATGGGGATTTCCATCAGGGCGGCATTGTCGATGATGCGCTGGCGGTTTTCGGCATTGTAGCCGGGATCCATGACGAGAAACTCCGTCTCGAAGGGAATGTCAGTGTGGCGCTGCAGCAGCTGCATCATTTTCGCCAGCAGCATGGAGTCCTTGCCGCCGGAGATGCACACAGCAATGTGGTCGCCGGGAGCAATCATCTTGTACTGCTTGATGCCGCGGACGAACGGCCGCCAGAGCGGTTTGCGGAAATCGGAGAGGATGCTGCGCTCGATGCGTGCAGCAGGGGATAGGGTACGCGGCATGGGGCGTACCTCCTTTGTCGAGTGAATTGGTGTGTTTACCGCGTCTATTGTAGCATACTTTCCTGCGTTTGTCATGGAGAAAATTCGCCGATACCGCATACTGTTTCCGGATCGTTCAGTCCTGTCCATCCTCATTTTTCTTCGGCGTGATGCGCGATAAGACTGGATTGCGATAATAACCATCGGGGTCAAGCTGCATGGTTTTCATAATCGCCGCCGCATCCAGTTTCGCATTGTCCAGCCCATCGTACATTTCAACAGGCTGACCGCCGCAGTTTGACCAAAGATGGCTGTGATTGCTCAATTCACAGAGGCGGTTCGCGAACGTTTCAAACTGCGGCTTGGTAAACTGAACGCCGGCTTCTTCAAGCAACTCCACATAGTAAGAAAATTGATCGCAGACAAACGACAGCAGAATCCCGCGCTGGATTTTTTCCATGATGCGCTGCAAATATGGCCTGTTTGCTTCTTCGGAAACCGCTTTTTTGCGCCACGCCGCCTTATAATCGTCATACTCCCAGTGGTCATCTCTTGTCCAGAATACAACCTCTGACAACGCCTTGCCGCACAGAGGCGTGCCGTCGGGCGCAGTGGTTTTGGCGTCCGGAGCGACATGGAGGTTTGCCAGAAAGAAACGGAGAGAACGCGCTTCTGGCGTTTCCCAGAAATAATTCGGGTCGGCATACGCATAGAACACATCGTGTGCGGGAACGACACAGGGCTTATCGTCCTGATAGCTCAGCAGCTTGTAATACTCATTCAAGCCCCAAATGTTCGGGTAAATCAGCATTCTATGAACCAGCTCGGCATCCTGAATGCTGATGGACGTCTCCTCTTCGTACAGGTCAGGCAGCAGCATGATGGCATAGGCATGCTTTTCAACGCGCACAATTTCCGCAAAGGAAAAGAAATCCTTGCGGAGAATCTTTTTCTTGGCAGTCAATTCCGGCTCAACATGCTGAAAAAGCTCCCATGCGTGCCAGAGTGTCATCGTCCCATAAAGATTGGCACAGGCATCAAGGAAACGGTGGAGGAGGCCAAGACGCGCTTGCCCTTCTGCGGTGCTGTTGTCAAGTCGATGATGGGTGTCGATGGCAAGCCGTGTGTATAGGCGCGAGAGTTCTGTTTTGCTGACGGGTTTGGGCATTTTGACGCTCATGCGGATTCCTCCCTTCAAGCGGAAAAACAACTGCTTTCATCGGCGATTATAACACGAAATCACGATGGGGGCAAAGGGAATTTTCTTTTTTGCAAAAGCGGTGGAAAATGCGGATTTTCCCTTGACGGACAGGGCGAATTTTGCTACAATAATCCTTTGGCTGAGGGGCATTTTCCTCTCGGCTTCATAGGGGACTGATACTATTTCTGGATTCACCTGCGCCATTTGCTTGCGCCTTTTCATCCGGAAATAGTATGAATACGGAAAGGAAAGCAATATGTCAGAAAAACAGGAACAGCAGAACACGGAACGCAGCCGGATGCTGGGCACGATGGAGATGCGCAAGCTCGTGCCGACGGTGTCCGTGCCGATTATGGTGTCGATGCTGGTGCAGGCACTGTATAATATCGTCGATGGGATTTTCGTCGGGCAGTATTTGCCTGATGCGCTGACGGCGGTCAACCTCGCTATGCCGATGCAGATGCTGATGATTGCTGTTTCGACCGGCATGGGTACGGGCATCAACAGCTTGATTTCACGCCGGCTTGGCGAAAAGCGCCCGCATGAGGCGCGCGATGCCGCCCGCCACGGCATCCTGATTGAGGTTGTCGGCTGGCTGCTGTTCGTTATCGTCGGGCTGTTCTTCGCCCGCGTGTATATCGGCATGACGAACCCGAAGGCGGAAGTGCTGGAAATGGGCACGCTGTACCTGCGCATCGTCTGCACGCTCAGCTTGGGGCAGTTCATGTCCATCTGCTTTGAACGCATGATGCAGGCGACGGGCAACACAACGCTGTCGATGATTACCCAGCTGTCCGGCGCGGTGACGAACATCATCCTTGACCCGATTCTGATTTTCAGCTGCCAAATGGGTATCGCCGGCGCGGCGATTGCGACGGTTATTGGTCAGGTTGTGAGCTGCACCGTCGGTTTCGTCCTGAATCAGTGGAAAAACCGGGAACTGCGCCTGACGCATGAGGGCTTCCGTTTCGACTGGAAGACGGTGCAGAATATCCTCGTCGTTGGCATTCCGTCCACCATCATGCAGGCGATTTCCTCCGTCTGCACAACGCTGATGAACATGATTCTGGCAGGCTTTGGCGATATTTATGTGAACGTTCTGGGCGTATATTTCAAGCTCCAGTCGTTTGTCTTTATGCCGGTGTTCGGGCTGTGCAACGGCATGGTGCCGATTGTGGGCTACAACTTCGGCGCGCAGAAGAAAAAGCGCGTCTACGAATGCGTCCGCGTGTGTCTGGTGTATGCGCTGGTGATTATGGCGGTTGGCGCGCTGCTGTTCCTTGCTGTGCCGAACCTGCTGATGATGCCGTTCGACTCCTCGGCGGACAAGGCGCTGACGGCGGAAGGCTGCGTCGCCCTGCGGATTATCTGCTCGCACTTCCTGATTGCGGCGGCGGGCATTACGCTCAGCACGGTTTTCCAGGCGGTCGGCCGCGGCACATACAGCCTGCTTATGAGCCTGTGCCGCCAGCTGATTGTGCTGCTGCCCGCGACGTGGGCGCTGTCCCTTATCGGCCCGAACGCCATCTGGTGGGCGTTCCCGATTGCGGAAATCGTCTCGCTGACGATTTGCCTGCTGCTCTACCGCAAGTGCGACCGCGAACTGATTGCGCCGCTGCCGGAAGAATAACGGTATTTATACTATTTCCAGATTCAACTGTGCCATCTGCTTGCGCCGCGAATTTTCATCTGGAAATCGTATTAGGCAACACCGCCCGACGCGCTGCCGAGTTGCGCGGTGCTGCCATTATAGAAGAATCGCCCGATGCGCGGGAAATGCTCCGCACGCATCGGGCGATTTCTTTATCATGACTGCATTTTGCAAGGAACTATGATATCCCTTGTCAGATGTACAATTCAGACTGTCAAAGACGCCGTTTCGCGCAGCAGTGAAGCGGCGTCAAGCACATGCAAGAGAGCAGTAAAGCATGGCATCAGGCGTTTTTTCTTTTCTATGTTCGTTTTTCACGGACTTGCGCAATCGCTGTACAGATGCTATAATATTGTCACAGTGATTAAGCAGACTGGAACGGGAAAGAAGTTCCGTATCCTTTTGTGACAGATGGAACGCTGACAGCAACGAATGTCGTTCTGTCAAGAACCACAAAATGAATAGTAAGGATACGTTAAAACAAGGGAGGCAAGACCTATGAAACCGTATTGCATGATCAGCAATGCAAAGACCTTCGCTTTCTCCGCAGAAAATCCCACAGGAGCCAGAGCGGGCGGTTCCAAAGGAGGAGACTGCACCAAGCTCAGTCCGACCGTGGCGATTCGTGCAGGGGAGACGGTGACGCTGGTGGACACCGACGGTCCCGGAATGATCCAGAGCATTTGGTTTACCGGCTACGTTGGACACAGTTTCGTGATTCGCATGTACTGGGACAACTGCGAATATCCTTCCGTGGAAGCGCCCATTTCCGCATTTTTCGGAACCGCATACGATGAGAATTTTGTGGACAGGGATGGAAAATATGCGGTGCTCAACTCCGCACAAATCCTGGTGGCTCCCGGACGGGGACTGAACTGTTACTGGGAGATGCCTTTCAAAAAGCACTGCCGAATCACTATGGAAAACCGCGGCGAAAAGGATCAGAGCCTGTATTATATCATCACCGGCTGTCACTGTGAGGTGCCTGACGAGATTGGATATTTCCACGCTTCTTACCGTCAGGAGCATCCCGTTCAGAAGGGGCGTTCCTACACCATTATCGATGGCATTCAGGGAAAAGGTCAGTTCGTGGGCGTGACCCTGGCCACCGGAATGAACGGCAACAACACCTGCTGGGTGGAAGGCGAAGCCAGAATGTACATAGACGATGATAAATATCCTTCCATTCACTATACAGGCACAGAGGATTATTTCTGCGGCTCCTACGGCTTTGGAAATGATGTTCAGATCAAATCCTATCAGACTTACAGTGGCCTCTACAGCGGAATGTACGCCATTTACGGTGATAACCGTGCATTTTACAACGGCCAGCAGAGATTTCTGCTATACCGCTTCCACATCGCCGACCCAATCCACTTTGAAACCGGATTTCGCATGACGCTGGACAACATGGGATGGACTGGACCGCGGTACGACGACTATACTTCCTGCGCATACTGGTATCAGACGCTGCCGTCCGCGCCGCTGAAACCGCTGCCGTCGGACAAAGAGATGATCATGAAGTGACCGCCGCAGGCTAATGGGTGAAAAGCATTACAAAAAAAATTCAGGGTGTCAAGCAAAAGCGCTTGACACCCTGTTGCCTTTATCCTATTTTCAGATAAGCATGCGCCAAGGCGTATGCAGCTGGCGCAGGTGCATTCGGAAATAGAATTACCTTGCAAGCACCTTCTGATGATAGGCACATTTTCCGCAGAACGGACACGTCATCTTGCGGGCTGTGCCGCGATGCAGTGCCATCGCGACGGCTTTCATGGTCGGTATGTAACGTTCCCCACATTCAGGACATTCGTAATAGCCGGTGTCATGCTCGATTTTCACGCCGACAAAGCAGATGGCAAAAACAACCGCAGCGCCGAATGTCAATAAGGCGATTCCGAGGGCAAGATGGTCTTTCGCCAGATAGCATCCGCCAAGAATCATCGTGAGCGATACAGCAATCGTCATGCAGGCAAGCACTTTTTCCAGCTGAAGAATCCGCCGATTCGCTGATTCTTCCCGCTGCTTCATTTCCAGAAGCAATGCATCGAAAGCCTTCTGATGCGCTTCCATCGTCATTCGCTCCCCGCGAAAAAGCTCGCTCAGCTGAATGTTCAGCAGATTGCATAATTCGGGCATAATGGCTGCATCCGGCAGATTTCGCCCCGTCTCCCTTAATTAAAGATATTGTTGGGTAAAAAAGAAAGGTCAGTCGATTTTGCCGATGAAGCGGTAGTAGATTTCTACTTCCTGCTCACG
>JABLTQ010113389.1_pt1 | contig 11879 bp, 8 predicted proteins | sample 7160101 | NCBI WGS metagenome assembly JABLTQ01 (sample SAMN14651228, study PRJNA627086) | human gut metagenome | isolation source: feces | host: Homo sapiens
ACAACTACGACGGCGTCGGGGTGACGCTGGATGACCTCGCCGGTCGGCAATGTGATAGAGCCGGATTGTTCCAAAAGAGAGTTCAGACCCACCAGCACGCCCGGTTGGACGATCGTGGATGGTTCCTGTATCTCGATCACATAGCCATGCTTGAGGGCCTTCACAAAGTCAGTCTCCACATAACGATAGGTCTGTCCGCTGCTGTTTTTATCTTTTACAGTCTTGGAAAGCTCCCGTACCTTTTCCGTTACACGGGCAAGGACGATGCTCATGCAATCCTGTGAGGTAGCAGCCGCATTTTCTACGCCGGTCAGCGCCATATAAACGCCTGCCGGATCATAGCTAAGTGCTTCTTTTCCATTCAAATGATATAGCTTTTCTTCCGAGCCAACGCCAACCACCTCCGCCTCACGCGCAGTCAGTGTGACATCAACACCATCAAGAATATCAACAATGCTCCGGAAACCGGCAAGGTCGACTTCAAAGAAGCCATCGATTGTAATGCCAAAATTAGCATAAAAGGTATCCGCCATCAGGGGGAAACCGCCAAAGGCATAGGCAGCATTCAGTCGATTATCAGAATAGCCGCCCGGAATCTGCACATACAAATCGCGGAGAAATGAAATCATTGACACCTTCTTCGTTTTGGGGTTTATGCTGCAGAGAAGCATTGTATCCGAACGCTGTCGGGCTGTCCCAACATAGCGGTCCTGACCGACCAGGAGAATATTGATCAGCTTATCGTCAAGGAATGGCTCGATTTCACCCCAGTCGATGTCTTCCGGCTTAACAACCGGAGCAGTTGTCGGGCTTTCTTCCGGGGAATCTGTTTCAAAAAACTCGTTGGACGGATCCACCCGGCTAACCTCCGGAATTTTTTCGATTCGATCAAAAATTGAGTTAATGTAAAGGATAACGCCTGCACAAAGAAGCATCAGAATTGCCACGAGCACACTGCTTGTTGTGATAATTCTTTTGGTCGTTCGTTTCATATTCTCCCTCCTCGTCTATTCAAATTTATGTGTTTTCCGTGCTGTGTGTTGAGTATGCAATCCCAATCACCGCATAAATAGGCAACAGGAAAAACTCATCAAATTGCAGTATATCAATGCCCATCCAGGGCAATGCAACTCCAACACACATCAGCAGTACATGTTTCCATTGCACACGGCCGACATTAAATTGGGCGAACAGGTTCCGCAAAGAAATCACGACCCATGAAACAAGAAATGGTATTCCTATCAACCCAAATTGATAGACCAACTGGATCAAGGTATTGTGAGATCCCTTGTTGTTTAGGTTGATGCTTGTATAGCCTTCGCCGAAGAGCAGCGTGATGGGATTATATAAAAATTCGTGAATGTAATTTTTCCACAGATCCGTTCGGCCGGTTGTTAACTCAGACATGTTGGATGCTTGAGCAAAGCGGTCATCAACGATCTGAAGCAGTGCTTGGAAAGCTGATGAAGAAGCAATGACGATTCCTGCACACAGGACTCCCATAAACAAGCGAAAGCGGCTGCTGGAGGCTCCTTTTTCCAATAGGATCGGTACCCATAAAAGAAATAGGCATGCCGTTACGATAATAAACGACTTTGAGGCGGAGAGAAGCCCGCAATATAGCAGTATCAAAGCCAGTATAGCAAGCACAATTTGGTTGCGCCGGCCTTTTTCATAACATAGCAGCAGCTGGATTCCGGCAAGGCATGCGGAGATATGAGCAGAATAGAAATTTGGATCTCCGTAAAAACCGGACAACCGTGTCACAGTCAGGTATGAATTAACGGTGATAAACTGCGATATATTGGGAAATGTTGCAATTTGCTGTGCTGTCAATGCTGCCGATACGATTCCGCACGCAAAGAATATGGTGATTCGATAGAAGGATATATTTTCTGTGCTTCCTTGCATAACGCACGGAAAGAGCAACAACATAATGAGAAAACACAAATAGTCATTTCCAATCGGGTTATGTTGTATGGCCTTGGTCACTAATGTCAGCGCCATAAGGAGTGCAGCAAGGATAATCTGGTAAAGCCGCAAAGACATTTTGTTCTGCAGAAGGGAAACCATGCAGCATAATAGAAGCGCAATCGTAAAAAATGAAATTCCGCCGTTATACATCTTGAGCAGAGGGCTCCACGGGAGAAAATACAGCAAAACAGGGAAAACGATGCCTTTGTTACATGCCCATACAGTAAATACCAGATATCCAAGCAGGCATAACAGCAGAATGACCGAATTCCCAAGAACTTGTGCCACACAAACTGCTGCAGAAAGCAGCAGGCAACCGCCAAGCACCGGCAAGGCTTTTACATGAGGCAGTTTATTGGTATTATAGATGATTGCTGTATTCTGCATAGTTTCATTCCAATCTGAGGAAAGCTCAAATGCAAGTTACGCTTTTAAAGGTAACGGCATAGCAGTTTCCTGCATTTTTCAAAGTCATGGTAGCCCGGCCCGAACTCATGAATATCGCTGCCGAGATAAGAAACATAACCTTTTTGAATCCACTCAAGGTAACATTTTCGATGCAAATGTTTTCGAAGACACTCCGCATTCAGCTGTAACGGGATCCCTTCTGAAATCAATTGATGGATATCCTCCGGCGGGTATCGATCCGCATGAGCGATCACGATCTGTATATCTCTCAGATCATTCAGTCGATACAATGTATCCCAAATAGGCGCCGGCCAACGATAAAACGGCATCTCCAACAAAAGCTCGTTTGTTCCTTCAAGACAGAGTTCGTGAATGGCCTTCAACCGTTCCATTCCGTCGCAAATCAGCACCTCGGCTCCTAACAAAACACGCGGTGCATTTGTCGGAATTTGTGCCCACAAGATGTCTGCGGTTTGTCTTCGCCTTTCGATAAATGACGACACGCTCTCTTTATGCGGGTAAAAATGGGGCGTTGCACAAATCGTCTGTATGCCCGCTTCCTTTGCCATATCCATCTGTTTGAGCGACATATCTACACTGCTGCTGCCGTGGTCGCACCCCGGCAAAATATGTGCGTGATAATCCAACGATAAGTCAATCATAGAACTATCTTCTTTCATACGGGTCTGCATAGGAATACTTATATCCATACTTATCTCCATATTTACCGCCATACTTATACTTATAGGAGTAGCGCATAGACTTCATATTCAAATCATTTAGTACTACGCCGCACAGATTTCCCTCTGCCCGTTCGACAGCATCGACAGCAGCCCGTAGCTCATCCGATGTCGTAGTTCCAGACTTTGCTACGATCAACACACCATCTACGAATGCAGAAAGAATCTGTGCATCAGCAACTGTATTGATCGGTGGCGTGTCAATAATGACATAGTCGTACCTCGTGGCAATTTCTGCAACAAAGGTCTTCATTCTATCTGAAGAAAGCAGTTCGGATGGGTTTGGTGGTATGGTTCCGGCTCCAATGATCCATAAAGGCAGTTCCTTTACCTTTACCAGTTCCAATTTCCATATGCCTGCAATGAAATCACAAAGTCCGGAGGAGACATCCAATTTCCAAAGTCTTCTTTGTGTCGGCTTTCTCAAATCGGCATCAATTAAAAGGGTCTTTTTACCAAGCATAGCGTAGCTGATTGCAATATTGGCTGCGGTCAGGCTTTTGCCTTCTGAAGGATTTGCGCTGGTGACAGCAATGGTCTTGCAGGCTCTGTCCCTATCCTTTGTCATGCAAAACATGAGACCTGTCCTCAACTTGACATATGCCTCGCGAATAGCAAATGGGGTATCGTTATTCAGGAGGCGTTTCCGGTTGCTTGCAATGATCTCACTTTTGTTCTTCATGTTTTGACGCATAGTCGTTCGTTTCATAGCTAATTGTTCCTCCATTTGCGAGTTCCCAGTATTTATAGTTTTTCTCCGTGCCTTCAATTTCCGGAATCTGTCCGATAACGGCAACACCAACCAATTTCTCAATATCTTCCGGCAGATAAATAGTTGTGTCGGAGAGTGTTTTCAGGATAATGATCACAGCAGCAATAATCACGCCAACCACAACTGCGATTGCGGTATCAAACGCCGTCCGTGGAGAAGCTTGTTCCGTTGCAACCTCCGGATGATCTACAACCTCAACTCCGCCCGCTTTCGTAATGCGAACAATTTCAGCCGGTGCTACACTGGCAAAGGATTCTGCCACTTTACAAGCGAAATTTGCATCTGTCGAGGTGATTACCACTTCGAGGAGCTGGGTGTTCGTAACGACTGCTACATCAACCATTTGCGCGAGCTCTTTTCTTGTCAGAGTGCTATTCAAATCACTCAGCACCGCATTTAAGACAGAATTGCTCTCCAATATTTTTGAATAAGTCGTTGCAAGGCTTTCGGCCGCCTGTAAGTCGCTCTTGTCGATTGACCCGGACTGCGATGCACCGCCAGAATTGTTGTACACATAAAATGTTACGCGTGATTCAAAGGTCGGTGTGACCAGGAGCGATAGTACAAGGTATACGCCTATACCGAATGCCAGTCCTGCGGCAATCAGCCAATGGATTTTGCGCAGCAAAAGCCCGACAATGCTCCAAAGCGACACTTCTGCCCGTGCTGTGTCTTTCTGTGATTTTTGGTTCTCATTCATATTTGCAGCTGTTCCTCTCAATCTCACTTTTATTGTTTATTTTTCAGAATCGATTCGCCGAAGAAGGATGTTGGGTTTAATCGGTTCATTACTTCCTCCACACAAAACGATCCACGATGCCGGTATAGCTCTGGATAATCCGCGCGACCTTCACGGACACATTTTCTGCGGTATAGTCCGGCACTGGCACGCCGAATTCACCGTTTTGCTGCATCTGCACCGCCAGATCAATGGACTGCAGCAGCTGCTCCGTGTGGATGCCGGAGAGGACGAAGCAGCCCTTGTCCAGGGCCTCCGGGCGCTCGGTGGAGGTGCGGATGCACACCGCCGGGAAGGGCTTGCCGACCGACAGGTAAAAGCTCGACTCTTCCGGCAGGGTGCCGCTGTCGGACACGACACAGAAGGCGTTCATCTGCAGGCAGTTGTAATCATGAAAGCCCAGCGGCTTGTGGGCGATGACGCGCTTGTCCAGTTCAAAGCCGCTTTCCTCCAGCCGCTTACGGCTCCGGGGGTGGCAGGAGTACAGCACCGGCAGGTCGTATTGCGCCGCCATGGCGTTTACCGCCGTGAACAGAGAACGAAAATTTTCCTCCGTGTCGATGTTTTCCTCCCGGTGGGCGGAGAGCAGAATGTACTTGGCTTTTTCCAAACCGAGCCGGGCGTGAATGTCGCTTGCCTCGATCTGCGGAAGATTCTGATGCAGCACCTCCGCCATGGGGCTTCCCACCACAAACGTGCGCTCCTTCGGGACGCCCGCGGCGTTCAGATACCGCCTTGCGTGCTCGGAGTAGCAGAGATTCACATCGGAGGTCACGTCCACAATGCGGCGGTTCGTTTCCTCCGGCAGGCACTCGTCAAAGCAGCGATTCCCGGCCTCCATGTGGAAAATCGGAATGTGCAGCCGCTTGGCAGCGATGACGGACAGGCAGGAGTTGGTATCGCCCAGCACCAGCACGGCGTCCGGCCTGACCTCCTGCATGAGGGCGTAGCTCTTGGCAATGATCGTACCGATGGTCTCGCCGAGATTCGCTCCGGCGGCATTCAGGTAATAGTCCGGCGCACGAAGCCCCAGATCCTCAAAGAACACCTGGTTCAGCTCGTAGTCGTAATTCTGCCCGGTGTGAACGAGAATTTGATGGAAATAGCGGTCGCAGCACTTTATGGTGGCGGACAGACGGATGATCTCCGGCCGCGTGCCGAGGATCGTCATCAGCTTGAGCTTTCCCATTTCAGACCTCCTCATAGAACGTGTCCGGATGCTGCGGGTCGAAGCACTCGTTGGCCCACATCACCGTCACCAGATCGTCGGTATCGCTGAGATTCGTGATGCTGTGGGTATACCCCGGCAGCATGTGGACGGCCTCGATCCGCTCGCCGCTGACCTCGAACTCCAGAATTTCATCGGAATCCAGTCTGCGCTCACGGATCAGGCCGCGCCCGGCCACAACGATGAAAAATTCCCACTTGCTGTGGTGCCAGTGCTGGCCCTTGGTGACGCCGGGCTTCGTGATGTTGACCGAGAACTGCCCGCAATTTTGGGTTTTCAGCAGCTCCGTGAAGCTGCCCCGGGCATCGACATTCATCTTGAGGGGGAACGCCGTCCTTTCCGGCGGCAGATAGGAAAGATAGGTGGAATAGAGCTTTTTTTCAAAGCTGTCCGCCGGAATTTCCGGGAGCAGGAGCGTCTCCGGCTGCTGGCGGAAGGAATGCAGCAGCTCCACAATCCTGCCCAGGCTCACCCGGTACGTCACCGGCACACAGCAGAAACCCCCGCCGGGCACCGGGGTCAGCCCGTCATAATTGCAGCGGTGCGCCTTACCAGACAAGGCGTCCAGCAGCTCCGCCACGAGGTCGTCAATGTAGACCAGTTCCAGCTCCGTTGCCGGGTCGTTGACCGTGACCGACAGGTCGTTGGCAATATTGTGGCAGCACGTGGCCACGGCGGAATTGTAATTCGGGCGGCACCACTTGCCGAACACATTTGGAAAGCGGTAGATCAGTGCCTCCACACCGGTCTCGGCAGCATAGGCCCGCAGCCGATCTTCGCAGGCCAGCTTTGCCTTGCCGTATTCGCTGCCCGCGTAGCGCCCGACGAGGGAGGCCTGCGCTGAGCTGGCCAGCATCACGGGGCAGCGATTGCCTGCTTTTTGCAGGGCGATAAGCAGTGCTTCCAGAGAGCCGGTATTGCCGGGAAGGTATTCCGCCGCCGTTTTCGGGCGGTTTACCCCTGCCAGATGAAACACGAAATCCGCAGATTTCGCATAAGCGGCAAGCTGTTCCGGCGAGCCGTCGGTGTCATATTCGTAGATTTCCCGGATGTCCAGCTCCGGGTGGGTGCGGTCCTTATTGTCACGGATGTTTTGGAGCGCCGCGACGAGATTTTTCCCTACAAAGCCACGCGCGCCGGTAACGAGAATGTTCATCAGCAGGTTCCTCCAAAGAGCTTCAGCTTCTCCAGCAGGCGCTTCATGCCGTCGAGGTCGAGCCGATCCGTGTTGTGTGAGGTGTATGGCTCGATTTGCGACAGCTCCGCATTCCCCTTGGAGAAATAGTTGTCGTAGTTCAGATCGCGGCTGTCGGCATGAATGCGAAAGAAACCGGGCAGGTCCTCCGCCCGCAGCATTTCCTCCGAGGTTACGAGCACCTCAAAGAGCTTTTCGCCGTGGCGCGTGCCTATGGTCTGCACGCCGAGGTCGGACCGCTTCAGCTCCAGCACTGCATGCGCCAGTGTCTCAATGGTTGCGGCGGGGGCCTTCTGCACGAACAAGTCGCCCTGTTCGCCGTGCTCGAAGGCGTAGAGGACAAGATCGACCGCGTCGCTGAGTGTCATCATGAAGCGGGTCATGTTGGGATTCGTGACGGTGAGCGGCTTTCCCTCGTCGATTTGGTCGCAGAACAGCGGAATGACTGAGCCGCGGGAGGCCATGACATTGCCGTAGCGCGTCAGACACAGCACGGGATCGTCCGCAAGCATCTGCTTCGACCGGGCGATGACATTCTTTTCCATCATGGCTTTGGACATCCCCATGGCGTTGATGGGATAGGCAGCCTTGTCGGTGGAGAGGAAAATCGCCTTTTTTACGCGGTTTTCTACGCAGGCATCGATGACATTGTTGGAGCCGATGACATTGGTTTTGACGGCCTCCATGGGAAAGAATTCGCAGGAGGGCACCTGCTTGAGGGCGGCGGCGTGGAACACATAGTCCACCCCGCGGAACGCCGGGGCGATGGAGCGGTAGTCCCGCACGTCGCCGATGTAGAATTTGATCTTCTCCGCGCAGGCGGGGCAGGACAACTGGTAGGCATGACGCATGTCGTCCTGCTTCTTCTCGTCCCGGGAGAGGATGCGGATCTCCCGGATGTCCGTGGTCAGAAAGCGGTCCAGAACCGCATGACCGAAGGAGCCAGTGCCGCCCGTGATGAGGAGGACTTTATTTTCAAACAGAGGCATTTTCTGATACACTCCAATCAATTTTTTGTCTTGGGGAAGGGGTTAGAAAAATGCCCTTCCCACAGTTCTTTTAGGTTTCTTGGATCAATCCCCTCAATAATCAGATGTCCAACGGGACGCAGGGAAGGAATCGTAAAACACAGCACAAAATTGACGAAAAGCTGTGCTGCTACCGAAGCAATTGCTGCTCCGTTGATACCGATAAGCGGTATCAGGATATAGTTGGCTATCACATTCAAAAGAGCCCCGGATAAATTGATTTTCCATAGCATCTTCTGCTTCTGTTCTGCCAGGATCCATATATTGCGAACGGAACCCATATAGGAGAATGCTGTGTACCAGGTGATGATTCTCAGCGTAGGTATCGCCGGGGCATATGCGGCTCCGTAAATAATCCGAATAACAAGCGGTGCTGCTATGGTTAGCACAATGCTTTGCAGCACCGCTAAATATATGATAATAGAATAGAGTCTGGCTATATGTGGACCGTAATTGGGAGAGCTTGTCTTCTTGGCTTCTAAAATAGAAGGTCGCATAGAATCCACAATAGCCGCAAACACGAATTGACTTAGTGCTGCGCAACTCACCGCAGCTGAATAATAGCCGTTGGCTTCTTTCCCCAGCATCAATGTGATCATGACCCGATCTGTTAGAGAAAAGAAAGTAACCATGATGCCGGATACAATATAATATCGGCTTCTCTTAAAAAGTTGTTTCGCAAGTGGAAATGATACTGTCAGTCTTTGCTTTGAAATTCTTCTGTAGATCCCGTACAGAGAAGCAGAGATCAACAAATAGTCCAGTGCCTGTGAAAATGCAAACCAGTATACGCTCTTTTGCGTAATCAGTAGGAAACAACGATAGGCTGAAACGACCACATATGCGGCCAGTGAAGTGATCGCGATGTATTTTGACAGCAGCTTTGCCTGGAACCAGTATTGAAGCATTTCGGTTGCCTGGAAAACCAATGAAATGCTGTACAGCGCACAAACAAGCATCGTTTCCGGGTCATTTGGATTTGCAATCGCAGTAAACGCAATCACTCCGAAAATCCCCAAGAAGCTCGTTGCCGTACTCATAAAAAGCGATGTTCCGAGCGTCTTTCCTTCACTGTCAGGCGCTGCAATAATTTCGTGGACAAGGGTCGAGCGAAGTCCGAGCTGTACAACCGGAACCATAAAGCTGACAATTGCTGCAGCATAATCAATGATTCCGTAATTCCCCGGTCCGAGATACCTGGCAGAAAGTGTTCCAATTACGAAGCTCAATAAGGACTGCACAACTTTACATGCAATCAGCCAGGTCGCGTTCTTTACAATTTTTCCGGATTCTGTTGGTTTCTTCATCATCACAAATTCCACCCGCAGTCCCCACAGCAGCAGGGACTGCGGGCTTCATTTATCCTGTTTGTTACGAGACAATCATTTTGCCATCTTCTCCAAAGGTATAGGTACCCTTCGGGAGGAGATCATTGGTTTTAGAAACATAGTAGCTGCCGACCGCAAGGTTTGCACCGCTGCGGACATAGATGTAGCTGCCGTCGTCAAGCTGTACGAGGCCGGTATTGACCTGACGCACATTGTTCACATAGTAGAACAGGTACTCGTTTCCATCGCCGAGCTTCTCACGGTAGATGCCGTTCTTGATTTCCATTTTGCCGTCCGCACCAAAGGTATAGACAGCATTCGGCATGAGACCATTGGCCTTTGTTACATAGTAACTGCGCCCGCAAACCACGGTACAATCGCTCTTGACATAGTAGTAGGCATCATCAATTTTAACCAAGCCGGCATAGTTCTTTACGCCATCCTTGTAGTAATACTTCGTGCCGTTTTCTTCGCGGATACCTTCAAGGAACATCGTGCCATCCGCGTTGAACCAGTACCAGCCGGCAGGTTTCAGTCCATTGGCCTTGTCTGCAAAAACATAGTGCTTGGCATCCTTTACTGCTTTTAGGTTGCTGGCGATATAGTAATAGTTGCCTTCCCATTCAATCAGACCGGCCGCTGTTTTGGCGCCGTCCACATAGTAGTACAGGTCGCCATTTTCCTCGACCAGGCCGCTCTTAATAACCATCTTGCCGTCCGCATCGAAAGTATAATAACCAGCAGGCTTCAGGTCGTTGGTCTTGGTAACATAGTAAGTGCAATTCTTAACAGCCTTGAGATCGCTGGCGATATAGTAGTAGCTGCCGTCTACTTCAACCAAGCCGGCATAGTTCTTCACATAGTCGACATAGTAGCAGAGGTTGCCGTTCAGATCTTCATGGAGTCCTTCCAGCTTCATCAGCCTACCTTCGGCATCAAAGGTATACTTGGCTGCCTTCAGCAGACCGTTGGTCTTGGCTACATAAGTTTCAACACTTGTGACCATACCGTTGCGCTTGAAGTAACGATAATCGTCGCCGTCCTTCACCAGGCCCGCGTGCCATACCAGCATACCGTTGTTGATCCAACGGGTGACGCCGTTGTCATCGTACACACCGCACTGATCCTTCTGGAACACGCCATTTTCGTCAAAGACGAACAGCGCACTCTCACGGTCCGGATAGTCGTAATTGTCAGGATTTCCTTCCTTCCCGGGGACATTGACTTCGGCATCCTCCGCATCGGGACCGTAGCCGGGCAGCAGCTCCGCCGCGGGATACGGTACACGAACCATTCCGGTGACGGGCTTCTGCTCATGGTAGAAGGAATAGCTGTCTCCATCTTTCCGCCAACCATTGTGGTAGATCACTTCGCCGCTCTTCAGCAATTCGTTGCATACAGAGCAGTAGGTATCGCCGGTGTAACCGTCCTCGGTGTCAGTGACTTCCTTTATATTCCGAATTTCTTCAACATGCCCCTTGGCAGGGATAACTTCCTGTGCAACAAGAATCTCATTGCAGACGGAGCAATGCTTGCCTTCCGTCTTGCCGCTTTCTGTGCAGGTAGCCGCAACAGCTTCATCGATTACTTCCGTATGCCCCTTAGCAGGAATCTCTTCCTGCGGTACAAGCACTTCATTGCAAACCGAGCAATGTTTGCCTTCGGTCTTGCCGGGTGTGGTGCAGGTAGCTTCAACGGCTTCGTCGATCACCTCGGTATGACCCGTAGCCGGAATCTCTTCAATTCCGGAGATCGTTGCGCCGCAGACTGAGCATTTGACGCCCGCCGTATGACCGGCTTCCGTGCAGGTGGCAGGCTGTTCAGCAACATCAACAGGCGTATGACCGGTTGCATCAAGCACTTCAGTCTTGGTTTCGCTGCAAACAGTACAAGTGTAAGTCTTGACACCGGCATCGCTGCAGGTCGGGGAAGTCGTAATTACGCCCTTGTCCCAGCTGTGACCCTTCGCAGGGATAACTTCCTGTGCAACAAGAATCTCATTGCAGACGGAGCAGTGTTTACCCTCAGTCTTGCCGGGTGTGGTGCAGGTAGCTGCAACAGCTTCGTCGATGACCTCGGTATGTCCCTTGGCGGGAATAGCCGTGCCGGTGCCTATTTTCTCGCCGCAATCCTTGCAGTAGGTGTCGCCGGTGTAGCCGGGCTCGGTGCAGGTTGCTTCCTTGGCATTACGAAGTTCTGTGTTCTCATGTGCGCAAGGCGTGCCGCCCCAGACACCGCTGACATAGTTGATGGTATCGCCGGCGCTTGCGTTCGCAGTTTCCGTGTAGGTGCCGTCGGCGTTGTGCAGCTTGGCGGCGGTGATGGGGATCTCATGTGCCGTCACGCTGCCCTTCTGGGTATACTAATACGTCTTGGTCTCCGCGCCGGGGGTACCCTGCTGGTTGTAGACGCCGGTACCGGTGCTGGAGCAGATGTCTGCGCCGCCTGCGGTGGTGTAGATGCCACC
>JABLTQ010135831.1_pt1 | contig 11876 bp, 10 predicted proteins | sample 7160101 | NCBI WGS metagenome assembly JABLTQ01 (sample SAMN14651228, study PRJNA627086) | human gut metagenome | isolation source: feces | host: Homo sapiens
AGATGATCATTGTTGAACTTGGTACTGGTTTATATTTATTTTCTGTTGATAATGGGCACAATTTTTCAAGAATTGTGCTATATCTTATGGGAATTATTTATACAGGACTTACTTATCTTACACGAATTCTCTGGAAGAAGCATTTGAAAAGTAAAATGGCAGAGGAGGGAGAGCACTCTCTCTATATTGTTACGAGTGAAAATAGTGCAGAGGATGTGATACGAAATGTGCGGGAAAACAATTACAATTTATATGATATCAACGGTCTTGTAATTATTGACAAAGATATGACGGGGAGTTGGATTAGCGGGATTCCAGTAGTGGCAGAATTGAAAGATGCATCCGCATATATCTGCCAGAAATGGGTAGATGAAGTATTTATTAATGTAGATGAAGATTATCCATTTCCACAAGAATTAATGGATGAATTGCTGGAGATGGGAATGGTGGTACATCAGAATCTTGCAAAAATAAAAAGCATGCAGGGTCAGAAACAGATGATAGAAACAGTTGGCGGATATACAGTGTTAACAACTAGTATGAACTTTGCAACAGATCGGCAGGCTTTTGCCAAAAGAACACTCGATATTGTGGGCGGTTTGGTCGGCTGTATACTGACAGGGATTATCTACATTTTTATAGCCCCTGCAATTTATATCAGTTCTCCGGGACCGATTTTTTTCTCTCAGGTGAGAATTGGGCAAAATGGAAAACCTTTCAAAATGTATAAGTTTCGAAGTATGTACATGGATGCAGAAGAACGAAAAGCAGAACTCATGGCACAGAACAAAATGAGTGATGGAAGAATGTTTAAACTTGATTTTGATCCGCGGGTGATTGGAAACAAGATTCTGCCAGATGGTAGAAAGAAAATCGGTGTAGGAGAATTTATTAGAAAAACTTCTCTTGATGAATTTCCGCAGTTTTGGAATGTATTAAAGGGTGATATGAGTTTGGTAGGTACAAGACCGATTCTACAGGACGAACTAGAACAGTATGAATTACATCATAGGGCAAGGATTGCCACCAAACCAGGGATTACTGGCATGTGGCAGGTTAGTGGCCGAAGTAATATTACGGATTTTGAGGAAGTGGTAAGACTGGATACGGAGTATATAACTAAGTGGAATTTTGGATTAGATATAAAGATATTATTGCAGACGGTGAAGACGGTATTGAAGAGAGAAGGGACGGCGTAGACGAGTATATATAGAAAGCTTATTGTATGGATGATAATAAAAAGATTGGTGGATATTGGCATTCAAGGTCTGAAAATACAATGTAAAAAGATTAAAAACAGATGAGAATAAAGAAATTAATTTTAATAGGAAAATGTTATGAAAAAATTAAAAATTGCCATGTTTGGTCATAAAAGAATTCCATCTCGTGAAGGAGGAGTGGAAATTGTTGTTGAACAACTAAGTACGAAAATGGTAAAATGTGGGATGCAGGTTACATGCTTTAATCGCGGGGGGCGATTTATGTACTCTGGAAAGAAAGAACAATTAAAATCTTATCAGGGAATAATAATAAAAAAAGTGCCGACAATTGATATTAGAGGAGTTGCAGCCGTGTCAGCTTCATTTTTTGCGGCACTTTGCTCGGCAGTAGGCCCATATGATGTGATACATATTCACGCGGAAGGACCTGCATTTTTTTGCTGGATTCCCAAACTTTTTCATAAAAAAGTTGTTGTTACAATTCATGGTTTGGATTGGATGCGTGAAAAATGGCAGGGAGGTTTAGGCTCAAAATTTATAAAAAAAGGTGAAGAACATGCCGTTAAGTATGCTGATGATGTAATTGTATTGAGTAAAAATATGCAGCAGTATTTTTATGACAAGTATCATAGAAAAACGCATTTTATACCAAATGGTGTTGAACGTCCGGAAATAAAAGCAGCAAATCAGATTAATAAAATGTATGGATTAGAAAAGAATCAATACATTTTATTTTTGGGAAGGCTTGTCCCAGAAAAGGGATTAATGTATTTGATCAATAGTTTTAAAAATGTAAATACTAAACATAAATTGGTCATTGCCGGTGGAAGTAGTGATACAGATGAATATACGGCAGAAGTAAAGAAAGCAGCAATGAATGATTCAAGAATTTGTTTTATAGGATTTGTTCAGGGCGATATTTTACAAGAATTATACAGTAATGCCTATGTGTACGTATTGCCCTCAGATGTGGAAGGTATGCCGCTGAGTTTGCTGGAAGCAATGAGTTATGGTAATTGTTGCCTTGTGTCAGATATTAAAGAAATAACAGAAGTAGTGGGAAATCGGGCTGTTATATTTCAGAAAGGAAATGTGATAATGCTTACAGAAAAATTACAGTATTTATGTGATTCTGAAAAAGAAGTAAATCGATACAAATTGCAGGCAGCAGATTTTATTTGTGAAAAATATAATTGGGATTTTGTTGTAAATGAAACATTATCCGTATATTTAAAATGATAAGGAAATAATTTTGATGAGATATAAGATAAAAATACATAAGTCGATGGTATTTAATACAGTTTTGAAAATACCACCGAAGAAAAAAATATTAGTGTATGCGCAAATTATACTTGTATGTTTTATGCTATGGGCGCGAGATGTATTGGGAGTTCCATCAGCGATTACCTATATTACAGATGTGATAACTATTACAATACTGTTTTTTCAATTTTTTAAAATAAGAAAAGGCATTCGGGGTACGAGAGTTAAAGTACAAATATATATTGTAACGGCGATTTTAGTGTGTATGATGTTAGGAGTAGTTCTTAATTTGGTTAAACCACTTTTGGTTTTATGGGGATTGCGTAACAGTTTTCGGTTTTTTGTTTTCTTTTTAATTTGTGTGGGATTATTATCTGAGTATTATATAGAGAAAATAATAGCTTTTTTTAAAACATTTTTTTTCTTGAATGTTGCTATGATGACATTCCAATATTTTGTTCAAGGATATAGGGATGATTATCTGGGGGGCTTTTTCGGCACAGACAGTGGATGTAATGCGTATGTCTGTGTGATGCTTTGCATTATTACAACAATTGTTTTAGCCGAGTTTCTAAAATCAAAAATATCACTTTCGACATTGTTTGTTTATTGTGTTGCATGCATGTATATAGCTACTTTGGCTGAGTTAAAAATATATTTTTTTGAATTTATTATTATTATAGGATTTCAGCTCTTATATATGAAGCCGTCAAGAAAAATGGTTGGAATTTGTATTTCAGCAGCCATTGTTTTAATTATTGGTTTTAATTTGATCAAACAGTACAATCCAGACATTTTAAACATTTTTTTGGATAAAGATGTGATGAACTATTATCTTTCTGGTAATGGATATACGAATTCCGGAGATTTAAATCGATTTTCGGCAATTCAGAAACTATATGATATGTTTTTTAAAGGAAGTCCTTTACATGCTTTGTTTGGATTTGGTTTAGGAAGCTGTGAACAGTCAAGTTATACTTTTTTGAGCAGTGCATTTTATAGACAGTATGAATATTTACATTATAGGTGGTTTTCACATGCATGGATTTTTTTGGAACAGGGAGTGATTGGTCTTGTTTTGACAACAGCATTTTTTCTATCTATAGATATTTCGATTCTTAAAAAAAGAAAAAAAAGTGAAGAATTATATGATTTAGCTGTCTTTTCTTTTATACCAACATGTATTATTGGACTTATTTATAATAGTGCACTGGAACTTGAGACGGCTTATCTGATTGCTTTAGTTTGTGCGTTCCCTTTTATTCTGGAGAAAAGAAATATGACAGTTACAGCGAAAAGAGGATGATTATGCTTGATACAAAAGATAAACTGAAAGATTGTCTCAATAAAGAAAAAAGTTTTTACATCACAAGAAAATCTCGTCATGATCAAATAGTTGAATGGTTTGTTAAAGATCCCAGCGTTAGAATATGGCAATATCAAAAGACTTTACGGTATACAGAATATTATTATTGCCAGAAGGGGCTGAAAAAATTAATTATGTATCCAATCTGTAGACATCGAAGAAATCGTTTGGGGCTAAAGCTTGGAATTGAAATGGTAGAAGGATCTTTTGCGCCGGGATTGATTATTCATCATTCAGGCAATATTGTGGTTAATGGATGGGCGAGAATAGGAAAGGATTGTCAGCTTCATGGAGATAATTGCATAGGTAATAATGGCAAATCCTTAAAAGCTCCTCGTTTGGGAAATCGTATTGATATTGGTGTCGGAGCAAAAATTATTGGAGATATAGAATTGGCAGATGATATTGTTATCGGTGCAGGAGCTGTTGTGAACAAATCTTTTCTGACACCAGGGATCATAATTGGGGGAATTCCGGCACAAGAATTAAAAAAGGGAGAGTTTCATGCAGACGGAAAATGAGAATAAAATAACGCTGTCAATCATAGTGCCAGTATATAATGTAGAAAAATATCTGGAAGATTGTATTGAAAGTTTACTGAATCAGACATATAAGAATTATGAAATTATTCTGGTAGATGATGGTTCTACGGATTCCAGTGGAAAGATTTGCGATATTGTCGCAGAAAGCTCTTCGAAAATCAAAGTTATTCATAAAGAAAATGGTGGCTTATCCTCGGCACGTAATACAGGACTCAGAGTTGCCCGAGGGCGTTATATAGGATTTGTGGACAGTGATGATTATATATTGCCGACAATGTATGAAAAATTGATATATTCGATGAGCAGGTATAAAGCGCAGATTGTGTCTTGCCAGTATTTTACTTTTTGTACAAATGATATTTTGAAAGAAAAGGTAGTAGAAACAAAAGGAAATCGTATTCAGGGAAAATTCTGTGATAAACAGGAGATATTCAAATTCTTTTTTACGCATCGGATTTCAGAAAGTGTTTGTGATAAAATATATTCTGCTGAATTATTAAAAAATTGTCGTTTTTCAGAAGGCGAAATTAATGAAGATACAAATGTTATTTTTCATTTGTTAGAGAAATCTTCAAAGACGGTTATCATCTATCAGGAGTTATATGGATATAGGACGAGGCAGGGCAGTATCACAAAATCAGGCTATTCTGATAATTTTAAAATCGTTGAAACGCATTTAAATGAGATAAAACGTATTATTATACAAAGATATCCGGAAATGGTACCCTACTTGAAACATTTTTACAGCGTTCACTATTTCTGTTTACTAAATGGTATTTTGCATCTTGAGTCATCCCGAAAATACTTAGAAGATTACAAAATATATAGAAGGAAATTCAAGCAGCTTTTTAAATTCTTTTATAAATGGGAAAAAAGAAGCATCAAGGAATACATACTTGGATTTTTTTTGATTAGTCCATTAAGTTTAATCTATATAAAAAGGAAAAATTGATGATATGAGAAATAGACTTCCTGTTATTTCAATTATTATACCTGCTTATAATGCAGAGAAAACATTAAAGAAGTGTATAAAAAGTGTTCTAAGACAAACGTATAAAAACTATGAATTGATTATTGTTGATGATGGTTCTGAGGATAATACAGTGGCAATTAGCGATTTTTATGCAGAGAGATATTCTGCTGTACAGGTTATTCATTCTGAAAATCAAGGGGTAAGTAGTGCAAGGAATTTGGGAATGGAAAAGGCAATCGGTGATTATATTCTATTTTTGGATGCAGATGATAGATTGATAGAGAGTGCACTGGATAATATGGTACCGTATACCTCAGAGGCAGAATGGGTAATTGGAAATTATGTTATGATTGAAGAAAAAAGTGGAAAAAGAATATATAACCGGCAATTTTTTAAGGAAAATATTCATGTGGGAGGTCAAAATGAATTGTTTGAATTGACAGAAAGTCGGCTTTTTCACTTTGTATGGGGAAGATTATATGACCGTCGGATTTTGCAACAGTATCAATTGTGCTTTGATAAAAAATTAGCATATGGTGAAGATATTTTATTTAATACACATTATTTTGTACATATAAAGAAATTTGTTGTGCTTCAGAAGACTGTATATTGCTATAATTGTCATTTAACAACAGGGTTAAGTAATCAGGTTACTAATGAATGGAAATTACAGAAAAAAATATGTCAGGAAATGCAGAATATATTATGTAGTTCAAATGACATAAGTTCGGAAGCTAAAAATAAAATGAATCACTTTTACTATGCGCAATGCATTGCATCTGTTGAAAGGATGGTTCGGAAAAGAAAGAAAAGAGATACGTTGATGATATTAAATGATTCTTTTTTTCAGAATATTTTACAGAGAGAAAAATCTGCGGGGCGTATTCATAATCTTGATTACTGGTTATTAAAGCACAAAAAAGGTTATATCTATTGTGGAATTCATAGAATATATGTGAGAATTAAAAAATTAAAGGAGATTGTACAGTGACAAAAATCAGTATTATTGTGCCTGTATATAATAGTGAAAAATATATTCAAAGATGTATTTGTTCTGTAACAAGTCAGAATCCTTCAGGATGTGAGATTATATTAATTGATGATGGTTCAAAAGACAAATCATTGGAAAAGATGAATGAACTGGCAAAGCAATATAATTACATCCAAGTGATTCATCAGATAAACCAGGGAGTTAGTATGGCCAGAAATACAGGGTTAAAAGCAGCTTCCGGTGAATGGATTTATTTTCTTGATTCAGATGATGTGCTTGAGCCCGGAGCTATTGACAGAATGATGACATATATTCAACAGGATTGTCAGTGGATTGTATTCAACTATGCAAAACAAATTGAGGGAACCAATAAAAAATATATCAATGAAATGAGAGGAGCAGAATATGAACTACACAGCAATAAGGAAGCATTTCCTCAATTGCTGAATGAGCAGGTGTTTATGCTTCAGGGAGGTAAATTATTTCGAAGAGATATTATAGAAGAAAAACAGTTATATTTTCCAAAACAGGTTGTATATGGTGAAGATATTCGATTTAATATGCAGTATTTCAAATATGTAAATAGATATATAGTATCTGATTTTCCGCTGTTTATATATAATATCAGACAGGGGGAGGGAGCAGGCAGTGCATATTATGATAATGCTTTTGAAATGCAGATGGATATTGATAGGGAAATCATATATATGGACAAGCATTATTATCATTTGAGTACACGGGCAAAGAAAGAATTAAATCGTTATTTTTTCTATCAGGGTATTAATACAGCGGCAGCCTATCTGGTTGTCTGGAAAGAGCTGTCGTTAAAAAAACGATGCAATGAAATACGAAGAATTATGAAAGATAAAAGATTTATCTATTTTTTAGAAAAGCAGAAAGAATATAAGGATATTCATCTTATAGATTATATATTATTGAAACATAAAAATTATATAGGCTATTATTGGGTACATTTTATTTATACCCATTTGAAGCAATGGAGATATAAGGAGAAATATGAAAGCAGGAATTGTAACAATTACAAACGGATATAATTATGGTAATCGGTTGCAAAATTATGCTGTTCAGGAAGCATTGGAAAGTGTTGGGATTTCTGCAGAAACTATTTGGAAAACGACAAATGTTTTTGATACAGAAAATCCTGTTTATTTGCGTAAATTGTATATCAAAAGGTTTTTACATTATCATTTAACAAAAGAAGAAAACAGAATTCTGAATTTTTACAGATTTAATAAAACATATATTCATCGAAGCTCACAAATGATTAATGAGAAAGTTCCTGAAAAGCTGAGTGAAAAGTACGATTATTTTATTGCAGGCAGTGATCAGGTCTGGAATCCTTATTTGGAGTATTGTACAGAAGCAAATTTCCTGACGTTTGCAGAAAGTTTGCAGAAAATTGCAATTTCTCCCAGCATTGCCATTGAGGAAATTCCAGAGAGAAATAAAGAAGATTTTTCAAAATGGATACGTGATTTTCGGCTTTTGTCTGTAAGGGAAGAAAAAGGTGCAGAATTGATTCGCAATTTGTGCGGAAGAGAGGCGGAAGTTCTTTGTGATCCAACGATGTACTTATCTGCATATCAGTGGGAAAAAATTGAAAAAAAACCTGAGAAATGTCCAGAGGAATATGTTTTAACGTATTATCTTGGAAGCTATGATGATTCTTATCGAAATTGGGTTCAAACATTTGCAAAGAAACAAAATTTGAAAATATTTGAATTACAGAGTGAGGAACATTTTGGAATTGCACCGGATGAATTTTTGTATTTAATTCATCATGCAACATGTGTCTGTACGGATTCGTTTCATGGTACAGTGTTCTCGTTGATTTTTCATACACCGTTTATTGTTTTTGAAAGAAAAGATGGTTTTAAAACTATGAAGTCACGATTGGATACATTGCTGTCAAAAATGCAGTGTCTTCAGCGAAGACAAAAAGAAATAGATGACAAAAAAATTTTGAATATGAGTTTTAAAAAGACAGATAAAATAATAGAAAAGGAGAAAAAGAAGTTCGGAAATTTTTTAATGCAGATACAAAAGGAGACAAAAGAGAATGCATAAAAATATTAATCAGCTGAAAATGGGAACTCTGTTGAGTTACGTAACGATAGCTATTCAGAATATCAGTGCTATTATTTATACACCGTTGATGCTGCGTTTTCTTGGACAAAATGAATACGGACTTTATCAATTGGGCAGCTCGACGGTCTCCTACCTTGGATTATTGAGTTTGGGATTTGGCAGTTCTTATGTTAAATTCTATTATGAATATAAAGTAAAAAATCAGGAAGAAGAGATTCGAAAACTTAACGGCATTTTTCTGCTGGTATTCTGTGGATTAGCTGTTCTTTCCTGTATTGTTGGAGGTGGAATGATTATTTCTGCTGATGCGCTATTTCAAAATAGTTTGACAGCAGCGGATGTTCAGCAGGTTCGTATTTTGATGGTAATCCTTATTTTTTCCATGGCGGTAACGTTTCCAAATATTATTTTTGACTGTTATATTACAGCTCATGAACGGTATATTTTCCAAAGAATTATGTTGATCACAGTAACGATTCTGATACCGGTTATTTCATTACCGCTTTTATACATGGGATATCGTTCCACAGCACTGGTTTTGGTGAATCTGGCATTGTCAGTATTTAGATTTTGTATGAATATTTATTATTGTATTGTCAAGTTGTGGATGAAATTTCAGTTTCGAGGTATGGAATTAAACGTTTTAAAAAAAGTTGGGACATTTTCTATGTTCATTTTTTTAAATGAGATTGCCTCACAGATTAATTTAAACGTAGACAAGATTATTCTGGGGGCAGTTCAGGGAGCAACTGTGGTGGCGATTTATTCTGTTGGAAGTCAGTTTAATCAGTATTTTATGAATATGTCAACAGCGGTTTCGAACGTTTTTATTCCGCGGGTGAATCGATTAGTTGCAGAAAATAAAGATAATTCTGTCTTAGATCAGTTATTTATAAGAATTGGGCGCATTCAGTATATGATTTTATCTGCTGTATTGGTAGGATATCTACTATATGGCAAATTCTTTATCAGTAAATGGGCGGGAGAAGGATATGAGTCAGCCTATTATGTGGGTGCTTTAATTATGATTCCCTATATTATTCCATTAATTCAGAATATTGGTATCGAAATTCAGCGTGCTAAGAATATGCATAAATTTCGTTCGATTATTTATTTTATTATTGCTCTTGCAAATTTGGGAATTAGTGTTCCGCTTGGAAAATATTTTGGGGCAACAGGAGCTGCTTTTGGAACAACATTATCAACGGTTATTGGTAATATTATTATGATGAATTGGTATTATCATACAAAGGTGGGATTAAACATCCCATTGTTTTTCAGGAATCTTGTTCAGCCAAGTATTATATTGGCAGTAGCAAGCGTAGAGGGAATGATTGTCAAATATTTTTTTGCAGTTGATTCATGGTTGGATTTTTTGATACAGATTGTAGTGTTTGTTGGCTGTTACTTTGTCATGCTCTATTTTGGGGGAATGAATGAAAAAGAAAAGCAAGATGTTCAGCATATGCTAAAGAGAGGCAAAAAATGAAACTGAAGAACAAAGATGAATGTACTGGGTGTGGATTATGTAGCAATGTGTGCCCTGCAGAATGTATAAAAATGGAAAGAGATTCAGAAGGATTTTATTATCCTTTTGTTAATCAGAAAATATGTGTAGTATGTGGTCGATGTGAGAAGTATTGTTATAATACTGTGACTAATCCTCCAAAAGAAGTACATGTTTATGCTGCGTATAATAAAGACTTAATCAGACGTTTAAAGGCATCTTCAGGCGGTATATTTGAATTACTGTCAAGAGAAGTGTTAAGCCGACAAGGAGTTGTTTTTGGCGTAAAAATGGATGGTCTGGAGGCAATCCACACGTATGTAGAAACGTTGGAAGATTTAGATCTACTGCTTGGATCGAAATATATGCAGAGTGATGTGGGAAGATCTTACCAGCAGGTTAAAGAATTTTTGCAAGAGGGAAGATGGGTTTTATTTAGTGGAACTCCATGTCAGGTGGACGCATTGCTCAAGTTCCTTGGAGAGAAACCTGAATGTTTATTGACTGTGGATTTTATCTGCCATGGTATCAGTTCGCCTAAAGTTTTTGAAAAGTATATAGATGAAAATGTCGAATTGAATGGAAATCCGACGCAGATTTGTTTTCGAGATAAAACGGAAGGATGGAATGACTTTTCCATGGCAATGATAACAGAGAAGGGACAGTATTATAGGAAGAATATGCATGAGGATGTTTACCTGCAGTCATTTTTAAAAAATATGAATCTTAGGCGGTCATGCTTTAATTGTGTTTTTCGTACGGTTGCAAGAGTTAGTGATTTAACCCTTGGAGATTTCTGGGGCTGTGAGAATATATGGAAAGATTGGATGGAAAATAAGGGATATTCACTTATCTTTGTGCAGAATGAGAAGGGAAAAAAGTTCTGGAACAGTATTCAAAATGGAATTATCAGTAGAGAGGTGGATTTGGAAAAAGTATTGGCTTATAACCAAAGTATGCTGATTTCTCCATGGGATAAATATTCCAGAGATCTTTTTTTTAAAATGATTCGAAAAGAAACAATCGCAGACAGTATTAAAAAAGTAGAAAAAAATGACATGTTTAAGAAAATAAAACGTAAATGGTGGAAAATATGCAGGAAAAACGACTGAAGGTCAGAAATAATTCAATTGATTTGGTAAAATGGATGGCGTCACTTTTGGTGGTGAGTGTTCATAGTGATGCTTTTAGTGATATTTCACCGCTAATGGGGCATATCATCAACAGCGTATTTGGCAGAATGGTAGTGCCATTTTTTGCCTGTGTAACAGGTTATTATCTGACGGAATATTCCGTTGAAAAACCTAAAATGTGGCTGAAAAATCTGAAATCATTGTTTAAATATTATGTGCTACTGAGTGTTATTTATGTAGCGTGGGATGCAGTATGCCATCATTTTAGTGGCATGTCTGTAGAAAATATAATTTCAACTGGCGGAACCTGCTATGATCTTACTTTGGTGGATAAAGTGGCAGATCCGGCACAGAATAATAAGGTAAAGAACAACAAAGCTACAGTGCGTAACGAACTTGATATCAAGAGTTCGACATTGAATGCAATCCGAAGCGGAATGTACATGGTTGTAAACAACGGAAGCTTAAAGAGTGTGTTCCAGAAAGTGCCGGTGAAAGTGGCCGGTAAGACAGGTACCGCACAGATTAGTGCAAACGAACCAAACCACGCATTGTTTGTATCGTACGCACCGTATGATTCGCCAAAGATTTCGGTTGCCGTTGTTATGCCAAATGCATTTACTTCAAGCAATGCGGCATCTCTGGCGAGCAATGTGTACCAATATTACTTTGATGAAAAGGCAAGAAAGAAGTTGTTGAAGAAATCTGCAACAAATCCGGTCAGCAATTCCAGAAAATATTAAAGTAGAAATCTGCAGCCATTGCAACAGTA
>JABLTQ010014475.1_pt1 | contig 11804 bp, 8 predicted proteins | sample 7160101 | NCBI WGS metagenome assembly JABLTQ01 (sample SAMN14651228, study PRJNA627086) | human gut metagenome | isolation source: feces | host: Homo sapiens
CTGGCGGTCAGATCAGTCAAAACTGAACAACCAGGAATTTATCCGTTTTCTGGCAGGCAGCACGAACGAAGACCTGAAGAAAATTCTGGAATTAGATTATATGTCAGACTGGCGCAGCTGTCAGGATTATATTTCAGGCAAGAGCAACCAGACACAGGGAGTGAACTCCTATTTTGGAGCGCTGCTGAGAAAAATGTTTGTAGGTCCATTTGCAAAATCAGATCCATCGAAGGAATTTTCCATGCGGGAAATAATTACAGGAGGAAAGAAGAAAGTAGTATTCATTGAATATGATTTGAGAAAAGGTCAGCTTCTGGCGCCGATCTATGGGATTCTTCTTGACCGTGCGCTTGCCCATGCATTAGGAGGCAGACAGGCGGTAAAAGGAAATACATATTTTCTGTTAGACGAAGCACTGCAGCTTCCTAAACTGCAGCATTTCTCGGATGCTTTGAATTTTGGACGTTCGGAGAATGTCAAAATGCTGTGCGGTCTGCAGAATACAGCCGGTCTTGAGGAACGGTATGGGGAGGCCGGAGCAAAAAATATTCTTTCTTCTTTTCAGAATATGGCAGCGTTTCGAACAAATGATTTTGATACCAGGCAGTTTGTGATTCATCGATTGGGAGAAAATTACCAGAATTTCAGTTTTTCTGCACAGCAGGAAAATCTGAATATTCAGAGAGCAGGGCATACCGTAGAGGACTGGAATTTATTGAGACTAAGGAATGGTGATGCTGTAGTGGCGCTGGCAGGTGAAAAACCGTTTATATTCCGAATGCCGCTTTACAGAGAGATAAAACAGTGAGTGCGTAAGGGGGAAAACGATGAGTAATAAGGGAATGATCATCAGAGAGTGTGAACATTTAAATTCTGCAAGACGGGTATTGGAGGGCCGCATTGACTGTGACATGTTTTTTCGTTCCATCTGCGGTGATCTTCTGATAACAGGAATGGAAGCGGGAAATAAGGAAATGGTGCTGTCATTGGTCAGGGCGTGCATGGAAAAAAGGGATGTTTCAACCATTGTCCTCACGAGTCATCAGGAACTGGCAGCGTTGATACAGCAGGATCAAAATAGGCGGAAAAGCGGTGCCGTCAGGGTGTCCTGGCCTGCAGAAAAAAATTATCATCCTTTCTACGGAATGTCTGCCCAGCAGATGCTTCGGTTTGTCTGCATGACAGCAGAAGAAATGGGATACAGCAGTATGGCCGGGCAGGTAATGATTTATGCGGCAGCGGTACTTAACATTGTTTCGACAGAATATCCAGTCTCACTGCCTGCAGTCGTAAAGCTTCTTGAGGAGGATGATGATTTTATATCAGAACTGGCTTTACAGCAGGGGCTTTCCAATGTTATTGCAGATAATATTCGGGCAAACCATGAAGCGGGCATTGTGTTTCGGCGGTTATTGGAGCGACTGGAAGAAATATTTGAAAATATTTATGTGACGGGAAGCGATACAAAATATAATCTTCAAAGCGGCTGTAAAGAGAAACTTGATGGAATGGTGATATATGCCAGCTCCGGCAGTCAGCGGATTTTTAACGCTTATCTGAAGGAGGAGATTTTTCAGACATTGAAGGATGTACCGAAAATCAGGATTCTTCTCGATGAGATGGAGTTTGCAGATGAAAATGATGAGCTGATGAGATACATCATGCAGTTAAAAAGACAAGGCAGAATTGAACTGATCGTAATATCACAGAATGTAAAAGAATCCATGAAAGGAAATGCAGATCTGGATTTTGCCAATGTTGTTCTGTTTCAGCATGGAACACCGGCTGCAACGGAAGAGATTTCGAAGGCTCTGTTTGGAACATATCAATATCATAAACCGATGCCGAACGCGGTAAAACCGCCTGCATTGCTTTTTACTTTTCAAAGGGCTGTGAACTGGCAGATTCAAAGTGAGGAAAGGCTCAGAGTGAGAAGCGAGGATCTTTCTGCACGTCCGGGGATTTTTGGAAGGCAGTCAGATTATCTTGCTGTAAAAACAACGGCGAACAACAATATTTATTTCATTCATACAGCAGATTTCCTGAAGAATACGGGATATGGTCTGACGGTTGTCTGATATCAAAAATAAAAGCTGAAAACGGTTAAGGTTAGATTTTTATTTCTCTATATAAAGATGAGACGTCTCTTACAGGAAAAAAGCAACAGAAAGAAAAGGTGGGTAAACATATGAAAAAAAGTACATATTCCAATGAAATCGCAAAGGCTGTAGAACAGTTTCTGAAAGAAAAGAACTGGCATTTTGATTTTCTTGAAAAAGCAGGATTGTTCAAGTTTGATTTAAAAATAAGCAGTAAAATTCGTAAAATCAAGTATGTAATAGATGTTAAAAACGATGAACTGGTTGTTTACGGAATCTGCCCTGTTCATGCGGATGAGAAAGATGAGGAGATGATGGCTCAGATGAGCGAGTTTCTTCATAGAGCGAATTATGGTTTGAAAAATGGCTGTTTTGAGTTTGATTACGAGGATGGAGAAATCGGTTTCCGAAGTTATATTGATTGTGACGGCAGACTTCCGTCTGCAGAGAATGTGAAAAACAGCATTTATTGTACGGCTGCCATGTTTGAACAATATGGAGATGGGATTACGTCCATTGTTTTTGCCGATTACTTGGCGCAGGAAGCAATTGCAATGTGTGAGAAGCCGCTGGAAGAGCAGTTTTCAGATGATGAACTGGATGAGGCGGAATTGGGAGAGGCGTTCGCACGTCTGGTAGGCGGCCTGGGAGGAGTGGTTAAGATCTGAGAGGAGAGTGACAGAGGATGATGCGTTCTGGAAATATTTTTGAACGGGAAGGCGGCAGAGGGAATGGCATGAGAACCGTATCGGGAGTGACGATTGCTGTGATAATCTGTTCTCTGCTGTCAGGGATTGCAGCAATTGGAATTATTTTGAATTTTGAAGCGGTAACGGCCAGAATTGCCGTTTTTGTTGTCAGGCTGTTATCATCTGCGTTTCCTGTTTTGTTAGTTGTTATAGCAATTCTTTATTTGGCGGCACGGCTGCGGTGGAGATGGCACAGAGATTACAGGAGGTGGTGATCTGCATGGATTTTGGTACAGTGACAGTATGGACAGTGATTAAAAGATTTTTACTCGGATGGATTGCGGCCGGAGGTCTGCTGGTAATTGCCAGTTGTGTGAAGTACAGAGAATTTATCGTTACGGTATTTTTAAATAATACCTGGGCATGGATCAATGCACTGATGCCGGTGGTGATTATTCTGGTTGGGATAACATGTATGATCAGGGCAGTATTGAAATAAAGGGGGGATGCCATTTATAAAAAAACAGTAAATTCGTCCACTTAGGACTAGCCGCCGCGGCTGTAGATTGATACAATAAAAGAAATAGGAAATATCGATTTTTTGCATAGGAGGAACACGGCGGCATGGCGGGATATGTGAGTCTTCAGGATGTAACCAAGACCTATCAAATGGGTGAGATTACCATCAAGGCTGCGGATGGGATCAGCTTTGATGTGGAAAAGGGTGAGTTTGTGATTGTTGTTGGACCGAGCGGTGCGGGTAAGACGACGGTGCTGAATATTTTAGGCGGAATGGACACAGCGACTTCAGGAAAGGTGCTGGTGGACGGCGCGGAAATCAGCAAATACCGCGGCAAGAAGCTGATCCAGTACCGGCGGGAGGATATTGGATTTGTTTTTCAGTTTTATAATCTGATGCAGAACCTGACGGCACTTGAAAACGTGGAGCTGGCGATGCAGATCTGCCGGCATCCGCTGGATGCGTCGGAGGTGCTTGCGGAGGTTGGGCTGGAAGAGAGAATGAATAACTTCCCGGCGCAGCTTTCGGGCGGAGAGCAGCAGCGTGTGGCGATTGCGCGTGCGCTGGCGAAGAATCCGAAACTGCTGCTCTGCGATGAGCCGACCGGCGCGCTCGATTATGTGACGGGAAAAGCGATCTTAAAGCTGCTGCAGGATACCTGCCGGGAGAAGGGGATGACGGTCATTGTCATCACTCACAACTCGGCGCTGACACCGATGGCGGACCGCGTGATTAAAATCCGAAACGGAAAAGTGGCGGGAATGAAAACAAATGAGAACCCGACGCCGGTGGAAGAGATAGAATGGTAGGTGGACGATGAGAGCATTTCGAAAAGACTTTATCCGGGAAATCACAAAGAACAAGGGGCGGTTTCTGTCAGTCTTTTTCATCGTGCTTCTTGGCGCGGCGTTTTTCTCGGGCATTCGGTCGGCGGAAGGAGATATGAAGGTTTCGGCGGACCGGTATTATGATGAAGTAAATTATATGGATTTGAAAGTCCTTGGAACGCTGGGGCTGACAGACGATGATCTGGCGGATATTGCGAAGACGGATGGCGTGAAAGCGGTCTACGGCGGAAAAACGGTGGAAGTGCTGCATGACATCGGCGAGAGCGAGCAGGTTGTGAAGCTGATTGCGCTGACGGACGGTGTGAATGAGCCGCGCGTGGTCGAGGGACGGATGCCGGAGAAAGAGGATGAAATTCTTGTTGATACGCAGTTTCTGAAAAGTTCCGGCTGTGAGATCGGAGATCAGGTAACGTTCACTTCCGGAACGGAGGATCCGCTCTCAGATTCGCTGACCGGGGACACGTTTACGATTGTTGGTTCGGCGACACTCCCTTATTATATGGATCTGAACCGGGGAACGGGCTCGATTGGAAACGGAAGCATCAACAGTTTTGCACTGCTGCTTCCGGAGACATTTACCTCGGATCTCTATACAGAGATTTACGTCCAGGCGGACGGCGCACAGGAAGAGGCGAGCTACAGCGATGCGTATGATGAGACGGTGAAGGCTGTACAGACGAAGATTGAAGCGCTCGAGGATGCGGCGTGCGACCGGCGGTATACGGCAGTCAAAACCGAAGGACAGGAAAAGATTGATGATGCAAAACGGCAGGTTGCTGATGCAGAGCAGAAATTAGCGGACGCAAAAACAGAGCTGGATGACGGTGCACAGCAGCTTGCCGACGCGAAAGTGACGATTGCGGACAAAGAGCAGGAACTTCTCGACGGCGAACAGACGTTAAAGGACAAAGAACAGGAGCTTCTTGACGGAAAGCAGACGATTGCTGAGAAAGAACAGGAACTCCTTGACGGAAAACAGACCATTGCAGACAAAGAGCAGGAACTTCTCAGTGCGAAAGCAACCATCGCCGATAAAGAGCAGGAACTGGCATCCGGCAAGGCAACGCTGAAAGATAAAGAGGCGGAACTTGCGAGCGGAAAAGCGACGCTGGAAGCAAAGGCGGCAGAGCTGGAAAGCGGAAAAGCGGAGCTGAATCAGAAAGCCGATGAACTTGCAAGTGGAAAAACCACACTTGAGGCAAAAGCGAAAGAACTTTCCGACGGAAAAGCACAGCTTGCAGAGAAAGAAACAGAACTGGCATCCGGCAAAAAAGAGTTAGAGGAAAAAATGACGCAGCTTTCGGCGGCAAAAACCGAACTGACTCGGAAGCAGACGGAGCTGAATACTGCAAAAGAGCAGCTTTCCAAAAAAGAAACGGAATTGAATATTGCAAAGGAACAGCTTTCCGCTGCACGCGAGGAACTGGACAACAAGAAAGCAGAAACCGCTGCAGGACGCACACAGTATGAAGCGCAGAAGGCAGCGTATGAAGAACAGAAGAGTCAGTATGAGACAGCCAAGGATCAGTTAGCCCAGATTTCCAGTCAGCTTCCGATGGTGGAGGCTGCGCAGACAGAAGTGACTGGTCAGATCGAGGTGATTGAGGCTCAGCTTGACGGACTGACAGAGGAAGATGAAGCATATGTATCCCTGTTGGAACAGAAAACTGCGCTGGAAGCAAAGCAGACAGAGTTAGCACAGCAGCTTTTCACGATGCAGGAGCAGAAAACATTTCTGGAACAAAACATCGCAGCGTTTGAAGCAGCAAGCGCTGATGCGGAAGCCCGGCTTGCGGCTGCAGAAGCTCAGATTACCGACGCAGAAAGTCAGCTTGCCGCTGCAGATGCACAATTAACAGAAAAAGAGCAGGAATGCGCCGCAGGCGAGGCACAGATTGCTTCTGCAAAAGAAGAACTGGAAAGCGGCGAAGCTCAGATTACAGAGGCTCTTGCCCAGCTTCAGGATGGAGAAGCACAAGCAGAAGCTTATCAGAAACAGATTGAGAATGGCGAAGCCCAGCTTGCATCCGCCAAAGCAGCGATTGCCGACGGAGAAGCTCAGATTGAGACGAACCGCAGTAAATTAAAAGACGGAGAAACTCAGCTTGCGGCTGCCAGAGCCCAGCTTGCTGATGGGGAACAGCAGATTGCATCGTACCGACAGACGATTCAGTCGGGTGAGGCCCAGCTTGCCGCTGCAAAGCAGACAATTTCCAGTGGAGAAAGTCAGCTCGCCGACGCGAAACAGACGATCGCCGATGGCGAAACCCAGTTAGCAGAAGCAAAGCAGACGATCGCCGATGGAGAAAGTCAGCTCGCCGAAGCCAAGCAGACGATTGCCGACGGAGAAACCCAGCTTGCCGACGCGAAACAGGAAATCGCCGACGGAAAAATCTCCCTTGCGGATGCGAAACAGGAAATTGCCGATAAAGAAAAGGAACTTGAGGACGGCAAAGCCGAATATGAAAAAGCAAAAGCCGACGCCGAACCAGAAATCGCGGATGCGAAGCAGGAAATTGCGGACGGTGAGAAAACACTCGCAGACCTGAAAAAACCAACGTGGTACGTCTGGGGACGGAATAAGGTAACGTCAACTGAGAGCTTCGGTCAGGATGCCGGCCGTATCTCGAATATCGGAAAATTCTTCCCGGTTATCTTCTTCCTCGTGGCTGCTCTCGTCAGCCTGACGACGATGACACGAATGATCGAGGAACAGCGTCAGCAGATCGGAACGTTAAAAGCCCTCGGCTATTCCGACGGCGTGATCGCCTTTAAATATTTCGCATACGCGATGCTCTCCACCGTATCCGGCGCTCTCGCGGGCGTGGTGGTTGGAGAAAAAATCCTGCCCTGGGTTATTATGAATGCCTACGGCATGCTGTATACCGGACTCCCGTATTACATGACCCCGCTGAACTGGGAGCAGGGAGGCCTTGCGATTCTGGCGAGTGCAGCCTGCACCGGCGTGGCGACGATCGCGGCATGCTACAAAGAACTCGCCGCAGGTCCGGCAGAGCTGATGCGGCCGGAAGCACCGAAAAACGGCAAACGGATTTTCCTGGAACGCATCGGCGTACTCTGGAAACATCTGAACTTTACGCAGAAATCAACCGTGCGGAATCTGGTGCGGTATAAAAAACGATTCTTCATGACCGTTATCGGAATCGGCGGATGCATGGGTCTGATCCTCGTCGGTTTCGGCCTTCAGGATTCCATCACCGCGATTGCGAAAAACCAGTTCGTCAGCCTCTTCACCTATCAGGCGAATGCTGTGCTGAATTCAGATGTGGATGAATCCGAAAAAGAAGCATTGCAGACCGATCTGGAAAACTACAGCGGCATCGATGAGCTGCTGGAAATGTACTGCCAGAACATCGAACTGCAGACCGACAAAAAGACCGTGGATGCAGTGCTTGAAGTGCCGAAAGAACTGACGAATTTCAATGACTTCTATGCCTTCCGAGACCGGAAAAGCGGAGAAGTTTACGAATTCCCGACCGACGGCGGCGCAGCCATCAGCGAAAAGACAGCAACGATGCTCGGCGTAAAAGCAGGCGACACGGTTCAGCTGAAAAAAGGCGATGATATTGTGGACGTAAAGATTTCGATCATCGTCGAAAACTACGTGCGCCATTACCTGTATTTGGCCCCGGATCTCTACGAGGAGCTGTTCGGCGGAGCGCCGGACTACAACCAGCTTCTGATGAAATATCAGGACATGTCGGGCAATTATGAGACAGCACTCGGAGAAAAAATCATGACGTACGACGGTGTAGCGGCAATCTCGTTCACATCCGACCTGATTGATCAGATTGACAACATGCTTCGTTCCCTCGACATCGTCATCGTGGTGCTGATCGTATCGGCGGGCCTGTTGGCGTTTGTGGTGCTGTACAACCTGAACAACATCAACATCACCGAACGACAGAGAGAGCTGGCAACGCTGAAAGTGCTCGGCTTCTTCGACGGCGAGGTGGCATCGTACGTGTACCGGGAAAACATGGTGCTGACACTGTTCGGCGTTATCGCGGGCATGGGAATTGGAACGTTTTTACATCATTGCGTAATTCAGACCGTCGAGGTCGATATGATGATGTTCGGACGAAACGTGTTCCCGCGGAGCTACGGCTGGAGCGCCCTGATTACCATGGCGTTTGCCCTGTTCGTCAACTTTATGATGTTCTACCGGTTAAGAAAAATTGATATGATTGAATCGCTGAAAAGCGTGGAGTAAACAACAGAAAAAGGCCGTCCGCGGTGATGCAGAGAATCTGCAGAAACCGTGGGTGGTTTTTTCATTTTGAAAGTGAAATATGAGCCGGAATGCTTGTTTTTTCAGACATTTCGTTGTATAAAAAAAATAAGGGTTTTTATTAGAACAGAATCAAAAAACAAAGAGTAAAGGGGATTTTTACAAATGGGAACAACAGAAACGAAAAAAATGAGAGTCGGCGTTGTCGGCTGCGGAGCGATCAGTGATATTTATCTGACGAACATGATTCATAACTTTGAGAATCTTGAGGTAGCAGCATGCTGCGCAGGCCATCTTGAACATGCGAAAAAGAAAGCAGAGCAGTATGGCATCAAGGGCTGTACCTACGAGGAAATTCTGGCAGACCCGTCGATTGAAATGGTAGTCATTCTGACACCGGCACCGACCCACGAGGGGCTGATCCGTCAGGCACTGGAAGCCGGAAAACACGTTTACACTGAAAAAACAATGACCCTCGCACCGGAAACGGCAGCGAAACTGATCGGGCTGGCAGAGGAGAAACATCTCTATCTCGGTTCCGCACCGGACACCTTCCTTGGATCGGCACTGCAGACCGCAAGAAAAGCGATCGACGACGGGCTGATCGGCGAGGTGACATCTTTCGAAGCATGCGCAAACCGCGATCTTGATTTGCTGGCGAGCATCTTTCGTTTTCTGCGGATGCCGGGCGGCGGTATCTGCTACGATTTCGGTGTTTATTATCTGACGGCAATTGTGAGTCTTTTTGGTCCGGTGGATCGCGTTGTATCGTCCGTGCGAAACCTTGCGGCGAAGCGTGTGAACATCATTCCGGGCAGCCCGGAATACGGACAGGAATTTGACTATACAAACGAAAGTCAGGTCTTTACCATTCTGGAAATGAAAAACGGTGTGACCGGTACATTCTGCGTCAATGGTGACAGCGTCATCAATGATCAGGCGGTATTCACCATTTACGGTAAAAAAGGTATCTTAAAGCTTGTTGATCCGAACAATTTCGGCGGCGATGTTGTCTATATTCCGGGTGTAAAAGACTGGACACAGCAGGCTGTTCCGGAAGTTTTACATTATGGCTTTGATTACAGCGAAAACAGCCGTGGTCTTGGCCCATCTGAGATGGCAGAAGCAATTGCCGAGGGCAGACCAAACCGTGCGAGTGCCAAAATGGCATATCACGTACTCGATACGATCGATCAGATTATGAAGAGTGCGGAAACGGGTGCATTTGAGAAGGTTCCATCCACCTGCGAAAGACCGGAGGCCATGCCGAATTCATAGTCTATTTCTGATAGGATTGCAGGTACATCTGACGGAAGTCGGTAGGGCTTACATTTTTTGATTTCAAAAAGACTCTGTTAAACGTAGAAATACTGTTAAAACCGGATTCGAGCGACACTTCGGTGATCGTGAGATCCGGTTTTTTTAACAGGTTTTCGGCGATATGGAGCCGTTCCCTGGTGACGAAATCCGTGAAGGAGAGGCCGGTGTATGCGCGGAACAGCTTGGAAAAATGGCAGCGGGAGAATCCGGCGACCTTTGATGCTTCTTCCAGGGAAACCGGTTCGGTGCAGTGACTCGAGATCCAGGTACATGCAGCAATCATCTGGCGGTGTACCTGTGCGGAATGGCCTGTTTTTTGCGGTGTGGCAGTTTCGGTCGGCACGGAGAGATTTTCGCCGAGCAGAATAAAAAACTGATACAGCAGAACGCATCCGCGCAGCTCGGAAAAACTGATACCGGAGAGGGAGAGCCTGCGCAGCTCTGTCAGAAATCCGCGAAGCTTTTCGATTTCCGGGAAGTTGTTCTGATTCAGAAGACGAATCTGATAAAAAAGATAAGCAACAGACTGGAAATCCACGCGTTTTTCCAGAAAATCTGCATCGAGCTGAAGCATGATCAGGCGATGTTCTCTGTTGGTTGTGGAAACAGCGTGCAGCTCGCCGGGCCAGATAAAGAGAAGATCACCGGGCTTCAGTGGAAAGGCTTCTCCGTTTACTTCATAGATAATGCCGTCATCCTGTGCAAGCACAATTTCAATATAGTGATGCCAGTGCAGACCGAAATAGGCGGGGACATGCGAAATAGAGATATCGTAAACATAGCTGTTAGCAAAATGATTGTTTTCGAAAAAAGAAGTCGAATCGTTTTTCATGGCAAAAGAATCCTCCGTATCTGATAAACGGTATTATACAACAGAAGAGAGAAAAAATATAGAAAAAATCGAAACATCTGGGCAATGATCGGCAATATATAAGTAGTGTTTTACGAGGATCTGTATTATGGTTAAGATATGAAAATTGTGAAGAACGGCAGAAATCGGAAAACGAGTGATGTGATTTTGGCGAAAATTCAGAATAAAAGTTTATGAAAAGTGAAGAAGTGGGAGGTAAGCGAAAAATGCAGATTTATGTAGATGGAAATGCTGTGCGAAGCGGAAATGGGCAGAAGGAATATCCATTTCAGACGATTTCCGAGGCGGCAAAAATTGCAAGGTCCGGCGACGAGGTGCTTGTAGCGCCTGGCGTATATCGGGAATATGTAGATCCGGCGAATGCGGGATGTGAGGATGCAAGAATTGTGTACCGTTCTGTGGAACCGGGAAAAGCTGTGATTACCGGTGCGGAAATTGTGGATAACTGGGAGCATTTGGAAGGTGATGTGTGGACAGCGCGCGTTTCGAACGGATTGTTTGGGGATTACAATCCATATACGACACTGGTCAGCGGTGACTGGTTTATCGCATCCTACACGGCACACACCGGAGAAGTGTATCTGAATGGAAAATCCATGTATGAGGTGACAAGTCTGGATCAGGTGAAAAAGCCGGAGATCTATAAAAAATCCTGGGATCAGGCATTCACGGTTTACACCTGGTATGTGGAGCAGGACGAAGAGAAGAATGAGACCGTTTTCTATGTGAATTTCCAGGGGAAAAACCCGAATGAGGAAACGGTGGAAATTAATGTGCGCGAGAATTGCTTTTATCCATCGAAGGAGGGCATTGGTTATATCACGCTGTCCGGCTTTGTTGTAAAACAGGCGGCAACCCAGTGGGCTCCGCCGACGGCATATCAGGAAGGAATGGTCGGTCCGCACTGGTCAAAGGGATGGATCATCGAGGATTGTGAAATTTCAGATTCGAAGTGCTCAGGCATTTCCCTTGGAAAATACAGACAGCCGAACAATGATAATAAATGGCTCAAATGGAAATTCAAAGATGGCACACAGACGGAGCGTGACTGTATCTGTCAGGCGCAGCGGGAGGGATGGACAAAGGAAAACATCGGAAGCCACATCATCCGCCGGTGCAACATCCATGACTGTGGACAGACGGGTATTGTAGGCCACTTAGGTGGTGTGTTCTCGATTATTGAGGATAACCACATTCACCATATC
>JABLTQ010121264.1_pt1 | contig 11768 bp, 8 predicted proteins | sample 7160101 | NCBI WGS metagenome assembly JABLTQ01 (sample SAMN14651228, study PRJNA627086) | human gut metagenome | isolation source: feces | host: Homo sapiens
AGATGTATGGATATGAATGATAGAACTCTTAGGAATATCGTAATCGGACTTGGTGACAAGCCTAATGGTGTTACAAGAGAAGATCATTTTATAATTACAGTAGCCTCAGAGATTATGGCTATACTCTGTCTTGCTGAGGATATGAAAGATTTAAAGGAAAGAATTGACAAGATAATTGTTGCATATAATTATGCAGGAGATCCTGTTACAGCCAAGGATTTAAAGGCAACAGGAGCTATGGCAGCTTTATTAAAAGATGCAATAAAGCCTAATATGATTCAGACACTAGAGAATACACCTGTGCTTGTACACGGTGGACCATTTGCCAATATTGCACACGGATGTAATTCTGTAAGAGCAACAAAGCTTGCTTTAAAGCTGGCAGATATTGCTGTTACTGAGGCTGGTTTCGGTGCAGATCTTGGAGCTGAGAAGTTCTTTGATATTAAGTGCAGAAAGGCTGGACTTAAGCCTGATGCAGTTGTTATTGTAGCTACTGTTAAGGCATTAAAATATAATGGTGGAGTTCCTAAGCAGGAATTATCAAAGCCAGATATGGAAGCTTTAAAGAATGGTATAGTAAACCTTGATAAACATATTGAGAATATTCACAAGTATGGTGTACCTGTAGTTGTTACACTCAACTCATTTGTGACAGATACAGAGGAAGAATATGAATTCATAAAGAAGCACTGTGAAGAATTAGGCTGTGAATTTGCATTATCTAATGTATGGGCAGACGGCGGAGCAGGCGGAATAGAACTTGCAGATAAGGTGCTTGCTTCATTTGATAAGAAGAGCGATTTTAAGCCTTTATATGAAAATGAACTTCCATTAGAGGATAAGATTATGACAATAGCTAAAGAAATATATGGAGCAGATGGTGTTACATATGATTCTAAGGCTAAGAAGGAACTTGACCATATTACACAGATGGGCTTTGGAAATCTTCCTGTATGTATGGCTAAGACACAGTATTCTTTGTCTGATGATGCATCTAAGTTAGGAAGACCAGAAGGTTTTACAATTAATATTAGAGAAGTGTATGTTGATGCTGGTGCAGGCTTTGTTGTAGCACTTACAGGAAAAGTTCTTACTATGCCAGGACTTCCTAAAGTGCCAGCGGCAGAAGGCATTGATTATGATGAAGAGAATGAGAAGATAACAGGATTATTCTAGGTGTCTTGAAAAGAAAGGAGCAGTTATGCAGTTAAAAGATATTTTGGATATATGCAGAGCTAATGAAGTAGAACATTTTGAATATACAGTTGTTAATGGTGATATTAATACAACTGTTACAGGTATTGCTTCTGACTCAAGAAAAGTAACAGACGGAGGTATCTTTGTCTGCATAGTTGGTTCGGTAAGCGATGGACATAAATATATAGAGCAGGTTAAGGATAAGGCGGCTGTAATAGTTGTACAGAAGGGCTCACAGTATAATACAGAGAAGATACCGGCAGCAGTTATAGAATGTGATAATACAAGACTTGCCCTTGCACTTATGTCAGCAGCATTTTACGGCAATCCTGATAAGAAGTTGTTTACAATTGGAATTACAGGAACTAAGGGTAAGACAACTACAACTTATATGATAAAGAATGTTCTTTGTGCGTGTGGAATAAAGACAGGTCTTATCGGAACTATCGAGACAGTTATAGGAGATGAGGCTGTTCCGTCCTGCAATACAACACCTGAGTCAATACAGATTCATAAAACCTTCAGGAAAATGGTTGATGAGGGATGTAAGGCAGTAGTTATGGAGGTATCCTCACAGGGCTTAAAGCTTGACAGAACTGCAGGTATTGTATTTGACATCGGAGTATTTACTAATCTTGAGCCTGATCATATCGGTCCTAATGAGCACGCTTCATTTGAGGAGTACCTTGAATGTAAGGCTAAGCTTTTTAAGCAGTGTAAGACAGGAATAGTCAATGCAGATGATAAGCATACAGCTGATATATTAAGAGACTCTGTATGCAGTGTTGAGAAGTATGGCATATCAGAAGATGCAGACATAAAGGCAAGTGATATCAAGTTGTTCCATGAGAGAGGAAAGATAGGTCTTACTTATAAGTGTAGTGGTCTTGTCAATATGGATGTGGAACTTTCACTTCCGGGAATGTTCTCGGTATATAATTCATTGTGTGCAATAGCTGTTACAAGACATTTTAATGTGGATAATGCTATTGTTGAAAATGTATTGAAAGATGTAAAGGTTAAAGGAAGAATAGAGCTTGTTCCAGTATCTGATAAGTTTACTCTTATGATTGATTATGCTCATAATGCGATGTCCTTAGAGAGTATTTTAAAGACACTTAAAGAGTACAATCCACATAGACTTGTATGCCTGTTTGGCTGTGGTGGCAACCGCTCTAAAGAGAGAAGATTTGAGATGGGTGAAGTGTCTGGAAGATTAGCAGACCTTACGATTATAACATCTGATAATCCAAGATTTGAAGAGCCTCTTGCTATTATGGAAGATATTAAGACTGGAATTAACAGGACTACAGGTAAGCATATTGATATTGCAGACAGAAAAGAAGCTATTAAATATGCTATTGAGAATGGTGAACCTGGAGATATTATCGTGCTTGCAGGTAAGGGACACGAAGATTATCAGGAGATAAAAGGCGTTAAATATCCTATGGACGAACGTGTTCTTATATCAGAAGTTCTTGAAGAATTAAAGGAGAAAAATGTACGCTGATATAATAATAGATATTTCACACGAACAGCTTGATAAGACATTCCAATATGCTGTGCCTGATGATATGGATGGTAGTGTTGATATCGGAACATCTGTAAGAGTGCCTTTTGGAAAAGGTAACAGAATTATAACAGGATATGTAATTGGTTTAACTGATAAGCCATCATATCCTGTTGATAAGATAAAGAGCATTGACAGTGTTGTTACAGGAAAAGTAAATGTCGCTAAAAGTATGATAAAGCTTGCAGCGTGGCTGAAACGGCATTATGGCTGTACTATGAATCAGGCATTAAAGACGGTTATTCCTGTTAAGGACGAGGTCGGACATAAGCAGAAAAAGTCTGTCTGCCTTTTGGTTGATACTAAAAAGGCACAAGAACTTATAAGCATATATGAGAAAAAAGCGAAAGCTAAGTACAGGCTTATGTGTGCACTTATTGATGAACCTGTTATTGATATGGAGATAGTAAAAGACAAGCTTAATATTTCGCCAGCAACAGTAAAGGCACTTGAAGCAGACGGAATTATAAATGTCAAGGTTGAAAGTTACTATAGAAATCCTGTGTCTGATAAGCACATTTTTAATAAAAAGGTTGTGCTTAACGAGGAACAGCAAAGAGCCGTTGATACAATAGTGGAGGATTATGATAATAGAGCGTTCAATACATATCTTATACGAGGAGTAACCGGAAGCGGAAAGACAGAAGTGTATCTTGATGTTATTGAACATACTATTAATTCCGGACGGCAGGTTATAATGCTTATACCTGAGATAGCACTTACATTTCAGACTGTTCAGAGATTTTATCACAGATTTGGGGATAAAGTGTCTATTATTAATTCAAGAATGTCAAAAGGTGAGAGATATGACCAGTTCGTAAGAGCACTTAAAGGTGAAATAAGTATTATGATAGGTCCAAGATCGGCATTGTTTACACAGTTTCCTAATCTTGGACTTATTGTTATAGATGAGGAACACGAGGGTGCGTATATATCAGAGCAAGTCCCAAGATATCACGCCAAAGACCTTGCAATACATATTGCAAAGGAGGCGGGAGCTTCTGTTATACTAGGCTCTGCAACACCATCAATTGACAGCTATTACAGGGCAGAAGCAGGCGAGTATAAGCTTATAGAGCTTAATAACAGGGCAGGAGAGGCAAGCCTGCCACAGGTATATATAGCTGATATGAGACAGGAGTTAAAGACAGGTAACAGGACAATATTTTCAAGAAAGCTGTATGAGCTTATCAGTGACAGGCTTAATAAACACGAACAGATAATGCTGTTTCTTAATAAAAGGGGAACTGCCGGATTTGTTTCGTGCAGGTCGTGCGGCTATGTTATGAAATGTCCGCATTGTGATGTATCTATGACACTTCACAGGAATGGAAAGCTTGTATGTCATTATTGTGGATACGAGACTCATAATGTATCATTATGCCCTGAATGTGGTTCTAAGTATATCCTTGGCTTTAAGGCAGGAACAGAGGCTGTAGAGGATGCAGTTAAGAAGATGTTTCCTGCGGCAAGGGTATTAAGAATGGATATGGATACAACCAAAGGCAAAGGCGGACACGAGAATATATTAAGTGCATTTGCGACAGAACAGGCAGATATACTTATAGGCACGCAGATGATAGTAAAGGGACACGATTTCCCAAAGGTTACTCTTGTCGGAGTCGTGGCGGCAGATATATCCTTGTATGCAAGTGATTATAAGGCTGTTGAGCGTACATTCCAGCTTATAACACAGGCGGCAGGAAGAGCTGGACGAGGAGAAAGAAAGGGTGAAGTTGTAATACAGACATATTCACCTGATAATTATGGCTTGTTATGTGCGGCGGAGCAGAATTATAAGAGTTTTTATGAGCAGGAAATGTCTTACAGGAAGCTGCTTTCATATCCACCTGTTAATAATATGGTAAAGATTAACATAAGCAGTATTAATGAGAAGCTGTTATCAGAGCGTGCAGGAAATATTAAAGCTTTGATACAGCAGTATATTCAGGATAACAATACTGTTAAAGATGACAAGATTATAGTACTTGGTCCATCAAATGCTTCTATATACAAGATTAAAGATATATACACGAAGCAGATATATTTAAGAAGTTCAAGCTTTAAAGCACTTGAACTAATTATGGATATGCTGGATAATAATATTAATGGCAGTTCAGATTACAAGAATATTAACATTGCATATGATGTTAATTAAACATACGCATATGTTATTTGATTATGGAGGAAGTTATGGCAATCAGAAATATAAGAACATTAGGTGATGAGATATTAAGAAAAGAAGCAAAAGAAATAACTGAGATGACACCTAGAATACAGGAACTTATTGATGACATGTTTGAAACAATGTATGAGGCTAATGGAGTTGGACTTGCAGCTCCACAGGTAGGAATAAGAAAGAGATTAGTAGTAATTGACTGTGGTGATGATCCAATAGTGCTTATTAACCCTGTAGTTCTTGAGACAAGTGGTTCACAGACAGGACAGGAGGGCTGTCTTAGTGTTCCGGGTAAGGTTGGTATCGTGACAAGACCATCTTATGCCAAGGTTAAGGCACTTAATGAAGATATGGAAGAGATTATCGTTGAGGGTGAAGAACTTCTTGCAAGATGTCTTTTACACGAGATTGATCATCTTGACGGAGTAATGTATGTTGACAAGGCAGAAGGTCCACTTATGGAAACTGAAACGGAGGAAGATTAATATTGAAGGTTGTATTTATGGGAACTCCTGACTTTGCAGTTGGGACGTTAAAGGAACTTATTGATAACCAGTATGATGTAGTGGCTGTTGTGACACAGCCGGACAAGCCAAAGGGAAGAAGCAAGGAGCTTGTATTTTCACCTGTTAAGGAAGAAGCTGTTAAGAATAATATACAGGTTCTTCAGCCAGAAAGAGCAAGAGATGAAGCATTTGTTGAAGAATTAAGAAAATATAATGCAGATGTGTTTGTTGTTGTTGCATTTGGACAGCTATTGCCTAAGAGTATTATTGATATGCCACGTCTTGGATGTATTAATGTACACGCTTCACTGCTTCCTAAGTACAGGGGTGCCTCTCCAATCCAGTGGGCAGTAATAGACGGATGTGAGTATTCCGGTGTTACGACTATGAAGATGGATGAGGGGCTTGATACAGGAGATATTCTTTTGGTAGATAAGGTTAAGCTTGATAAGAAAGAGACAGGCGGAAGCCTTTTTGACAGATTAAGCATAGTTGGTGCTAAGCTTCTTATTAAGACACTTGAAGGACTTGAGACTGGAAGCATTATACCAGAAAAGCAGAACGAAGCTGAAAGCTCATATGTCAAAATGCTTAAAAAGTCAATGGGAGAGCTTGATTTTACTAAGAGTGCCAGACAGATTGAGTGCCTTATAAGAGGACTTAATCCCTGGCCAAGTGCATTTACACATCTTAATGGCAAAATGTTAAAAATATGGGATGCATATGTTGTAACTGACAGTGATGATATTATAAATAACAATAATGTTTCAAAGGAATGTGAAGCTGGAACAGTATGTTATGTAGATAAGAAGACATTTATTATAAAATGCGGAAAAGATTATCTTAAGGTTAATGAACTTCAGCTTGAGGGTAAGAAGAGAATGTCAGCAGATGCCTTTCTTCTTGGAAGCCACGTTGAAGAAGGGACTGCATTAGGGTAATTAGTTATATTATAATGGAGAATAATCTGTATGGAAGTTAATTTAAGAGCGGTTGTACTCGACATTTTGGAAGAAATAGAGAGTAACAATGAATTTTCACATATAATAATCAACAATGCACTTTTAAAGTACCAGTATCTTGATAAGAGTAAAAGATCATTTATCAATAAGCTGTCTTTAGGCATTATAGAGAGCCAGATAGAATTAGATTATATTATTAACAAGTATTCAAAGACACCAGTTAAGAAGATGAAGCCTGTTATAAGAAGAATTGTAAGAATGGGTGTATATCAGATAATATATATGGATAATGTGCCTGACAGTGCAGCTTGTAATGAGGCTGTCAAGCTTGCTGTAAAGAGGGGATTTGCGGGGCTTAAGGGTTTTGTTAATGGTGTGTTAAGAAATATATCACGCAATAAAGACAATATTGAATATCCAGATTATAATAAAAGTCCATATGAATATCTGTCTGTTAAGTATTCTATGCCAATGTGGATAATTGAGCTGTGGTCAGGGCAGATGTCAATAGATACTGTTAAATCCGTGCTTGAGGGCATGAAGTGTGAGAAGAAGACATATATAAGATGTAATACATCAAAGGCTTCCAGGGAACAGATTAAAGAACTTCTTCAGCGTGAGAATGTGACAGTAAAAGAAGTCGAGAATATACCATATGCGTATGAGATATCCGATTATGATTATATCGCAGGGCTTAAAAGCTTTCAGGACGGTATGTATCAGATTCAGGATATCAGCTCAATGCTTGCAGGTGAATACACAGCACCAAAAGCGGGAGATACAATAGTTGACGTATGTGGTGCACCGGGCGGAAAGTCAATTAATGCCGCACTTAAGATGTCAGAACAGGGGGATTGCGGCAGGGTAATCGCCAGAGATTTGTCAGATTACAAGGTTGCACTTATTGATGAGAATATTAAGAGGCTTAATATCACTAATATACAGACACAGGTATATGATGCACTTGATTGTGATGAAAGTCTGATTAATAAAGCTGATATTGTTATAGCTGACCTTCCTTGTTCAGGTCTTGGGATAATAGGAAGAAAGCCAGATATAAAATATAATGCTTCGCCTGAAAAATTGCAGTCACTTGTAGATCTTCAAAGAGATATTTTAAAGGTTGTATCACGCTATGTTAAGAGTGGTGGAGTGTTAATGTATAGCACTTGTACAATTAACAGGGCAGAAAATGAGGATAATGCCGACTGGATATGTAAAGAATTAGGCTTTACGAAAGACGGAGAGTATCATCAGCTGCTTCCTGCCAATAATTCAGGAATGGACGGTTTCTTTGTCGCTCGTCTTATTAAGAATTAAACAGGGGAATGTAAATATATTTAAGAAATAACAGATAAATGGAATGGAGTATGGCTATGCCGCATAAGACTGATATAAAATCATTGAATTACAATGAACTTGTACAATATGTCGAGAGTATTAATGAAAAGAAATTCAGAGCTGCCCAGTTATATTCGTGGATGCACGAGAAACTGGCAGAAAGTTATGATGAGATGACCAATATTTCCGATAAGCTTAAGGATACTTTAAAGGAAGATACCTTGTATACAAGTCTTAAGATTGTAAAAATGCAGGAGTCAAGGATAGACGGCACTAGAAAGTACCTTTTTGAGCTTTATGACGGCAATCTTATAGAAAGTGTATTTATGAAGTATCATCACGGCAATTCGGTATGTATTTCATCACAGGTCGGCTGCAAAATGGGCTGTCGTTTCTGCGCATCAACTCTTAATGGATGTGTAAGAAATCTTTCACCATCAGAAATGCTTGACCAGATATACAGAATAAGCAGGGATACTAATGAGAGAGTAAGCAATGTTGTTATAATGGGTTCTGGTGAGCCTATGGATAATTACGATAATGTTATTAAATTCATAGAACTGCTTAACAGTGAAAGAGGACTTAATATAAGCCAGAGAAATATAACAGTATCAACCTGTGGAATTGTGCCTAAGATAAAAGAACTGGCAGATCTTAAGTTACAGATAACACTTGCAATATCGCTTCACGCACCTAATGATGAGTTAAGAAAGACTATGATGCCTATTGCTAATAAATACAGCATAGCAGAGATTATGGATGCGTGCAGGTATTATCTTGATAAGACAGGACGAAGAATATCATTTGAATATAGTCTGGTTAAGGGCGTTAATGATACTAAAGAATGTGCCAATGAGCTTATAGAGCTTGTAAAAGGGCTTAACTGTCATATTAATATGATACCGGTTAATCCGATTAAGGAAAGATATTATGAGCAGTCAGAGAAGAATTCTATAAAGAATTTTAGGGATATGCTTGAAAGAAAAGGAATTAATGCGACTGTCAGACGTGAGATGGGGCGCGATATAGACGGTGCCTGTGGACAGTTGAGGCAGAATCATATAGATGAGAATTCTGCCATATAGAGCCAGCTGCATAAAAAGTGGCTGAAATATGTCGCATTTTTATAGCTGGTATGATAATATATATTGATATGGGATACTATTCATTAATAGTAAAACTGATACATTAAAGAATGGATGGAGAATGAAATGAACGCATTTGCAACAACAGATGTAGGAATTGAAAGAAATGTCAATCAGGACTATGTCTATGCAAAGCTTGACGATATAGGGTGTCTGCCTAATCTGTTTATTGTGGCAGACGGTATGGGAGGACATAAAGCTGGTGACACAGCGTCAAGATATACAGTTGAAACGCTTGTTGAATTATTAAAAGAGTCAGAAGGCAAAGATCCTTTAGCAACAATAGATAATAACATTAAGCTTGTCAACTCACTGCTTCTTAGAAAGGCAGGCGAGTCGGAAGAATATAATGGAATGGGAACTACATTAGTGGTAGCCAGCATATTTGACAATACTTTAAGAGTAGCCAATGTGGGTGACAGCAGATTGTATGTAATCGGAGAAGATATAATCCAGATTACAAGAGACCATTCGTGGGTGGAAGAAATGGTACAGCGGGGCGAAATTGACAGAAAAGCTGCAAGAACCCATGAGAAAAAGAATGTTATCACAAGGGCAATAGGTGGCTATGACACCGTCGAAGCCGAGATGTTTTCAGTTGATCTTAAAAAGGAAGATATGATACTTATGTGTTCTGATGGATTGACTAATATGTTAGAAGACCAGGAGATATTTCATATAATAAAGAGCAGCCACGATATCAGGGAAGCCGCAGAAAGGCTTGTAAGCAGGGCCAATGATAATGGTGGCAGAGATAACATATCAGTGATTTTAATTGAACCATAGGCAGAGAGGTAATTTAATGATGTTAAGAGAAGGAATGTTTTTAGCTGACAGATATGAGATAATTGAACAGATTGGTACAGGCGGAATGGCAGATGTATACAAAGCCAAATGTCACAAGCTTAACAGATATGTTGCAATTAAAGTTATGAAGTCAGAATTTAGCCAGGATAAGACATTTGTAAGCAAATTCTGGGCTGAGGCCCAGTCAGCTGCCGGACTTACTAATCCTAATGTTGTAAATGTGTATGATGTCGGTGTTGAGAATGGCATATATTACATAGTTATGGAACTTGTTGAGGGAGTTACCCTTAAGAAGTATATTGAAAAGAGAGGCAAACTTCCATATAAAGAGGCTGTAAGCATTGCTATACAGGTAGCTAATGGTATGGATGCAGCTCATAAACATAATATTGTCCATAGGGATATTAAGCCACAGAATATAATTATATCTAAAGAGGGCAAGGTTAAGGTTACTGATTTCGGTATTGCCAAGGTAGCTTCAACAGCAACAATTAATACATCAGCTTCTATGGGGTCTGTACATTATATATCACCAGAACAGGCAAGAGGCGGCTATTCGGATGAGAGAAGTGATATATATTCACTTGGTATTACATTATTTGAAATGCTCACTGGAACAGTTCCATTTGACGGAGATACAGCAGTATCAGTAGCTGTACAGCATATTCAGGATACAATACCAGCACCATCTCAGCTTGTTGAGGGAATACCAGTAAGTGTTGATAAGATAGTTCTTAAATGTACACAGAAGAAGACAGACAGGCGTTATCAGTCTGCCTATGACCTTATAGTAGATTTAAAGAAGTCACTTGTTATGCCGGAGGACGATTTTGTAAAGCTTGCTCCTATGTATGATACATCAGTTAATGATAACTATGCACAGACTGATTCAGATGATGAGGATATAGATGAGCAGGAAGAAGATGACGGCTTATTAGGTGAGGATACATTTGCAGATATTGATGATAATATAGATGAGGAAGAAGATGATAACGATATTGATGATGAGAGTAATGATAAGTTAGAGCTTATTATGAAATGTATCGGTATAGGAATTGCAGTTATAATTCTTATTATCACAATATTTGTTGTTGTAAAGCTTATAGGAAGCGGCAAGAGTTCATCTAACAATAACAGTCAGGCTTCTAATCAGGTTACAACTGCTGTGTCTGGCAATTCAAAGGCATCAGATATGGTTACAGTACCAAATGTAGTTGGAATGACTAAGGACGATGCAATAAGTGCACTTAATAAAGTTGGTCTTGGCTATAAAGCCGTGACACAGAGTTCAGATACAGTTGCAGAGAACAGTGTAATAAACCAGGGCAATGTAGGTGGTTCTAAGGTTGAGAAGAACTCACAGATTGTTCTTACAATAAGCAGTGGCAGGGAAACTAAGAACGTCACAGTTCCTAATGTAAAGGGTAAGACAGAAGAAGAAGCAAAAGAGCTTATTGAAAATGTTAATCTTGTCGTCTCTGTTGATTATGTATACAGCAGTACAGTAGAAGCCGGAAAGGTTGTTAAATACAGCCCATCTGGAACAGTAACAGAAGGTACAACAGTTACAATAGAAGTAAGCCGTGGAAAGCAGGTAACTAAAGCCACAGTTCCTAATGTAATGGGAATGACAGAAAGCCTTGCCAATCAGTCTATCGAGGCAGCCGGGCTTAAGGTATCAGTAAAATATGAGACTTCATCTAAGGCATCATATGGTACTGTTACTTCACAGACACCTTACTCTGGTGGTGACACTGTAGAGTCTGGAACAACTATAACTATATATGTAAGCCACTATACAAGCTCAACAACTTCTACTACAGCATCAGGTTCAGGCAGCAGTAATAGTAACAGCAATAACAACAGTAACGGCAATAGCAATAGTAACGGCAATAATAGTGGTTCTAACACATCGGGCAATAGCAGTGGAAGCAATACATCAAGTGGCAATGGCAGTTCTAATACAGGAACGGGCAATACAAGCAATTAGAGTATAGGAAGTCTTATGCAGGGAAAGATAATAAAGGGAATTGCAGGATTTTATTATGTCCATATAGA
>JABLTQ010032841.1_pt1 | contig 11760 bp, 9 predicted proteins | sample 7160101 | NCBI WGS metagenome assembly JABLTQ01 (sample SAMN14651228, study PRJNA627086) | human gut metagenome | isolation source: feces | host: Homo sapiens
TGGGCAACATCGCCCACGAGCTGCGCACCCCCATGACCACCATCAAGGGCTTTGTGGACGGCATTCTGGACGGCACCATCCCGCCCGATATGCAGAACCACTACCTGCAGCTGGTCAGCGAGGAGACCGGCCGCCTGGCCCGGCTCATCCAGAACATGCTCGATCTCTCCAAGCTGGAAAGCGGCGAGTATCAGGTGAACGCCCGGATGTTCAACATCTGGGAGACGCTCACCGGTGTGGCCCTTTCGGCGGAGCAGCGCATCAACGACGGCATGATCGATCTGGAAGGCCTGACCATGGATGAAAAGGTGCTGGTCTACGCGGACCCCGACCTCATCCATCAGGTGGCTTATAACATTCTGGACAATGCCATCAAGTTTACCCCGGCGGGCGGCACCATCAAGTTCCATGTGGAGAAGCTGGGCCCTGAGGTGGAGATCTCGATCTGGAATTCCGGTCAGGGCATCAGCCCCGAGGCGCTGCCCTATGTGTTCCAGCGCTTCTACAAAGAGGACAGGTCCCGCGGCCTGCACGCCCGGGGAGCCGGTCTTGGCCTGAATATCTGCAAGGTGCTGGTCAACCTTTCCGGAGGCCAGATCCGTGTGGAGAGCCAGCAGGGCGAGTGGTGTCAGTTCGTGTTCACCCTGCCCGCCACGCCCCCCAACCCCAGCGGCATGAAGCGCCTGCCGGACGAATCCGGTCAGCCCGTGCCGGTGGAGGACCCCGCCAGCATGAAGCCTGTCAACTGAATCCGCGGCCAGACTGTCCCCCTGAAACGGGCGGGGCGGTCTGGTCGTTTTTGGTTTTGGAATGGATTTTGGATGGATCCGGGGGCAGGTTTGAGACTTTTCCGTGAAAAACACGGCTCCGAGTTTGATTTTTTGCGTGTTTTCATGTAAACTAAGAGTAACCATGCCCGCCCTGCATTCCGGCCCCAAAACAGGTGCTCTGACAGAACGGATGGTGTAATCTTTCTGAAAAATAACGGAGAGTATAAAACAACAATGACGATCATTAGTCCTTCGATCCTTTCGGCTGATTTCAATCAGCTTGGCGCAGACTGCCGCATGGTGCTGGATGCCGGTGCGCAGATGCTGCATTATGACGTGATGGACGGCCACTTTGTGCCCAACATCAGCTTTGGCGTGCCGGTGCTGAAAAGCCTGCACAAGGGGATGCCCGCAGCATTCTACGATGTCCACCTGATGATCAGCCACCCGCTGCAGTATGCAGAGCCTTTCATCAAGGCGGGTGCCAGCCTGTACAACTTCCACCTCGAGTGCGAGGACGACGTCCAGCAGACCATCGATGCGGTCAAGGCACTGGGCTGCAAGGTGGGCCTGACCATCAAGCCCGGTACTGCGCCGGAGGCGCTGGCCCCGTATCTCGACCAGCTGGATCTGGTGCTGGTGATGAGCGTGGAGCCCGGCTTCGGCGGGCAGAAGTTTATGCCCTCGGCGCTGGAAAAGCTGCGCTGGCTCAAGGAAGAGCGGGCAAAGCGGAGCGCCCGCTACCTGCTGGAAGTGGATGGCGGCGTGGACGACACCACCGCCCCCCTGTGCGTGGAGGCGGGTGCCGATATTCTGGTGGCGGGCAGCGCCGTGTTCGGCGCAGCCGACCCGGCTGCGGCGGTGCGCCGTCTGGCCGCCCTGTGAGAGGTGCCTTACCATGGATGAACGTTTGATCCAGCAGCAGGAGCAGGAGCTTGCAAAGACGGGGCGGTACTATCTGCACGTCTGCTTTATGACCATCCCGCTGCTCTGCATGGCCTGCTTCCTGTACGGTCTGCGGCCCCTGCTGCTCTGCGGCGCGGCGCTGCTCACCGGCAATCTGTGTGACCGCCTGGTCTCCCTGCTGCGCCGCCGCGTGTATCGGGCCGGGGATTTCTCCAACGAGAGCTTTGCCCTCATCATCGCCCTGCTCATGCCCGCCACGGTGGACTGGTATGTGGTCATTATGGCGGTGCTGGCCGGTGTCCTCATCGGCAAGGAAGTGTTTGGCGGCTACGGCAGCTATCCCTTCAATCCAGCTGCTGTGGGCTACGCCGTGGCGGCGGTGTCCTGGCCGGAGCAGGTGTTCCGCTACCCCCAGCCCTATATCAACATCCCCCTGTGGGATGCCACCGGCGTGCCGGTGTCCAGTACCATCTCGGATACCCTGCGCAGCGGCGGCAGCCTGAACATCGGCGCAATTTCGCTGGTGCTGGGCGAGTACGCCGCCCCCATGGGCACGGGTGCCGCCCTCATCCTTCTGGCCTGCGGGCTTTTCCTCTGGCTGCAGAAGGATGTCCGTCTGGGCGCTTCTGTCAGTTTTGTGGTCACCTGTGCCCTCATCGCCTTCCTCTTCCCCCGTCAGGTGGGGGTGAACGGCGTGGACATCGCCCTGCGCCTGCAGTGCGTGCGGGACGAGCTGCTGACCGGTGCCATGCTGTTCAGTGCGGTGTTCCTGCTCAACGAGCCCTACACCTGCGCCCATCACCGTCTGGGCCGCATCCTGTACGGTGTGCTGGTGGGTGCGATTACCATGGGCTTCCGGTATTACGGCGTGTATGAGACGGGTGTCTGCTTTGCCCTGCTCACGGTCAACAGCATTTCCGGCTGGATGGACCGCACCGAGAGCCGCCTGTATCAGCTGATGCACCGCCCTGCGGCCGGAAAGGAGGGTGCTGAATGAAACGTTCCATTGCAGAACTGATCACCCGTGATCCTGAAAAGTTCGCCCACCATGACCGGGTGTTCAAAAATAACCCCGTTGTTATGCAGGGCATGGGTCTGGCTCCGCTGGTGGTGCTTGCCACCACAGGCAAAAATGCTTTGATGCTGGCCGTGGCTGTGGCCCTGCTGCTCACGCCTTCCCGGATGCTGGCCTGCCTGGTCAGCCGCCTGTTCCCCTTGCGGGACGAGCAGCCCGCCCCGGAAGAGCTGGAGAAAAAGCTGCTGCCCCGGGCGCTGGTATACAGCGGCAGTGCGGCGGTGGTCTACCTTGCCGCTTATCCCATCCTGAACGCCGTGTTCGGCACCGACCTGCTGATGCTGGGCATTTACCTGCCCATGCTGGTGGTGGAGCCCCTGCTGACCTACCGCTTTGGCCGCGTGCAGGAATCTATGCGCAAGGCTGTCTCCAAGGGTCTGCGCATCACGGTGGGCTACACGCTCATCCTGTTCATCGTGGGCTGCCTGCGGGAGTGGCTGGCGCTGGGCAGTGTGTTTGGAGTCCAGCTCAGCCGCTCTGTCCTGCCCATGGCATCCATGCCGGCAGGCGGTTTCATCGTGCTGGGCGTGGTGTGTGCCGTCTGGCGCGCGCTGGCCCGCAAACACAAGGAATACCTGAAAACTGAGGCGCGCGGCACTCTGGCTGCGCACCCCCGGAAGGAGGTGCAGGATCAGTGAGTGCTGTGATGAATACCATCGGTGTGGCCTTTGCCTACGCCGTGCTGGCCCTGTTTGCCCAGAACGCCATCTTTACCCGTGGTCTGGGCGTGTCGCGCCTGATCCAGCTGGTGGGTGACGAGCGCACCAGCAGCTGGTGGTTTGCCCTGCTGCTCTGTGTTACCCAGACGCTGGTGGCCCCGCTGGCGTATTTTGCGGGCAGCCAGATCGTGGACCTGCCTTACCGTGCCCAGCTCCGCCCGCTGCTCTACCTGGCCTGTGTGGCGGCGGTCTGCATCTTTGAGCACGCCATCCTGCGGGCGGTCAAGGGCCCCCGCAGCGGCCTGCTCATCCGCATCCTGCCCATTGCCGCCGTGAACAGCGGCGTGCTGGGCACCGTGCTGGTGGAGCGCACCCAGAGCTTTACGCTGGCGCAGTCCATCGGCTTTGGCCTGGGCAGCGGCCTGGGCTACCTGCTGGCTGTGATGCTGGTGACCGAGGCGGGCAACCGCCTGCGCAGCAAGGCCATCCCCGAAGCATTCCGCGGCCTGCCCATCACCCTGATCTATATCGGTGTGCTGGCGCTGGCCATCTACGGCTTTACCGGCCATTCCGTAATCCTGTAAGTTGACCCCAAGGAGGGTGGTTGATTATGGCAAGATATCCCAAACGCCAGAAGGTCAAGCGCTACCGGCGCAGCTTTTACACCCGCGAGATGCGGCTGAAAAAGGGCATCGGCATTGCGGTGCTGGTGGTGGCCGTGCTGGCAGCGGCCTGGGTGGCCGCGCCCCATGTGCTGGACTGGGCCACCCACACCTGGTATACCGTGGTGCGGGATCGTGACCTCTCCGCATCCAGCGCTGTCAGCGAGAGCGCATCCTCCGGGACGCAGAGCACCGCTGCCAGCGAACCGGCAGCTTCCTCGGTGCCGGAAAAGGAGCCGGAGCCCGAGGTCAAGGGCACTGATATTGTGACGGGCCTGTGGGCAGAGGTGGATGTGACCACCCTGACCGACGAGGCCTCCATCCGCTCTGCTGCCCGGCAGCTCAAGGCACAGGGCATGACCTATGCCATCCTGACCCTGAAGGACACCGCCGGGCAGGTGTATTACGCCTCCCAGACGGCGGTGGGTGCCGCCAATGCAGCCCCCACGCAGGTCGAGCTGACGAGTGTGGCATCCATCTTCAAGGAGGAGGGGCTGGTGCCGGTGGCTGCGCTGACTGCCTTCCGTGACCCTGCCGGTGCCCGGGCCGACCACGCTCTGGCCATCCGGTATCAGGGGCAGGAGTACCTCTGGCTGGACAACAAGGCTTCCGCCGGAGGCAACCCCTGGCTGAACCCCTACGCCGCGGAGACCGTGCAGTATATCGGTGATCTGATCGCCGAGGTGCACGCCGCCGGGTTTGATCAGGTGCTGCTGGAAAATGTCCAGTTCCCCTCGTCCACCAGCGCCAAGCAGGACTATGGCACCACCAACGGTGTGGATCGTGCTGGGCAGCTGACTGCGGATATCGCCGCCTGGCAGGCTCGCTTCGGGGATACGGTGACGCTCTGGTACGGTTATTCGCTGGCCGAGGTGACCGGCTCCTCCAGCCAGCTGGGAGCCCCTGCGGCCCAGCTGGGCGTGAAGAACCTGCTGGTGAAGGTCCCGTCCTCCTCTACGCTGGATGCAGCGGCCCGGGAGGAGCTGACCCTCTCCCTGACCGAGGCAGGTGTGGAGCATGTGGTCATCCGGGACGATGCCGCCAGCTATTTTGAGTGATCCCTGCGTTTTTGTGAGAGGGAGGAAAGTATTATGAACAAAACACCCTGTTTTTCCCCGGCACACATCCTGCTGCCGTCGGAACAGATCCCGGTGGGGCAGTGGGGCTGTGTGGCCTGCGATCAGTTCACCAGTGATCGCTCCTATTGGGAAAAGGCTGCGCAGGCCGCCGCAGGCGGCCCCAGCACACTGGACCTGATCCTGCCGGAGGTCTATCTGGAAGAGGATGACGTGGATGCAAGGATCAGTGCCATCCATGCGGCCATGGACGATTATACCCGGAACGTGCTGACCCGCGCGGTGGACGGCTTCATTTATGTGGAGCGCACCGAGCAGAGCGGCCGGGTGCGGCAGGGCCTTGTGGGCAGGATCGACCTGGAGGCATACAGCTATGCCGAGGGTGCGGTGCCTGCCATCCGCCCCAGTGAGCACACCGTGGAAAGCCGCATCCCGCCCCGTATGGCGGTGCGCCGGGGGGCAAGGCTGGAAACGCCCCATATTATGATGCTGGCCGATGACCCCGGCTGCACCCTTATCGAGCCCATCGGCGAGAAGAAGGAGCAGCTGCGCAAGGTCTACGAGGGCGACCTGATGCTGAACGGCGGCCACATTGCCGGCTGGGCAGTGGAAGATCCCGCCCTGCTGGCCCAGATCGACAGCGCTCTGAACGCTCTGGGCAGCCAGGAGGCCTTTGATGCCCGGTATCCCCAGGCAAAGGGCGGCGCGCCCCTGACGCTGGCCGTGGGCGACGGCAACCATTCGCTGGCTTCCGCCAAGGCCTGCTGGGAGGAGCTGAAAAAGACCCTGACCCCGGAGCAGCAGCTGACCCACCCGGCCCGCTGGTGCCTGGCTGAGGTCTGCAATGTCCACTCTCCGGCCATTGAGATCGAGCCCATCCACCGCGTCCTTTTCAATGTGGACTGCGGTGCCGTGCTGCTGGCCCTCATCGCGTGGAGCGATTCCCACGCGGCAGGCATCTGCTTCGGCGATGCAAAACAGCAGTCCTTTACGCTGGCAGGCCCCCATGTGGCCAATGTGCTCAGCTTTGAACATCCCGTTGCCCCGCTGACCGTGGGCACCATTGACGCATTCATTGAGTATTTCATGGCCCGCCACATCGAGGCCCGGGTGGATTATGTCCACGATGAGCCCGCTGTCCGCGCCCTGTGCAGGCAGGGGGGTGTGGCTTTCCTGATGCCGCCCTTTGAGAAGAGCGATCTGTTCAAGGGCATCGTTATGGGCGGTGTGCTGCCCCGCAAGACCTTCAGCATGGGGCACGCAGAGGAAAAGCGCTATTATATGGAATGCAGAAACATTTTAGGTGAAGAATGACATTTAACGAACTGAATCTTTCCGCGCCTGTGCTGCGTGCTGTGGCACAGGCGGGCTATGAATCCCCCTCGCCCATTCAGGCGGCGGCCATTCCGCCGGTGCTGGCCGGGAGGGACTTGATGGGCTGCGCCCAGACGGGTACTGGCAAGACGGCTGCCTTTGCGCTGCCCATGCTCGACCGCCTGACTGCCAGCGCGCCCCGTAAAAAGGGTGCCATCCGCGCCCTGATCCTGACCCCCACCCGGGAGCTGGCTTTGCAGATCGGCGAGAGCTTTGAAGCCTACGGCAAGTATCTGACCCTGCGCAGCACCGTCATCTTTGGTGGTGTGGGTCAGGCTCCGCAGGTCGCAGCCCTGAAAAAGGGCGTGGACATCCTCATTGCCTGCCCGGGCCGCTTGAACGACCTGGTGGGGCAGGGGCTGCTGGACCTTTCCAACATTGAGATCTTTGTTCTGGACGAAGCCGACCGGATGCTGGATATGGGCTTTGTCCACGACGTGAAAAAGGTGATCGCCAAGCTGCCCAGGCAGCGCCAGAACCTGATGTTCAGCGCCACCATGCCCAAGGAGATCGAGCAGCTGGCCGCAGGCATCCTGCACGACCCGGCCTTTGTCAAGGTAGACCCGGTGTCCAGCACGGTGGAACGCATCCAGCAGAGCCTGTATTTTGTGGAGAAGGGCAACAAGAAGTTTTTGCTGCCCTGGCTCATCAAAAACCTGAAGCCTGAGGTGGTGAACGCGCTGGTGTTCAGCCGCACCAAGCACGGGGCCGATAAAATTGCAAAAGATCTGAACAAGCAGGGCATCCCCGCTGCCGCCATCCACGGCAACAAGAGCCAGACCGCCCGCGTGACGGCGCTGGAGGATTTCAAGGCGGGCAAGACCCGGGTGCTGGTGGCGACCGATATCGCCGCCCGCGGCATTGATATCAGCGAGCTGTCCCATGTGTTCAACTACGACCTGCCCGAGGTGCCCGAGACCTACGTCCACCGCATTGGCCGCACGGCCCGTGCCGGTGCCGACGGCACTGCCGTCAGCTTCTGCGCCCCGGAGGAAAAGGAATATCTGGCCGGGATCGAAAAGCTGAACCGCCGCCAGATCCCGGTCGTCTCCGGCCATCCCTGGGACGGCGCGCCTGCCCCTGTCAAGGCTGCGCCCCCGGTGCGGGGCAAAAAGCCCAAGGCGGAAGCAGAGCAGCCGGAAAAGTCTGTGAAGGCAGAGAAGCCTGCCAAAGCAGAAAAGCCCGCTGCCCCCAAGAAGGAAAAAGCGGCTGCAAAACAGCCCAGCCCCAAGAATACCGAACCGAAAGAAGGAACATCCATGGAGGAAAACCAGAAGCGCACTTCCGGCGGTCGCAGTGAGAACCGCCGCTCCAATAACAGCCGCACCCGCCGCGAGGGCAATGCCCCGCAGCCGGCCAACCGCGGCAGCAACGCCCAGCCCAAATTCGACCCCCACTTTGTGAGCGCCCCGGAGGCTACCCCCCTGCGCCCGGTCAAAAAGGCTCCGGTTGCGCAGCCTGCTGCAAAGCAGACTGCTCCGGCCCAGAACGGCCAGCGTCAGCGCGGCGGTCAGCCTGCCCGTGCCGAGCAGCGCACCGACCGCAATGATCCGCGCACCGAGCAGCGGGCAGAACGGAACAGCCGCAATGCCCGCCCGGCCCAGAACAGCCAGAGCCAGCAGGGCAGCCGCAATAACCGCAATGAAGTGCAGAGCAGCCGTCCGGCCCGCCCCGCCAAGAGCGAGGCACCCCGCGGCCGCAGCCGGAACACCGCCCCCGCACGGGACGAGGACCCGGGCCTGATGCTGATCAGCCGCCGCCCGCCCCAGCAGAAGTTCACCAACTTTGAAGAGTATATGACCGCCCACGGCGGTGCCACCGCACCCATTGAGGATCACACCGATGAAACCTGAGCCGTTTGCCCCCTGGCAGTGCCCGCTCTGCGGCGAACCCCTGACCGGGGACACTGCTCTGAAATGCGGCAGGAACCACAGCTTTGACCGGGCAAAAGAGGGGTACTGGCACTTGCTGCCGGTGCAGAGTATGCGCACCAAGGCCCCGGGCGACAGCAAAGAGATGGTCGCCGCCCGCCGTGCCTTCCTGAACGCCGGGTATTACGGCATCTTCGGCCGGGCGCTGGGGGAACTGTGCCTTGCGTATGGCGCTGCCGCCGGGGCAGATGCACCGCTCCACCTGCTGGATGCGGGCTGCGGCGAGGGCTGGTACGACCGCTGCATTGCACAGGCCTTTGCGCAGGCGGGCCGGTCGGTGCAGCTGGCGGGTTTTGATATCGCAAAGCCTGCGGTGCGTCTGGCTGCAAAGGCACTGCCTGCCGCAAAATACGCGGTGGCATCCAGCTTTGCCCAGCCTGTCCGCACCGGATGGGCCGACCTGCTGCTCAACTGCTTCTCGCCCTTTGCACAGGAAGAGTTCCGGCGTGTGCTGCGCCCGGGCGGACGGATGATCTATGTTGTGCCCGGTGCAGAGCACCTCTACCAGATGAAGGCTGTCCTCTACGACACGCCCTATAAAAATCCGGTGCAGGAGGTGGCCTATGAGGGCTTCCGTCCCATTGGGGAGCGGGAGGTCTCGGGCAGCATCACGGTGCCTGCCGGACAGCTGGAGGCGCTGTTCGCCATGACCCCCTATTACTGGAAAACGCCACGGGATGGCGCGGCCCGCCTGGCCGCCCTGCCCGAGCTGACCACGGACATCGCGTTCCGCTTCCTCGTGTTTGAAAAAGAGTGATTGAAAAGCCCCCGGCCTGTGAGGATACAGGCCGGGGGCTTTTTGCGTGCAGAAAACAGGGTTACATCGCGATCCAGCCCAGTGCGTTGGCGACCGAGCTGGCCAGGATGATGGCCGCGAAGATGGGGCAGAGATACCGGAGCATAAAGTTGAACACCGGTTTGCGGCGGAAGGGCTGACCTTCCCGCGTGACCTCTTCCTCGATCTTTTCCACACCGACAATCCGAGAGACCAGCAGGCAGGTGGCAATGGCCGCAATGGGCATCATCACCGAGTTGGTCAGGAAGTCGAAGAAATCGAGGAACTGCATCCCGAACACGGTCACGCTGGCAAGGGGGCCGTAGCCCAGCGCGGAAAGGCTGCCCAGTGTGATCATAATACAGCCGATGAGGATGGTGGAGCGGGTGCGGTCCCAGCCCAACTCGTCCTCAAAGGTAGAAACAGCACTCTCGGTCAGGGCAATGGAGCTGGTGAGGGCTGCGAACAGCACCAGCACAAAGAAGAGCACGCCTACGGCAGTGCCCATGCCCATGCTGGCAAAGACCTTGGGGATGGTAATGAACATCAGGGCCGGGCCCGCCTGCAGGGTGTCAGGGTCGCCGCCCGAAAAAGCGAACACGGCGGGAATGATCATCAGGCCCGCCATGATGGCAATGGCGGTGTCGAAGATCTCCACATTTTCCGTGGACTGCTCAATGGACACGTTCTTTTTCATGTAGGAGCCAAAGGTCACCAGGATGCCCATGGCAATGGAGAGGGAGTAGAACATCTGCCCCATGGCGGAAACCACGGTCATCCACGAGAAGTTGGCCGGGTTGGGCACCAGAAAATACTTTACACCTGCCAGTGCGCCGGGCCGTGTGACCGAGTAGACGGCAATGACCACCGAGAGCACCACCAGCACCGGCATCATCACCTTGGAAACGCGCTCCACGCCGTTGCGCACACCCGCAAAGATGATGCCCAGCGTGATAAAGGTGAACAGCAGGAACGCGATCTCGGCCAGCAGACCGTTGGAGATGAAGCCGGAGAAATACCCGTCCGATGCCAGCGCGCTGCCGTGGCCGGTGAGATACTGGGCCAGATAGTGGATGACCCATCCGCCGATGACCGAATAATAGGGAACGATCAGAATGGGGATGACGGCGTTGATCCAGCCGCCGAACGCCAGCCCCTTCCCCTTGCCAAAATGGCTGTAAGCGCCCACCGGGCTTTTGCGGGTCATCCGGCCCAGCGCCGTTTCGGCAATGATCATGGTGTAGCCAAAGGTGACAGCCAGCAGGATGTAGATGAGCAGAAAAATGCCGCCGCCGTATTTTGCGGCCAGATACGGGAAGCGCCAGATGTTTCCCAACCCGACCGACGCACCGGCGGCGGACAGCACGAATCCGAGTTTGCCGGAAAACGCACTGCGCTTGTGTTGAGTTTCCATGTTTTTTTCCTCTTTTCCAGTTGATAAAATCAAGTGTAACATAGAAAAAACGGGATTTCAACGAATCGCAGGCGTTTCACCGGTGGAGAGATTTCAGGCGAAAGGTGAAGAAAAGTGAATCACTTTCGGGTAAAGGGCTCCATACCGTGCTCCTCGGGGGTGTAGTATTCCATCAGGGAAATGTAGTTTTCCGGGTGGTGGCAGAACGCCGCGCGCAGAACGCTGTCCAGCTCGCCCCGGGCGGTGAGCAGGCGGATGATGTACTGGGCCACCATCTGCACCACATCGGTCTCGATGCCATAGCACAGGCCGACCGCCAGCACCGGGATAAGGATCTGCCGGGCCAGCAGGGGCACGTTCTGGCCGTACCGCTCAAGGATGGGGCGGCTCATGGTGGAGGCGGCCCAGACGCTGCCCACGATCTGCCAGTAATCGATCTCTTTCATGTGGGAAAGGCTCTGCAGCCGCTCCACGATCTCACCGTCGCTGAGGATGTAGCCATCGACCACCTCTTTTTCGGAGCGGATAAAGGCACACTGGATCATGTCCATGATGGCGGCTTCGTATTTCTGGTGGAAATTTTCCCGGGAAACGCAGAACTTGGCCACGATGTTGATGAGGGCACTGGTGTCCTCGGCGGTGGCAAGACTGCTGATCACCAGCGGCGTGGGGCCGAATTCCGCCCCCAGTGCGTCCAGGTCGGCCAGCTCTTCGGCATTCCGGGTGGCGGGCAGAAAGCGGTCACAGCCGTTGCGGTGGTAGCCCCAGGCAGCGGGCAGCACCCGGGCCACCGCGTCGCCGCTGGAAATGATGCTGAAGATGTTGCTCTCGGGCCAGTTTTCCAGCAGGGTGCCGTCCGGGGCGTGATTGGCATCGAAATCCTGCTGCAGGTCAGGCCGGTCGGCGGCAGTCAGGGCCGCAGGCACAGAAAAGCCGTAGGCATAGATGTTCTCCCGCCCCAGCTGGGGCAGCTCCCGGGCGATCTTTGCCGCCAGCAGATTTGCAATGATGGAACCGCGGCTGTAGCCGCCCAGCCAGAGCTTGAAGGTGCCGCCCTGCCCTGCCCGGGCCAGATAGGCCTTGAGGGACGCAAACACCGCCGCCACAGGCGTGACAAA
>JABLTQ010079873.1_pt1 | contig 11758 bp, 6 predicted proteins | sample 7160101 | NCBI WGS metagenome assembly JABLTQ01 (sample SAMN14651228, study PRJNA627086) | human gut metagenome | isolation source: feces | host: Homo sapiens
CGGACGCGACCTGCCCCCCCAGCGCTGTGCCTGGTGCTGCAGCAGCCGCATGCAGGCCGCCGTGGCCTATGCCCGCGCCAACGGTTACGCCCATGTGAGCAGCAGCCTGCTCTACTCCCGCTACCAGCCGCACGATGTCATCCGGGCCGCCGGAGAACAGGCCGCAGCGGCGGAAGACGCCCCCCTGAGCCAGGGCCCCCGCTTCGTCTACCGCGATTTTCGCACCGACTGGCAGGCAGGCATCGACTTTTCCAGGGAATGGGGCGTGTACCGTCAGCCCTATTGCGGCTGTGTGTACAGCGAAGCCGAGCGTTATGACAAAAAATTGCAGCGGCTGATAAAAAAATCCTGAAAAAATGATTTTTCCGCTTGACGGGCGGATCTGTTTTCCGTAGAAAGACTTTCGTTGCTTTTGCAGCACTCCCCGATAGCTCAATCGGCAGAGCGGGTGACTGTTAATCACTAGGTTGGCGTTTCAAGTCCGTCTCGGGGAGCCACAAAGGACTTCAGGGCTTGCGCGGCAAGCGCAAGCCCTTATTTCCCCAAAGCTGCAAGCAAAGCAAACCATGATCCCCGATAGCTCAATCGGCAGAGCGGGTGACTGTTAATCACTAGGTTGGCGGTTCAAGTCCGTCTCGGGGAGCCAGATGATCAAGCCCTTGCGAGAAATCGCAAGGGCTTTTTCTGTTTATGGCGCTTCTCGTTGCAAAGGCTGACGCGGCCCGAAAGAAGGAGGCCTGTGAAGCCGGGCTTGAGAGGGATGGGACGCTTTTCATAACAAACTGTCCTCCGCCCCTGAAAAAGCGTTCTTCTGGCCCGCATGGACGGCCCCGTCGCAGGACAGGAGTACAACGCTCTCTCCGAATGGCTCCAGTGCAAAAAACACGCTGACATGGTTTTGCCAGAGCGCCCATCCTCTCTCCGTGCTCCCGTCCTGTACGGGACAGGGATCCCTGGCAGAACCTCCCACGTAGTTGACGCCGGCAGCCATGCTCCGGCCGGCATGCTGGCATGTATCGTTCTCTGCGATTTCAGACGGAAAGCCATAAAAAACGGGCACGATCCCCGAAGATCATGCCCCAGATTCGATTAAAAAGCCTGCGTGCTTATTGTGCCGCCTGTGCCTTGCCCTGCCCCTTGCCGCTGCCGCGCACGGGCATGGTGGCCCCTGTGCTCTTCATGATGAAGCTGAAGAGCTCCTGCGGGGTCATGTCGTTGCCGGTGGCAATGTCCACGAAGACGCTCTCCGGCGTGGGCTCGCCCTTGAAACCGGCCTCGCGCATCTTCTGCAGGATGAGGCCGCAGTCCAGCCCCAGGAAGGCGCTGAACTGTTTCAGGGAGCTTGTCTCGGCATGGCCGAAGGGTGGCTCGCCGTACTTGCGGGCCTGATAGTCCTTGATGGCATCGTTCCAGCTGACCAGTTGCTGCATGGGCGGGATCTCCAGCAGGGTGCCCGCATAGACGAACAGGCAGATCAGGGCCGCTGCCAGCAGGGGCTTGCGGCTGCCGCCCTTGGCGCCACGGATGTAGTTCATGACCGGCTTCCAGTTCAGCAGCGTATGCCACAGCCCGGCCACCAGGAAAAGCGCCCCGCCGGTGATGTGCAGATCGCCCCACTGGGCCTTGGTAAAGATGATGCGCCAGTCTGCCCAGTAGGCCACACGGCCTTCAGGAACCACATAGAGCATGATGGAACTGATGATCAGCAGGACAAAGGAAAAAAACGTCGTCAAAGAAATGATCTTGCGTAACATGGTCACCCCCCAATGGTGTTTGATGGGGCTGCCTTTACGCTCTTCCACTCCTGTGTTCAAGATACTTTTCCACTTCTATAAAGACAAAAAAGAGGAGACAGGTCCACATCCTGCCTCCTCCAGCATCCCCAGCATGTCATGACTATGGGGGAACATATCTTTACTTTATGTATAATATGCCGATATCACGGCAAAACATAGTTATTTTCCAGAAACACGTCTTCCGGAAGGCCTGTCCTGCGCCCGCCTACGGCGTCACTTTGTAACGTTGCAGGCTCTTGGGCACCCACCAGTCCTCAAAGTTGTACATGATGCCCGCCAGGGCGGGCTTGATGCCCATGAAGCGGTTTTGCACCACAGGCAGGGCATAGGGCACGTAGAGGAAGCAGTAGGGCTGATCCTCGTCCAGGATCTCCTGCGCCTGATGGTACAGCGCGGTCCGGCGCTGGCGATCCGGCGTGGAGCGGGCCTCTTCCAGCACCTTGTCCAGCTCGGGGTTCTTGTAATGGATGAAGTTCAGCCCCCCGGGCACGGCCTGCGAGGAATGCCAGACCGCGAAGATGTCCGGATCCTGGGTGATGGTCCAGCCCAGGATGATGGCATCGAAGCGGCCGGTATTCACGAATTCCCGGATGAAGGCCGCCCACTCCACAGTGCGGATGCGCACGTCGATGCCCACGGCCCGCAGCTGGCTCTGGATGATGGTGGCGGTGAGGATGCGCGGCTCGTTGCCCTGGTTGGTCAGGATGGTGAAAGCCAGGGGCTTGCCGTCCTTGTCCAGGATGCCGTCGCCGTCGCTGTCCGTGAAACCGGCCTCGGCCAGCAGCTTGCGGGCCCTGTCGGGGTTGAAGCTCACAGGGCGCAGGCCCGGATGGTAGGCCCAGGTGCCCGGCTTGTAGGGGCCGAAGGCCGGTTCCCCCAGCCCCAGCAAGACGCCCTTGACGATGTCGCCCCGGTTGATGGCGCAGGAGATGGCCTGGCGTACCTTTTTGTCCTTGAAGAAAGGATGCTCCAGATTGAAGCCCAAAAAATTGTAGACCGAGGCCAGATAGCGGTATTTGTGGAAGGATTCCGCCCACTTTTTCCCCGATGTCTGGCGCAGGTACTGCTGCGGGCTCAGCTCCATCACATCCAGACGCCCGGCGCGGGTCTCCATGAACATGGTGGCCGTATCCGGGATGATGCGGAAGACCACCTCGCTGATGTGCGGCCTGCCCAAAAAGTAGGTGGGGGAGGCCTCCAGCACGATGCGCACGCCCGGCTCCCAGCGCTGGAGGCGGTAAGGCCCGGCGCCCACGGGCTTGCGGGCGAAGGAGGTGGTGCGGATGTTCTGCCCCTCCAGGATGTGCCTGGGCAGGATGGGGTTCATCCAGGAAGACACGGCCCGGGCAAAGAAGTGCTCGTAGCGGACCTCGAAGCTGTAGCGGTCCAGCACGCGGAACTCCTTGACCTGGAGGAAGTCGTCCGCATAGGGGCTGCCCGTGGCCGGGTCGATGACCATCTTGTAAGTGAATTCCACGTCAGCGGCCGTCAGCTCGGTACCGTCTTCCCAAAGGATGCCCTTGCGCAGGCGGAAGCGCAGCAGGCGGCCTTCGTCTTCCATGCTGAAGGACTCCGCCGCCCAGCATTCCGGCTCCAGATCCTTGTTGAAGCGCAGCGGCGCCACATAGAGCAGATCCGCCACTTCGTGGGAGGCGGAATCCGCCGTCAGATACGGGATGAGGTTGGAGGCCTCGCCGATGCTGCCCAGCAGGATGCGGTCGCCGTCCGTGGGGGGCATGCTGCCTTCTCCGTCATCCGCGGCTGCGGGCAGCGGCAGGCAAAGCAGCAGGAGCAGGAAAAAAACTTCCCAGGTGACGCGGCCCCCTGCCGGAGAGCCCTTGCCGGCTGCCCGGGAGGCGGCGGAAAATGCCATCTTTTTTTTCATAAAATATTTTTTCATAAGTTACGCGTGTCTATTGCCATTGAAGTGATGCCTGTGATATTACTCCCAAATCTATTACTGCGATTTTTCAACGGAGCCCGCGCAGAAAACCGGGCAGCGGAGAACATGCATGAGCAGATCTGAGCAGAACGTCGTCAGGGAGATGTGCCAGGCCTTCCTGCACGACGCCGTTCCGGAGTATATCCGTGATACGGCTTACTATATCCTGTCCGAAGGCGGGGTGCAAAAAATAAATATCCAGGAGGGCGAGACCTGGGAAGCGCAAGGCGTCATCCAGGGGGAAGACCTCCAGGTCTATACGCCCAGCCTGACTTTCTCCATCACGGATCGCAGCACCCGCCACCAGTGCAACTGTTCGGAGTCCTTCACCAGCACATGCCGCCATGTGGCGGCCCTGGCCCTGCGTCTGCTGGAGGAACTGCGCAAGGAACAGGGCGACGCCGAAGAGGTCGCTCCCCCTGCCAAGGACTGGAAGCAGAGCTTCCGCTCCTTCTTCTCCACTGATATGGAGCCCGAGCCCGGCAAGCACTATCTCATTTTCCGCTTCCAGCCGGAACAGGGCCGTCTGCTGGTCTCCTTTTTCCGGGGCCGCCAGAACAAGTCCGGCCTGTCCAGCGTGCATAACGAGATCACGCTCCAGCAGATCATCAACAATCCCGACTGGTGCGAGTTCTCGCCCCAGCTGCCGCATGTGGCCCGCCAGATAGGCCAGCACCTGGACTATTACGGCCATCGCGTGGAGATCCCCGACGGCCTGACCTCGTGGTTCTTCTGGGCCGTACGCAAGGAATATTATCTGCTCTGGAAGGATACCGACCGCCCCTGCCGCATCGAGAGCACGCCCTTTGCCCTCAAGCTCAAGCCCAATTTCGACGACAACGGCTTCAGCTTCGACGTACTGCTCAAGCGAGAAGGCCGCCCGCCCCTGCCCATCCGGACCAACGGAGCGCCCAGCGACCACCTGCACGGCGCCGAGGCCCCCGAGGACGCGCCCATCACCTTCCACGGCCAGATGCCGCTTTGGGTCTGCTACCAGCACAACTTCTATCCCGTGCAGACGGGCCTGTATCCGTCGCTGGTGCACAACCTCATCTATGAGCGCCCGGTGGTGCCGCAGGAAGAGATCTCCGAATTCCTGGACCGCGTCTGGACGCGCCTGCCCTCTTCCGAGCTCTACGAGCCGCAGCAGTTCCTGCGCATGATGGAGCCCGTGTTCCAGCCGGCCACCTACAATCCCAAGCTCTTCCTGGACGAGGAAGGCAGCCTGCTGACCCTGGAGATCGACAACATCTACCAGACCCGCCACGGCGAGTTCACGCTCAACGGCCCCAACCCCGATTTCCAGACCGGCAGCTACACTTACGAGGGCCAGACCTATCTGGTGCGCCGCCATCAGGAAGAAGAGGCCCAGCTCATGAACGAGCTGGCGGGCATGGATTTCCAGGCCCGTTCCAGCAAGCTCTGGTTCCTGGAGCCGGAAGAGGCCATCGCCTTCCTGCTGGACTCCTACCCCACGCTGGTGGAGAACTACCGGGTCTACGGCGAACGCGCCCTCTCGCGCTACAAGATGCGCACGGCCAAGTCCTCCATCTCCGCCGAGGTGGTGAGCAACGAGAAGGAAAAGTGGTTCTCGCTGGAGATCAGCGTGGATTACGAAGGCCAGTCCCTGCCCCTGGACAAGATCTGGAAGGCCTGGACCCGCGGCAAGCGTTATGTGCAGCTCAAGGACGGCTCCTACACCAGCCTGCCCGAATCCTGGCTGGAAAAGATCGCCCACAAGCTCACGGCCCTGGGCCTGGATCCCAGCAAGCCGCCGCAGACCAAGTTCAAGCAGTTCGAGGCCCCGGTGCTGGACAGCCTGCTGGAAGACCTGCCCGGCGCCCGCACGGACTCCTTCTGGAACAACCTGCGCGAGAAGATCCGCTCCTTCCGCGAGGTGCGGCCCGTACCGCCGCCCAAGGCGCTGCAGGCCAATCTGCGCAGTTACCAGCTGCAGGGCCTGTCCTATCTCAACTTCCTGTCGGAATACGGCTTCGGCGGAATCCTGGCCGACGAGATGGGCCTGGGCAAGACCGTGCAGACCCTGGCCTTCATCCAGCATATGGTGGAAAGCCGCTTCGAGGGCCCCAACCTCATCGTGGTGCCCACCTCGGTGCTGCCCAACTGGGAACGCGAAGCGGAAAAGTTCGTGCCCGGCCTGCGCCGCCTGACCATCTACGGCACGCGCCGCGAGGGCATGTTCAAACACATCGCGGAATCGGACCTCATCATCACCACCTATGCCCTGCTGCGGCGTGACCTGGAGGAGATGGAGAAGTACGAGTTCAACACCGTCATCCTGGACGAGGCCCAGAACATCAAGAACCCCAACACCATCACGGCCCGCGCCGTGCGCCGCATCAATGCCCGCATGCGCCTGTGCCTGTCCGGTACGCCCATCGAGAACAACCTCTTCGAGCTCTGGAGCCTGTTCGAGTTCCTGATGCCCGGCTTCCTCGGTTCGCAGCATGCCTTCCAGCGCGGCATCGTCAAGCCCATCAAGGACGGCGACGCCGAGACCCTGGATTACCTGCGTACCCGCGTGCGGCCCTTCATTTTGCGCCGTACCAAGGCCGAAGTGGCCAAGGACCTGCCGCCCAAGGTGGAGAGCGTCACCTGCTGCGCGCTGGAAGAGGCGCAGGCCGAGCTCTACGCCGCCCTGGCCCGCAAGCTGCGCGCCCAGGTGCTGGCCGACGTGGACGAAAAGGGCCTGGCCAAGAGCCAGATGTCCATTCTGGACGCCCTGCTCAAGCTGCGCCAGATCTGCTGCCATCCGCGCCTGCTCAAGATCGACCTGCCCGGCTTCTCCAACAACCTGCCTTCCGGCAAGTTCGACGCCTTCAAGGACATGGTCATGGAGATCGTGGAAGGCGGCCACAAGGTGCTGGTCTTCTCGCAGTTCGTGCAGATGCTCCAGATCATCCGCCAGTGGCTGGAGTTCTCGCAGATCCCCTTCTGCTATCTGGACGGCGCCAGCAAGGACCGCTTCGAACAGGTGGACCGCTTCAACAACAGCCCGGACATCCCCATCTTCCTCATCTCGCTCAAGGCGGGCGGCACGGGCCTGAACCTGACCAGCGCGGACTACGTCATCCACTACGACCCGTGGTGGAACCCCGCCGTGGAAAGCCAGGCCACGGACCGTACCCACCGCATCGGCCAGACGCGGCAGGTGTTCTCCTACAAGCTCATCTGCCAGAACACGGTGGAAGAGAAGATCCTCAAGCTGCAGGAAGCCAAGCGTGGCGTGGCCGAGGCCATCATCCCCGGCCAGGATACCTGGAAGTCCCTGACCCGCGAGGATCTGGAGATGCTCTTCGAAGTCTAGGCGATACAGCAGCCAGCAGCGTCACCTCACGGCGCGGAAGCAGGGCCCTGCCAGGTTTCCGCGCCGTTTCCTGTTTTCGGGAAGAACCTGCCTTCTGCACGATCAGGAGCGCACGGCAATGCGTTGCCGAAGGTGCAGCCTTTTCCCCGGCAGCCCCCATCCCGGAGGGGCGCGACCTCATTCAGCCCCCCTGCCGCAGCCATCCCCGTCCATCCTGTCCCCCATGGCAGACGCCCTCGTGATGGCGGCTGCCCCCCTTGCGCGCCTGTTTCGGTAAGGCTATGCTCCAAGCAGCCTCCGGGCCCGTCATCCCTGCCTTTCCGGCCCGGGGACGCCTCTTTTTCCGGCAGGCCCCTGCCAAGGAGACGCCGCATGGACGAAGCTGCCCCCACCACGCCCCGCACCCTGCTCTGGCGCGGCACACGCTGCCTGCGCAATGATTCCCCCGCCCTGCGCCCCTGCGGGCTCCGCCGCCTCTGCCGGCTATTCGGCATCGACCTGGCCGCCCGCCAGCGGGAAACCGATCTGATCCTGTCCATCTTCGCCGGGCTGGCTCCCCGGCACGGTCTGGACAGGGAGCTGGCCCCTCTGGCCGTGCTGGCCCATACCCTGGTGGAGCTGGGGGACGGGACGCCCGATGCGGGCGAGATCCTGCTCACCCACCCTCTCAAGCGCCTCGATGCCGCCGGCAACCGGCTGCTGGCCATGGTCCTGACCCTGCTCACCGTGGGCAAGGGCCGTACGGACAAGGTGGAGCCCCTGTTGACCGCCATGGGCTGCGCCACCGACGATCCCCGGCGGCGTATCGCCGTCGTGCTGGCGGCCATCGTGCAGGTGGCCCGTTTCGCCCTGCGCTTCGATCCGCTGGAGATCCGCCTGCCCGGCGAGCCTCCTGTCCTCTTCCTCATCCGGGTGCGCACGCCCCTGCGCCTGCGCAAGCAGCTGGTCATCCACGCGCCGCTCTGGGCACGCCTGTTCGGCAAGGCATCCCTGGAATGGTTCTGGACCTTCGACGCCGCTGCCGACGCGCCGGTCCCGGCCCCGGCCCCGCCTTCCGGGCAATTGTTCAGCAGCCATTTCAGCGCCTATCTGCAAAGGCAGGCACGGGCCCTGCATGAGCTGGCCCGCAGCGACAGCGCCCTGGACGAGGAGCCCATCCACGACGCCCGCGTCATCCTGCGCAGCCTGCTTTCCGTCTTCGGCAGCCTGAAGCCGCACCTGCGCAAGGACTGGCTGGCCTCTGTGGAGCCCGACCTGCGCACGGCCCGCAAGCTGCTGGGCGGTGTGCGGGACACGGATGTGCTTTTGGGCCACATCAGGGACTATGTCCTGCGCCCTGTCCCCGCCGGCGCTCCCGAAACCGCGGGAAGCGACCCGGCCCCGGAAGGAGCCGCGCCCCTTTTCCGGCCGGAGGATCTGCCCGCCGGTCTGCGCAGCCTGTACACCGCCCTGCAGAAGGAACGCGCCGCGGCCCTTTCCCGCGCCGCGGCCCATTATGCCTCGGACGCCTACCGGGAGCTGCTGCACAAGCTGGACGGCAATGCCGCGGCCCAGACCTGCCGCTCCGTGCTGGACCATCGCGGCCGCGCCCGGCCCATGCTGCTGGCAGACATCATGGCTGCCGGTGTGGATCGGGCCACGCGCGACCTCCTTGCCCATGACCGCTGGACGCACGGGCACCTGATCCCCGAGGAGCTGCTGCACAACATGCGTATCGCTTTCAAGCAGCTGCGCTATCTGATGGCCTTTTTCGGCAGCCAGGGCGGCCGGAACGGTGAGCGCCTGATCCGTCTGTGCCGCCGCTGTCAGGAGAGCCTCGGACAGATGCACGACAACGCCGTGGCCGCGGCCACGGCCCTGCGCCATCTGCAGCGCATGCCGGAAGCCCGGCAGCATACGGAGGATGCCAGCGGCCTGGAGGAATACGCCCGCTGGTGCGAAGACGAGATGCACCGCCATGCCATGGCCTTCCTGGCGGACTGGACGGAAAACGGCCGGGACGATCTCTGCCGCCTGACCCGCAAGCTCTCCCCGTCAGCAGGTGATCCACTTCCCCTGCTCCGCCCCGCCGACTAGACGAGGGCTCCCGGACGCGCCAACGCGCCGGGACGTATGGCAACGGCCGGCAGCCCTCATAAAAAAGCGCCCTTTTCAGGGCGCAACAGCAGGGCACCGGCAGGGCGGGACATCGGGTCCCTGCCCTCCGGCTCCCGGGGCCTTGGCCCCACTACAGGATGCCGCCGCTAGCAGGACGTGCCCAAAAACTGGGTGGACACGAAGCTGGCGTACTGGTCGGTCATGCCGGTGATGAAGTCCAGCACCCGCAGATAGGAGACATACAGGTCATCCTCCCGGCGCGGCGCATGCCCGCCCATGAGCTGCAGGGCCTGCTGCTCCTTGTAGGTGAGCCGTCCGGGATCGCAGATGCGGCGGTGACAGGCCGGGATGAAGGTATCCAGCAGGCGCTTGTAGACGCTGTAGGAGCCGATCTCCAGCGCCGTCTTGTGGCTGTTCTTGAGGATGCGCCCGTTGAAGATCTCTTTTGCACTGGCCATGTAGGCCCGCACGTCTTCCGGCGCCATGTCAATGAGCGGGCCTTCGAATTCCCGGCGCATGATGCGCTCGTACTGGGCGGCGAAGGTCTCGAACAGGCTCGCGGTCACATGGCCGATGACGCGGGCCCGCACATACCCGGCCCTCTCCCGGTCGGAGCCCATATCGTCCATCCGCTGCGGATCGAGCTTCAGGCTGGGGGCCAGGGGCTCCACCACCTTCAGGATGTCCGCCAGGGTGATGATGTCCAGCTCACGGGCGTCTTCCATGTCCACGATGCGGTAACAGGTGTCGTCGGCCGCTTCGGCCAGCAGGGAGAGCGGATGCCGGGCAAAGTCGCCCCGGCGTGTCTTCAGGCCCAGGGCGCGGAACACGTCCTCGAAAATGGCGGCCTCGGCCTGATAATAATTGAACTTGCATTTGCCGCCCCGTGCACGGGACTGCCAGGAATCCCACGGATATTTGACCATGCTGGCCAGCGTGGGATAGGTGAGCCGAAACCCGCCCTGATCGCGGTTGTTCTCCACCACGTTGACCACCCGGAAGCCCTGGGCGTTGCCGTCGAAGCAGCGGAAGTCGCTCTGCTGCGTCTCCTCCAGAGCGTTCACATAGACGTGGTTGGCCGGATCCCCGAACCAGTCGCGGATGGCGAACTCGCCCGCATGGCCGAAAGGCGGATTGCCGATGTCGTGGGCCAGGCAGGCGGCTTCGAGGATCTGGCCGGGGAATTCCGGCGCGGCGTAGTCCGGCAGCTCGCCCCGGTGACGCAGGAAGTAGCCCGCCATGGCTCCCAGCGAACGCCCCACGCTGCTGACCTCCAGCGAATGGCTGAGGCGCGTGTGGATGTGGTCGTTGCGCACCAGCGGATGCACCTGCGTCTTGCGCGCCAGACGCCGGAACGAACTGGAATAGATGATGCGGTCCCTGTCCTGCAAAAATGGGCTGCGGGCCGGGTCCAGCTTTTTGAAATCCACGCCGCTGCCCCCGTAGCGCAGGGGAAGAAGCAGTTTGCGCCACTGTTCCTGAAAATTCATGGGACCTCCCGCGTGCCTGAACGGTAACAACATGCCAGTACGTACAGAATCTGCCACGCCTGGATGCGGAACACAAGAGCGGACGGGGCATGGCGGACATGCCGCACGCGCTTCACCCGGGACAAGGAAGGGGTCCCGGCCGGTACTTCAGCGTCAGACCGGGACAGATAATGTGATCAGTGCCCCTGCCATACCGCATGGACCATGGCCGGGGAGTCCCCCTTGACGGACAGACGCTTGCCACCTATAAGGACAGCACGCGCTCGTAGCTCAGGTGGATAGAGCAGGAGCCTTCTAAGCTCTTGGCCGGGGGTTCGAATCCTCCCGGGCGCGCCATGGAACGACCAGGTGGATACATGCATGACCGCGTGTATCCACCTTTTTTATTCCGCATAACGCAGAAGTAGACATTTTCCTGTGACCAACTTCCAGAATTTGCTTTTGGGGCAAAGATCCGCACATGCGGATGGAAGGGACAAGGAAAATCAAGCTGGAATTCCTATCCTTGTTTCTTAGATATCAACTTTTCATTACTGATTTAAATTTCAAGGGATAACTCTGCTCATTTCATACATAATGAACATTTTTTATGCCAAATGTACACACTATGCATTTCCAACATCTCTATTTTACAAGGAACAACCTGTCTCCCTGTTCTTCTATACGATATTCACGAAGCTTGTTAAGTACATCGACTCCACCAGCTGAAACTGCCATCATGACACACGTTGCAGCTGTAGTTGGCCCAAGTATAGCGGCAGCAGCTGTTGCAGAAATAGCTGAAATAGCTATTTTTTTAGCATCGTTATCCTCTTTTGTAACCATATATGCAGTCGTTGCGGCAGCGATGGCAAGACACCCCAAACACACCGTCCATGCAATTTTTCCAGTCCCTTTTACCTTTATAATAAAATCTTTAATTCCGCATTCTACTTCTATATAGTCTACATTATTTTTGATTGCTTGTACAAGTTCCTTTTCGTCTTTTACAACGCGCCCCATGATTTCCTCCGCTTTCCATAAATAGCTCACAACGCCAGTTAATCTGGCATACCTTTCATTATCTTCATTATACTTGATATATCCAGATTAGTAGAAGACAATA
>JABLTQ010040499.1_pt1 | contig 11750 bp, 9 predicted proteins | sample 7160101 | NCBI WGS metagenome assembly JABLTQ01 (sample SAMN14651228, study PRJNA627086) | human gut metagenome | isolation source: feces | host: Homo sapiens
AGCGTCAAAGGGGTTTGTCAAGGGGGAATTCGTCCCCCTTGACCCGCTTTTGCCTCCTTTTGGCGGTGCAAAAGGAGGCCCCCGCCGGGTAGGCGTGCAAATGAATTCCTTTTATAAAACTTCGCCCCGCCGCTAGGCGACTACAAACTATCCCCCGCCGGGTAGGCGCGCTAACTAAGCCTTGCAAAAGGCTCCGCGACGCCGACAGGCGAGATGAAATGATTGCCTTAATATTTGCCGTTAACCCATCAGTCAGCCTTGCGGCTGACAGCCTCTCGCTGCGGCTCGGTCACGGCGCGGCTCTGATATGCCACTGGCATATCATTCACTACCGCGCCGCCACTTCGTTACCCCTTGCACAGGGGAGCCTTTGGGTGTGCCGACAGGCGAGAAGAAATTTGTTTTCCCCAATAACTAAAAAGAAGCAACCTTTCGGTTGCTTCTTTTTGGTTGGGCCGGCAGGATTCGGACCTGCGGGATGCGGGAGTCAAAGTCCCGTGCCTTACCGCTTGGCTACGGCCCAGAGTATAAGCCAGGGGATACCCGAAAAAGGTATCCCCTGTGCATGGGGTGGATAGTGGAATTCGAATCCACGACCTCCAGAGCCACAATCTGGCGCGCTAACCAGCTGCGCTATACCCACCATATTAACTTGAATTGGCGCGCCAGAAGGGACTCGAACCCCTGGCCTACTGCTTAGAAGGCAGTTGCTCTATCCTGCTGAGCTACTGGCGCAAGCAAAGCGTGGAGCGGGTGATGGGAATCGAACCCACGTAACCAGCTTGGAAGGCTGGAATTCTACCATTGAACTACACCCGCAGGTCCAAAGGCGGTCTTTGGCGACATCAGTTATCATACCAAAAGAGGGGGGCTTTGTCAACCGTTTTTCAGAATTTAGCGGGAGAATTTTGCAAAAAAGGTTGTCAGCGTCCGCGGGATGTGCTAAAATTCTTATGTAGTATGCACTATCACACGAAAGGACGATTTTTCCTATGTCTGGACATTCCAAATGGAATAATATCAAACGCAAAAAGGGTGCTTCCGATGCGGCCAAGGCCAAGGTATTCACCAAGGTGGCTCGTGAGATGTCGGTAGCGGTAAAAGAGGGCGGCGCCGATCCCGATACCAACGGCAAGCTGCGCGACTGCATCGCCAAGGCCAAGGCTGCCAATATGCCCAACGAGAATATCGAGCGCTGCATTAAGAAGGCTGCGGGCAGCGAGGATAAGAACAGCTACGAAGAGATGGTATATGAGGGCTACGGCCCCAACGGCGTTGCCGTTATCATTGAATCGCTGACCGATAACCGCAACCGTACCGCCGGTGACCTGCGCCATTACTTTGATAAGTGCGGCGGCAACCTGGGCCAGAACGGCTGCGTTTCCTACCTGTTTACCAAGAAGGGCCAGATCGTCATTGATAACAGCGAGGGCGAGTTGGACGAGGAGAAGGTGATGGAGGACTGCTTTGATGCCGGGGCCGAGGATGTGGATTTCGATGAGGATACCATTGAGGTGTATACCGGGGTGAATGAGCTGCGCGAGGTGCGCGAGGCGCTGGAGAAGAAGGGCTATACCTTCCTTTCCGCCGAGCCGGCCTATATCCCCAGCACCTACACCGCCCTGCCGGAGGACGCCGCCGATAAGATGACCCGTCTGATGGACCTGCTGGATGACTGCGATGATGTGCAGGGCTTCTGGCACAACTGGGAAATGTAATATCCCCGCAAATATTCCAAGAGCGGCGCCCCCAAAGCGCCGCTTTTTTGGCAAAAGGGAGGGCAGACTATGAAGGGAGTGCGTCTGATAGCTGCGGCGTTGTGCGCGCTGCTGGTGCTGGCGGTCCCGGTCATGGCCGATGGCTTTGGTATGGGCGATTTTGACTCAGATACTGTTAATAAAAACCCTCAAGTAGATAACCCCAATGAGGTAACGCCGACTCCATCCACGGAGCCGCCGCAGGAACCCACAGGGGACGGTGCCGGAAATAATGCCGGAGATGCTGTGGGAACAGACGGCGCAGGGAAGGAAAGCAGCGGCTCTTCCTCCTGGGACGATGACATCTGGAACTGGTCTGCCAACGGCTCGCCCAATGTGGCCCCGCCCTCCGAAAAACAGCAGGAGCTGGAGGAGGCCCGCCGGGAGCTGGAGGAAAAACAGCAGCAGCGCGATGAGGCGTTCCGGGAGGCGGAGCGGGAAAATGCCGCCCTGCCGGAGGAAGAAGAGAAGCAGAAGAAGCCCGCCGGCAGCAAGGCGGCCGATGCCGCCCCCACCGAGTTGGTGCTGCCCCAGCGGGAAGCGAGAACCGGCAGCCCGGTGCGGTACATCCTCATCGGGGCGCTGCTGGCCGGGGCCCTTTGCATTGCCATTTACCTGTTTACCCACCCGGCGCGGGAGGACGACCCCGCCGATGAAACCAAACCATGAGAAGCCACGATCCGAAAGGAGGAGCGCCCATGCCGGAGCCGAACCTGTGCCGCCACTGTTTTTCCGTACTGGAGGAGGGGGAGACGGTCTGTTCCGCCTGCGGGCAGAAGCCGGAGGCCCCCAACCCCGATGCCGCCCTGCCGCTGGGAACGGTGCTCTCCGGGCAGTACCGCGTGGGGATGGTGCTGCACCACAATGACCTGCTGACCACCTATCTGGCCTGGGATGCCGAAAAGGACCGCAAGGTGCGGGTGGAGGAATTCTTCCCCGGCATCCTGAAGCGGGCAGAGGACCATAAGGGCATCCTGCTCATCTCCGCCGAGAGCAAGACACTGTTCCGTACCATGGCCAGCGACCTGCACGACCGCTGGAAGCGCCTGATGGAAGTGAACCACAAGGCGATGCTGAAAACACTGGTGCTTTTTTCCGAAAATGACACCCTGTACCGGGTGACCGAATATCTGCGCATGGAGCCGCTGGAGGAGTATCTTTCCCGCCAAAAGGGAGAGATGAGCCTGACCGATGCCCGGCAGCTCATCAGCCCGCTTATCTCGCTGCTTAGCCAGCTGCATAATATGGGCCTGACTCACTGCGGCATCTCCCCGCAGAACATCTATGTGGACAGCCGCAAGCGGGTCATCCTGGATGGCTTTGCCCTGCCGGAGCTGCGCACCGTGGGCAACGGCCTGCACGCCGAGCTTTACGCCGGGTACAGCGCCCCGGAGCAGTATTCCAAGGCACTGTGGCAGGGAGAATGGACCGATATCTACTCGCTGGGAGCGGTGCTGTACCGCATGCTGGCGGGACAGGCCCCGGTAAGCGCCGAGCTGCGCGGGGAAAGGGATGATTACCTGGCGCCGCTGGGCAAGCTGCGCCCCGACCTGCCGGAGCATGTCTGCGAGGGCATCATGAAGGCACTTTCGGTGGATCACAAGCAGCGCTACCGCTCCATGGAGGCGTTTTCCGCCGCCCTGCTGGAGGAAGCCGGCGCCAATACCGCCGTGTTCCGGCCGGAGGCCCCGCCCCGCCCGACGGAAAAACCGGCGGCCGCGGGCCCAAAGCAGTTTTCTCCGCCCATGGTGCTGCTGGCGGTGCTGCTGGCGGTCAGCGTCATCGGGAATGTCCTTTTGGCGCTGTGGAACAGCGGCGCCTTTGATGGCAAGGAGCAGCCCGCCACCCCGGTGATGGAGCGCAGCCTGGAGGGGTACTATCTGCCGGCGATAGAGGACGAGCTGGAGCAGATGAGTGGGTATAATTTCATCTACCGCTATGAGTACAGCGATACCTACCCCAGCGGGGTGATCTATAAGCAATCGCTGGCGGTGGGGCAGGTGCTGCCGGAGGATGGCAGCGTGACGCTTTATATCAGCAAGGGACCGCAGTATATCGTCATGCCGGACCTGTACGGCGCCAATGAAGCCTACGCCATCCGCATCCTTACCGATTGCCAGATCAGCTATACCATCGTCTACGATACCAACCCGGAAACGGGTGGGGAGCCGGGCACGGTGGTGGGCACCAGCATCGCGCCGGGCAGTCCCGTCGGGCCCAGGACCGCCGCCGAGGTGGATACCGTCACGGTGACCATCAAGGGCGCTTCGGAGGAGCCATTCTACGGCTGAACAGAAGAATAAACCAAAGCCCGCGGGAGAGGCGCTCTCCTGCGGGCTGATTTTTATTTTGCGGCGGCGAATGGAAAAAAGGGTGGGAGGACAGGGGGACGGGCCGCAGATAGGCTGATGCCTGACAAGGTCCGGCCGCGCAGTCATCGCCGCCTTTTGCCGGTGCCGCCGGTCACAGCGCCCGGGGAACGCTACAACAGCGTGCGGCAGCTGGGGGTGATGGATTCCTTGAGATGCTCCATCATGCGCAGGGCGGCATCCAGGGTGCTCAGCAGCTCGGCCCGGTCATCCTCCAGGCAGTAGGCCGGCAGCTCCGAAAGGTGCTCCATGATATTATCCAGATGGTCGTGCCGCACATACAGCAAAAACCGGGGCTCCATGCCGTTCCATTCCGCCATCAGCTCCTCGCATTGGCGCTGGGCGGTGGCGGCACCTTCTTTTTCCACCTGCTGCCGTACCGCCGCCGTGTGCTCCGTAAGCCGATCGATGCTTTGCTGCATATCCACCAGCGTGTAAATGCTGATGCCGATGATAATAAGCAAAATGCCCACCGCCGCCAAAAATCGTTTCATCGGCCACGCTCCTTCGCCACAATATCACAGCTGCCATCGGGGCAGGCGACCATCAGGTACACATCATCAATTTTGAGCTTTTGGGCGGCGGCTTTCTTTTCCACCCAGCGCAGGTCCTTGCCGCTGCGGCGCAGGGCCTCGTGCATCACGGTGCCCTCGCACACCACAGCCAGCGGCGGGGCGTTATCCTCCGGCTGATCCGGCATGGCCAGCACCTGCGGCGTTATCGGGCGGTTCTGGTACTTCTGGTAGACGGAGAGCTTGCCGTTGGTCTCCACCACCGCAAACTCCACCTCCTCTGCCCGAAAGATGCCGTTCTGCCGCAGCTGGATCATCAGGTCATCGGCGGAAAAGCGCAGTTCCCGCATTTCCCGCTGGTCTATTTTCCCATCGTGGATGATGATAATGGGCCGCCCGGAGACAATGCGCCGCAGCCGGGCGCTTTTCAAGCAGAGGAAGGAGGTCAGCACCTCGAAGCACATGAGCGCCAAAATGGGCAGAAGCCCCGCGAACATGGGGCTGTCCGTTTCCTCAATGGTGAGGGTGGCGATATTGGAAATGAGGATGGTGATGACCAGCTCCGAGGGCTGCAGCTCCCCGATCTGGCGTTTGCCCATCAGCCGGATGCCGAACACAACCACAAGATACAGGATCATCGTCCGCAAAAATGTGACCAGCACAAAAAATCACCTCGCATGGAGGGTATTATTTACGGATTTGGGCGGCATATTCCCGCACATATTCCGGCGGCCGCGGCGAATAATGAAAAGGAATTTCCCCGGCAGGGAAAATGATATTTTCGGCGAAGAAAACCGCATTGCGCGTCAGCCTGCCCACGGCGCTTCCTGGCCCGCCTGCGGCTTTCTCCTGCCGGGAAAGACCCGATATCTGCCGGGGAGCGGCGCCGAGTGGAGGGAGAAATGATGCCGGAAAAACTGGACAGCAGCATTGTGCTGCTGCGGGAGCGCATTGAGCAGGGGATGCGCGGCTCCGCCGATCTCATTTTGGATGAATTTGAATTGGCCGGGGTAAAGGGCCTGGCTTTTATGTTCGATGGTCTGGTGAGCAATACCCAGGTCAGCGATTTTTTGCTGCGCCCCATAAACCGCATGGCCCCGCCGGAGGCCGACCCGGAAAAGCTGTGGGAGTACCTGCGCTCACAGTTTTTGTTCAGCAGCGAGCAGGGCATTGTGGAAACCTACGAGGATCTCTTTACCAAGGCGATGAGCGGCTTTGCCATGGTGATGCTGGACGGCGTGCCCCGGGCGCTCTCGCTGGGCTATCAGGGCTTTGAGACACGGGGCGTGGGGGAGCCCGCCATGGAGAAGAACCTCCGCGGCTCCCGGGAGGGCTTTACCGAAAGCAACAATACCAATACCGCCATGGTGCGCCGCCGGCTCAAATCCCCCAATCTGACGGTGGAAACGCTGTACCTGGGCCGGCAGAGCCGCACCATTGTGCGCCTTTGCTACCTCAGCGATGTGGCGGCGCCCGAAACGGTGGAGGCCGTGCGGCAAAAATTGCGGGAGGCTTCTCTGCCGCTGGTGCTGGACAGCGGCTTTTTACAGGCGTTCATCGGCAAGGGGGCGGCGTCGCTTTTCAGCGGGACGGGCACCACCCAGCGCCCCGATACCCTGTGCGCCAAGCTGGCGGAGGGCAGAGTGGGCGTTATGGTGGACGGCAGCCCCAATGTGATGATCGCGCCCTACCTCTTCACCGAGCATTTCCACACGCTGGATGACTACACCCAGCGACCCTATTTTACGGCGTTTGTGCGGCTTTTGCGGCTGGCGGCGTTCTTCCTTACGGTGCTGCTGCCGGGCTATTATGTGGCGGTGGTCACCTTCCACCCGGAGCGTATTCCCCGGATGCTGCTGCCCGCCTTCCTCGGCTCTGTTTCGGCCACGCCGCTTTCCGCTATGGGGGAAGCCTTGGCCCTTTTTTTGCTGTATGAGCTGCTGCGGGAGGCAGGGCTGCGCCTGCCGGATGCCATTGGGCATACCCTCAGTGTGGTGGGCGGCATCGTCATCGGGGATGCCATTGTGACTGCCGGACTGGTGGGCCTGCCCATGATCATCATTATCGCGCTGACCGCCGTAAGCGCCTTCGCGGTGCCCAGCCTGTACGAGCCGGTGACGATCCTGCGGTTTTTATTCATCTTCATCGGCGGGATATTGGGGCTTTACGGCATGGTGCTGGGCTTTTTGGTGCTGGTGGTCAACCTGTGCAGCCTGCATACTTTGGGCACACCGCTCACGGCGCCCATCGCGCCGTGGCAGCCCCGCACCCTGCGGGATCTATTCTGGCGCAGCGGCTGGCAGCGGCTGGGGCAGGAGGATTACAATGTGTCCTCCGCCCGCCAGCGGGAAAGGGGGCAGACCGATGACCAGGATGCGTGAGATCAGCGGCAGCGGGCAAATATTCGCTTTGTTGGTATTATCCCAGTGCTTTTGGCTGCTGTGCTGCCGCCCGTCCCTTGTCAACGGCCTGTTGAGCATGGCGGCCTCGGCGGTGGCCTATGGGGTGGTGTTCCTGCTGGCGGTATTCTGCCGCCGCTGCGCCGCCCGGGGGGAGACCCCTCTGTCGCCGGTATTTGCCGCATGGGGTGCGCTCCTTGCGGTGGGATATTTCGCGGTCACGGCCGAACAGCTGCTTTCCGCCGCCCGTGTTCTGTTCGAGGGTGTGTTTTCCCCGCTTCTCCTGCTGCTGGTGCTGCTGGGCGCGGTGTGGGCGGCCGCTGCCGCCGGGCAGGAGGCCCTGGGCCGGGCCGCCTTTGTCAGTCTGTTTTTATTTTTGATCGCGGTGCTGCTGCTTGCCCTTGGGGTGCTGCCGCAGGCTACGGCGCTCAATCTCCGCCTGCCCGAAGAGGATCTTTCCCGCCTGGGGGAGGAGATATTATTCATCCTGCCTCGCCAGATAGAACCTCTGCTGCTGTTGCTGTTTGCCCAACGGTGCAGCCGGCCGCGGTCTGCCGCCCTGCTGCTGTGGGTGCCCGCCGGTTGGTTGCTGGGCGGCCTTTTGCTGCTGCTGGCGGCGCTGGTGCTGGGGCACTACGGCAGCCTGCAGCCCTACCCCATGATGCAGCTGGCCCGGTCGGCCGGGCTTTCCGGCATGGTGCCGGTGTACTGCTTTTTGCTTATCACGGCGGCGTTTTTCCGGCTTACCGGACTGGCGGTCGCCGCCGCGCGGTTGGGCGGTATGGCTGGCTGCCGCCCAAAATGCTCCTTTTGGGCAGGCGTGGCGCTTTCCCTTGGCGGGGTAGCGCTGCTGCACTATACCGGCTGGCCGGATGCCGCCGTTTATCCCATCTTGGCTGTGACGGGCCTGCTTTGGCTGATTTTTGCCCTGCTGCCGCCGCGGGGCACCGGGAATAAGCGGGACCGGCGGCGTTAGCGGCTCAACAGGCGCCAGCCCGATTTCATCGGGCGCCAGCCTGCCCTCGCCGCTGCCTGGCCGCTCGCCGCTTCTGCCCGCCGCCCCGCCCTTTGCTTATCTTCTCATTTAGGAGGTCCCCCATGCCGCTTCGCCGCTTTTTTGTCCTGCTTTTGCCCCTTGTGCTCTGCCTGCTGCCCGGCTGCGGAGAGCGCCCCATCTCCTCTCGTCTGGTCCTTTCCTCCATGGGGGTGGAGTGCTCCGCCCGCCCGCTTACCGCCGTACTGGAGGTGATCCGCGAGGAGAAAAATGAGACCATCACCGTGCAGGGGGAAAGCTTCACCGCCCTCTTTTCCGCCGCCGAGCGCCAAACCGGGGAGCAGGTCTACCTTGGCGCGCTGCAAAGCATCGTCTTTTCCGGCGTGCCCGATGGCAGCACGCTGCGGGAGTATCTCCGTGCGCTGCTGGCCGATGGAAGGCTTTCCCCCAATACCCAGATCGCCCTGTGCGGGGACGCCCTTTCACTGTATGATGGGGAAGCGCTCACTGGGGATAGCATCACCGCCCTGCTGACCCGCCAATATACCGATAGCCGCCGCAATGGACTCAAGGAGCTGCTGAACCTGCTGGAGGGGACCGGCCGGGATGGTTTGATCCCCTGGCTGACGACGGCGGAGGGCGAGCTGCGGGAAACGGGTGCCATCGCCACCGGGCAAAGCGACTACACCGCCCCCGAGGAGCCGGAGGAGATCTGCCTTATGCTGCTGGGCGAGCGCCCGGAAATGCGCTATGCGCTTTCGACTGGAGCGGGGGAGGCGAGCATCCTGCTGCGGCGGCTGACCCTTTCTGGGGTCAAATGGGAGGACAAAGCACCCACCGTCACCCTGACGGCGGAAGCCTCTGTACAGTCCGTCGATGGAAACATGACCCGGGAAACGCTGGAAGCGGCCCTGCTGGATGAACTGCAGCGGCGCCTGGCCGCGCTGAATACCCAAATGTCCCGCACCCGCAGCGATCTGCTGGGGCTTTCGGCCCGGGCGGCGCTTTGCGGTCACGATTTACAAAATATCACCTTGGGGGAGCTCCGCTACACCGTTCACCTGGTCCTGCGGGATCCCCGCGGACTTTTGTCATAGGACGCATTTTTTGGCATCCCTGTCCTTTTGCTGCATCCGCCGCAAGTATTTACATCACATCATCCGCCGCTTCCGGCGCACAGTAGATTATGGGGCGGCGCATCAGTGCGGGCGCGGCCCCGCTTTTGGGGGAAAGGGGGTGAAATCCTTTGAGAAAAGCAATACGCACAGGCTTTTGGATCTTTGGCGCTGCGGTGCTTATGATACTTTCGGCCGCGGTATACTGGCAGGCCCGCCTGCCGGATGAATACGCCCTGACCCGCGGTGGCAGCCTTCGCCTGCCCGGCAATATTACTGCAGTCTATGGCGAGGAGACCGCCGTGGCCCGCAGCGGGGAAGCAACGGCCGAAGCCCAGCTGCGCCTGCCGCTGGGCGTTTCGGTCAAGACTGTTTCGGTGCGCTATGTGCAGCGGGATACCGTGCTGGTCTCCGGCCGTCCCTTCGGCATCAAGATGTTTACCGAGGGATTGATGGTGGTGGGCTTCACCGATTTTTCCGCCGATGGCAGGCGCATCAATCCGGCCCGCAGCGCGGGCCTTGCCACCGGGGATATTCTGCTGAGCCTAGACGGCATCACATTGACCTCCAATGAGCAGATGGGTGCTCTGGTGCAGGGCAGCGGCGGCCGCCCGGTGCAGCTTGTATATCAGCGGCAGGGGCGGCAGTACACCGCCCGCCTCACCCCGCAAAAAAGCCTTTCCGACAGCCGCTGGCACCTGGGGCTTTGGGTGCGGGATAGCTCCGCCGGCATCGGCACCGTCACCTACTTTGATGAAAACGCGCGTACCTTCTCCGGCCTGGGGCATCCCATCTGCGATGTGGATACCGGCGAGATCATGACCCTTTCCACCGGGGAGGGAGTGGAAGCGGTCATTACCGGCTATACCACCGGCAAAAGCGGCTCCCCCGGCGAATTGAAGGGCCAGTTTGTGGCGGGGCGCACCTTTGCGGGCCTCACCGCCAATGGCGAATGCGGGGTCTGCGGGGCTCTCCGCCCGGATTATATCCCGCAGGGGGAGCGGCTGCCAGTGGCTTTTTCGCACGAAGTGCAGCCCGGCCCCGCTAAAATGCTGACAACTATTGCAGGCGGCGCTCCGCGGGAGTATGATGTAGTTATCGAGAAGGTGCTGCGGGGCAGCGGCCACGCGGGGCAGAATATGGTCATCCGGGTGACCGATGAGGCACTGCTGCAAAAAACCGGCGGTATCCTACAGGGCATGAGCGGCTCGCCGCTCGTCCAGAATGGGATGCTGGTGGGCGCCGTGACCCATGTCTTTGTGGATGAACCGGACCGCGGCTACGCGATTTTTGCCGAAACAGTGCGAAACGCCGAGAAAAACCTCGACCAAACCACCCGCAATGCGGCATAGCATCTAATATTGGAAAATATTGGCGAAAACTTTATCAAAAAATATTGAAATATATGTTGAAATCTTTTACAATTTATGGTAACATCAACTCAACGGCCGGATTTCATAACATTTTAGGAGGAGTATTCACATGGAGAACCACAACTATATGCTGATCGCCGATGATGCGGGCGAATTCCGCGATACCTGCAAAGCTGCTTTGGAGGCAAAGGGCTTTGAAGTAGAGGTTTGCCGCAAGGATGGACGCGCTCTTTTGGATATGATCCGGGAGAAGAAGCCCACCGCTGTGCTGATGGAGGCCCTAATGAGCGGCCTGGATGGCCTGGGCGTGCTCATGGCCGTTTCCCGCGGGGAGTGCGGCGTCCAGCCCACCATCTTTACCATGACCGGTATGGATGCGCCCGGCATCACCAATCAGCTGATCCGGGCAGGCTCCGCCTATCACTTTGTCAAGCCGTTCGATCCCGATATCATTGCCGAGCGGGTAGAAATGATGTGCGCCCCGGCCGCCGGGGAAGAAGCGGCTGCCGCGGCCCGTCCCGCCGTGGAAGTGGTGGACCTGGAAACCATCGTCACCGAGATCATCATGGAGATCGGCATCCCGGCGCATATCAAGGGCTACCAGTATATCCGGGATGGCATCATTATGACCGTCCGGGAACCGGAGATCATCAACGGCGTTACCAAGGTGCTTTATCCGGCCATCGCAAAAAAGAACGGTACCACCGCCTCCCGTGTGGAGCGTGCCATCCGCCATGCCATCGAGGTGGCCTGGGACCGCGGGGATGTGGATATTCTCAATTCCTATTTCGGCTATACCATCCACAATCTGCGCGGCAAGCCTACCAACAGCGAGTTCATCGCCATGATCGCGGATAAGATCCGCCTGCGTTATAAAGGCTCCAATTTTACCCTTGCCTGATCCACAAAGGCCAATGCCGGCCGCCCGTCCCCTGCTTACTGGGGAGCGGGCGGTTTTCCCATATATGCCCAGATTTATTACAAATACGAAAATTTGTTCGTTTTTTTCATCCCAAAGTCTTGCCCACCCCACCAAACCTGTGCTACAATTAACTTGGAATGTTGTTTCTATCCGCTACCTCGCGGCTGCCGCGGGCTGCCTTAGCTTTCCCACTTACCCCTTGCCCGAGCTATCCCCGCCACCCTGTGCAGCCCGCCCATTGCGGCGGAGCGCCCCCTGCGGGGGCTGCCGCGCCACCCCTGCGGGGCGGCGCGTACCGGGCTGCGCCCG